>ERZ773239.1670-NODE-1670-length-15641-cov-4.369049_pt1 | contig 15641 bp, 9 predicted proteins | sample MGYA00580521_ERZ773239 | MGnify/ENA primary metagenome ERZ773239 (study PRJEB29015, sample SAMEA2737801) | human gut metagenome | biome: human gut; feature: human-associated habitat; material: faeces | place: China | collected 2012 ... | reverse complement strand
CTGAATTTATAAGAAGAAATGTGCCATGGCACATAGAACGAGGTTTCCTATGGCAAAACAGCCGCTCCGCAATCTTATTGATCGCGAAGCGGCTGTCGACACTTATGTATAAGCTTTTCATACTTCTATTGCATATCTTAACTTAATTAATTCCCTCTGTAAATTTATCAGGTGCTACCTTTGCCTTCACCTTCATTATTACATAATAGGTAATACCGGTTATAATCAGAGATTGTGCCGGCGGAATTCCAATTACTACAACATAGGTTGTAATATAGCCAACTGCAATTCCCACAATCATTGCAATTGTAGCCATAAAATTCCATCCCTGCTTATCTTCCCACACTCCCTTTCTGAGGAAGAAATCAACAAACATAACCCCTGCAATGGCCGGATAAAGAAGAGCAGCCAGACTAAGCAGTTTCTGTAAATTTTCCAGAATACCCGTAAAACAAAGAAGAAGTGATAAAAATGTACCTGCGGCCGTTACAATCGCTCTTCCTTTATTTGTTTTTATATTCAGCATATTGGAGAAAGAAAGTCCCATTGTATAGTTATTTACAAGCTGACTGGTCCAGGCAGCAAGCCAAAGAACAATAAATCCCCAGATAGGAAATCCTAAGTTTTCCATAACTGCAACAATATCTGCAGTTCCATTTCCTGCTCCCATGATGGCACCAATAAAAAGAAGCGGAATACCAATTGCAACAATTCCAATCGGAATTAAAATATTATCCTTCCAACACGGTTTTGCATATCTTGTATAATCAGCAGAAATAACAAACTGCGATACATTCATGCCAAGTATCATCGTCACACCGGCAGCAAATGAAATCTCACCGCTTCCTTCGTAACTAATAATGTTCGACCATCCAATGTTCTTTAATGCCAGGTAAATACCAACAATGCACAGAAGAATTCCACCAGGAACCGCAAAATAATCCGTCCATTTCATAGATGAATATCCAATAACAGAAGGAATTGCGAACAATATTCCTGCGACAATGGTGGTAATCATCCAGGCAGTTCGATTAACTGTATAGTCAATTCCCAAAACTGCACAAAACGCATTGCCTGTTACCGATGTCTGAACGGCCCACCAGCCCATACTGATAACACCGATAACTAGTGCGATAATAAATTTTGCCTGTTTGTCGCCAAATCCTTGTTTTGCAATTACGGAAGAGGAAAGACCTGTTTTGGCTCCCATATATCCACTGATAGCATTTCCTACCCATGTTAAGCATATGAAAGTGAACAGTACAACCGGTATGATTCCTTTTAAGCCAAATGCGCCTATTAATGTAGAACCTATCATCAACAAGGTGACACTGAATTCAAGGCCTCCGAAAATAAATGCCGGTGCTGTCCAATGCTGCCGTTGATTTAGCGGTACCGGGGTCATCGGATCATCTATAATCACCGTTTTTTCTTTTTCTAATTCTTTTCCCATACAATCTCCTTCCTATATTTTGTTATAAACTTCTTCACGTCTCATTAATCTCCACGGGATGGTTTCTTTCGCTTTCTCCAAACATTCCTTTTTGAGCACAACACGTGTGTAGGATTCTTCTGATGTGCATAATCTGGCAAGCGTTGTTCCATCCGGATTCGAAACAGTTGTATTACCACAATACTCCACGTCCCCGGATGCCCTGTTTAATCCAACCGTATAAACCTGGTTTTCTGCTGCTCTCATACTGCTGCATCCGGAAAACAGATAATCCCAACCCGGATTCCACGCGCTCGGATACATAATCACATCTGCGTTCTTTTTTAATGCTAAAGATTTTGCCAATTCTGAGAATCCAAAATCCGCACAAATTAACAATCCAATTGTCCAGCCTTTAAACGAAACCGTAACCAGCTCTTCTCCTTTCGCAAAAAAATCATTTTCCTTATCCCATAAATGAATTTTTTTGTACTCTCCCAAAAGTGTTCCTGTTTCATCCCAAATACAGGCAACATCATAATGCTGGTTTCCCTCTTTTTTATTAATTCCGGCCATGATTGCTATCTTATATTTACTGGCAAGCTCTGAGAAAAAAAGTGCTTCCCTATCTGAAATTATGGCCTTTTCAAAATTGTATCCGCTGATACAAAGTTCCGGAAAGCAAAGAAGATCTATGTCGTCAGAAGAATGGTTTCTAACAAGTTCTTCTATATGAGCACAGTTTTTTTCGATATTTCCTTCCTGGATAGATAATTGAATAATTCCTAGCTTTAACATATGTCCTCCTTTTTAAACTTACTTTTTTTCAATTTAATCCAAATATTCGATCCTTTTCTCCTTTCATTTTCATACTTACTCACGAAATTACGTTTCTTTTCTTGATTTTATCACGCAAATCAAACAAAATAAAATCATATTATTTTATAAAGTAATAAATCGTCATTATACCGACTATAGTCTGAATTCAAGTCTGTCGTCATTTAGATATAAAAATATAGTAAAAGCCCCGGAGTTTTGTGATTCCGGGGCTTTTACTATATTTTGATACCGGATTGCTATGTGCTTCGCACTTTCGCAATCCTAAAACTATTCAAACATTGCGCTCTCAGCGCCTTCAATCTGAAGATTGGTCTGATAGAATTTGGTCAGAGCACTGATTGCATACTCCACATCCTTCACACCGGCTGTCTCGTAGCAGGAGTGCATACCAAGCTGCGGAAGACCGATATCTACCGCATGGACGCTGACCTGTGTATTGGACAGATTGCCCAGTGTGGAACCGCCTGCGCTGTCGCTGCGGTTTGCAAATGCCTGAACCGGTACACCAGCTTCATTGCAGATATTGGTAAATACTGCACGGCTGAATGCGTCCGTGGTGTATTTCTGGTTCGCGCTCTCCTTGATGACGATACCTTTGTTCATCCAGGAGCAGTTGACTGCATCCGTCTTCTCCCCGTGGTTCGGGTGAACGGCGTGTGCGTTGTCGCAGCTTACGAGGAAAGAACCGGCAACTGCCTGATAGTAGTCCTCCGGCGTCTTGCCAAGTGCGCCGTTGATGCGGTGCAGGACATCCTGTAAGAAGGTGGACATCGCCCCCTGCTTCGTATTGGAACCAACCTCCTCATTGTCGAAGCAGCAGTATACGCTGACATCGCGCTCATTCTTCGCCTCCAGGAATGCTTTCATGGAAACGTAAGCGCACTGTAAGTCGTCCAGTTTCGGGCTGGAAACGAACTCGTCCGCATACCCCCAGATCGTACCCGGCTGGCGGTTTACAAGGAAGAGATCCTTCCCTAAAATGTCCTCCGCTGCCACACCAAGCTCTTTCGCAATCATCGCGTCAAACGCGCCTTTTTTCAGCTCACCGGCAGAGAACAGCGGGCATAAATCAACCTGACGGTTGTATTTGTATCCATTGTTCACCTCACGGTTGAAATGAATCGCTACGTTCGGAATGATGAGCAGGTCTTTATCGATGTACAGAAGTCTCGCGCTCACGCCCTGACCGTCTTTTACCAGTACACGGCCTGCAACGGTCAGAGGGCGGTCAAACCAGGTGTTGTCGATCATGCCGCCGTATGCTTCCACATCGAGGCGCAGATACTCGCCCGGACCATTTAACTCCGGCACACTCTTGATCTTGTAAGTCGGTGAATCACTGTGGGAGGCACACATCTGGAAGTGATAATCAGTCAGCTTCTCTCCTACGCGAAACGCAATGATACTGGAATGGTTGCGGATTGTATAGTAATCTCCGCCCTGTTTCACGTCCCAACGAGCCGACTCCGGCAGGTATGTAAAACCTGCCTCGTCCAGCATACCCTTGATTGTCTCGATGGAATGAAACATACTCGGGCTGTTCTCAATAAAAGTCAGTAATTCGTTTGCAGCATTCATTATGCAGACTTCCCTTCTCTCTTCTTAATCGCCGGTAAGATAAGTCCCAGTGTTACCAGGACAATCGGCGTAATGACATTCAGCACAGTTGTATACATATCGCCCTGCTTGTACATGCCTAAGATACAGCAGGCTGCTGTTACGAAGAAGCACCATGCACCGAAGCCAAGAGCGACTCCGTTATTCTTTACAAAGCGGTACTCACGTTCAAACTTGTTCGTGTGTTTACGAAGCATGAAGTAAGCGAAGAATACCCACAGATAGCGCATCGGCATAGTAACCGAGTTTAACTGGGTCAGCTGACGCAGTACAGTATCTGCGTTCGGAACCAGGACCTGAGCCAGGATAATGGAACCGGACAGGATAACAACCATCCAGATACCATTGATGTAAGCGCCGAATTTGTTCTTCTTTAACAGCTTGGTCGGGATGAACTGACGCGCATCCTCGTTGTCAAGCAGCATACGCAGCGGTGCGTCGATGCTGACTACCAGCGTCGAGAACTGTCCGATCGCGTTGCAGGCTGCGTAGATAATCATGAGCAGATTGCCGACACCGTAGTACTCACCCAGTTTCTGGAATGCCCAGTAAGAACCGTTTGCGTTGTAGGAGTCAAAATTCTCCTCAATCAGTACCGGATCAAACATCATGCCCATTGCGATGGTACCGAAGATCGCGCAGACAATAACCATGATTGCTGCAAAGATCATGCTCTTCGGGAATCCCTTTGCCGGATCCTCTACCTTGTTTACATACGGGGAGATCTTCTCACAGCCGCCGACTGCAAAGACAAGAATGGACAGGCTGCTGAAATACTTCCAGTTGAAGGCCGGGATCATGTTCTTTAAGCTGAAATCCACCGACAGGTAACCGCCGTTCGGATTGATGGCCGGCGCAGCAAACATCAGCAGGATGTACAGGATACTCATGACGAACATACTCGTTCCCGCCAGGGTAGCCAGTTTCTTTAATGGGTTTAAGCCGCGGCTCGCAACCCAGCAGAAGAACAGCAGTACCGCAAAGGTAACTAACTGAACCTCTTTCGTGTTAAAGGACGCATACTTCTCTGCGTTCTGGAAAATCATCCAGCTGAGCGCTTTCAGACCGCCGGAACCTTTGGATGCGATGTAGGTGACATGACACGCCCAGTAGGTCCAGCCTGCGTAGTATGCAGCCTTCGCACCGGTTGTCTCATGAATCCAGGAACTGACACCACCGCCCGAATTCTTAAATGCGGAGCCAAGCTCTCCGACCATCAGTGCGTACGGTACAAAGTACAGTGCAAACATCAGAATCCAGGAGAAGATAACCTGTGTTCCATTGAAGTATATGAAACCATTTAAAACGTTTCCAAATGCCCAGAGGGTGGAGAAACACATAAAGGAAAGCATATACCACTTGATTTTGTCTTGTGACTTGTTCATATCTTATTTTTTCTCCTTACTGCCAGTATCTTTTCTATCTTCTCATATGCTGTGTTAATTGTCAAAAGTATTTTTTATTAACCCAGTATTTTCCAGTCGGATTTGGTAGTATTCTGTTGTTTGTGTGTATTTTTTGTTAAAGTCTCACAATATATACCTATTTCCCTCGCAAAAAAAGCGGCGTTCCGTTCCGAATTGCCGCTTTTTTGCCTCTTTTTGTACGTGTCACAAAAACATACGGTCTGTGAACTGCCGTATCGTCCGTGACAGAAATACACTTTTTGTCTAAAAATCCATTTTTTACCGGGCAAATGCCGATCCATGAGGATTTTATGCCCCTTATTTTATAAGCATTTTATTATATCATTTTCGATATATACACCTCCTCCAGCGCCACGTTAACCCCCGCGCAGAGGAAGTGCCAGAGACTTAACTTCTGTCCCTACTTCATGTAACCTTTCAGCGCCCACTCATACGTCTCGATCGCCTGCTGCAGGTTCATGTTAGCTGTCTCTTTGTCGATCTGTTTCTCCAGGAAGGAAACTTCCTCGCTCTTGTACTCCATCTGGGTCGCCATGCCAAGCTCCAGCTTCTTCTGCATCGCATTCATCGCCTGCGTCTCTGCTGCCAGGGACGCATCGGCAAGCTGCAGGGCTGTCTGCTTCTGCATGATGTCGTTGTAGAGTGTCTGCATACCGGAGCGGATCGTCTGTTCCTGGTTCTTGATGGTGCGGTCCATGTTTTTCTTATCGGCTGAACCTTCTGCCATATTGGCATAACCACGCTTGTTGGACTGTAAGGACAGGTTCTGCTCGAGTGCCGTCTGCGTGTCCGCCGCCAGGTTCATCGCCGCGATCCGGGTGAGATCCGCCTGCGGCAGATCCTGGATATCCGGTTCCGCGTCATAGGACCATCCAGTCTGGACGCAGAGCTGCTGATGCTGGGCCTGAAGTCCCGCTTTTGTCTGGGTCAGCGTGGACTGGAGCGACTGCAGCGACTTCTGTGCATTTAACACATCAATCTGGGTCGCCTGACCTAGCTGCTGGCGCTTCTGGGTCAGCTGCATGGAAAGTTCCTGCAATTCCACTGATTTCTCCATCAACGGAATTGTCTTTTTGATCTGATTATAAGCAGCAAACGCCGACTGCACCTGCGCGACAACCGCATCCTGGCTGTTGATATAGTCCAGACGGTCCATCTCGCTGTCGCGGTAAGAAGCATCGGCAGACTGCTGGGTTTTTAACGCATTCTGCTCCACCATGACGGACGCTGACATCAGGCTTGCGTAAGCACTCGCCATGCCCGGCACCGCCAGAAAATCCTCAATCTGATCCGCCTGATCCCGCAGGTTATCCGCGCTGTCGTACAGATCATTCGCCTGATTGTACTGCTTATCCTGCACTTCCTTCGCATTCTTTGTGTCGCGCCCTGCCTGATAGGTCGTCTGATTGTTTAAATACGTCGGGTTGTACTCCTGTACCAGATACGGCAGTTCGCCGTATTCCATCACATTGTCCTGAAGCTTCGCCCATGTATCTGCGTCATAAGCAAACTGCGGGCTGGCTGCCAGCGCCGCAAACGGTCCCTGCAATGCCAGAACCGCTGCTACCGCTGCGGTCAGAAGCGCCGTTTTCCTTCTTCTATGTTTCATTTCCGGTTCCTACTTCCTTTCTGTTACCACCATGTTATCTTACGGCACTTTCTGTTCCAAAAGTGCCTACCCGTGAATAGCAACCTGTTCACACCTTAAGTAAACTGCCATTCCTGACGGATTAATTCGTCACAATCAGACCTTTCACAGCCCACTCGTAGTTTTCCACCGCTTTGGTATATTCCAGTTCCGCGCTCTTATACGACGCCACGCTGCTGAGCCAGGAGCACTCAAGCCCCAAATAATTGGCTCTTGAGAGCATTCCCAGTGCGTTCTGGCGCTTTGCCGCCTCGTAGCTCTGCGCTGCCGCCTGATATCCAGCCGTCGCACTGTCATACGCCTGTTTCTTTGATACCACCGCCGCATAGAGGTTCTGAACCGTGATCGTCACCGAATCCTCGGTATAGGCGACGTTTCGCTTCTTGACTGTGCGGTTGGAAGACCCTTCCGCTTTCGCAGCACGCACAGACATCAAATCATAATTTGCGCTGACTGCCGCCTGTGTATCGGCTGCCAGATCCATCGCCGCAAGGCGGGTGGCATCCGGAACCGGCACATCCGCAAAGGTTACCGGCGCATCCGCGTCAAATCCAAGTAGCATTAAAATATTCTGTTTGAGCTGCAATGCCCCGTTTTCTGCCTGCTGGGCGCTGGAATTGGCCTGTTGCAGCGCCTTCTGCGCCGTCAGGACCTCCTGCGCGGAAGCACGGCCGAGCGCCTGCATCTTCTGTGCGGCATCGGCATTTACCTGGCACATTTCCACATTCTTTTTCGCTGTTTCCACCTGCGGGAGCAGTTCCTCATACTGGATGAGCAAGTTCTGCACCGCCTTGACTAACTTATTCTTTGTCTGACGCAGGGTCCGGGCATAGGTGCCGGAAAGCTCCTTGTTCGTAAGCTTTGCCCCCTGTTTGCGCAGCTCTCTCGCTGCCGCCTTGTAGCCCTCAAACAGCTCTCTCGTCTCCGCATCCATATCGTCGGACTTCAGGTCCATCGCATCTTCCATGAGGGCGCTCGCCTCTGCCGCCAGGGCAGTTCCCGCCGACTGGCTGGTCGTCTGGCTGTAGAGCTGGGAACGCAGGTTTAAGTACGTGCTGTTGTACCCCTCGATTCGCCATGCGATCTCGCCATATTCCAGCGTCCCATCCTCTAGCTGTTCTTTGGTGTACGGGGAAGTTTCCTCCTCCACCTCGGTATTGCCGCCCGTCAGCACCGGACCGGTCGCATCGTCGCCAACCAGCGCATCTGAGCTGATCCCCGGCGTTTTAGCCGCATATGCCGGCAACGTCATAGCCGTGCTGACTAACGCCGCCTGTAAAAGAATGGCAAACAGTTTTTTCCTGTTTTTCTTCATCTTACTCATCTTCATTTCCTTTCGGCGCTCTGCGCGCCCGCTCCCGATTCTATCCCAGCGCCCCGTTTCAGGATGCCGAGTGTCAGGGCAAACCGTTCCCGGATACGGTTTTCCGGAACTCCGTCGTGAAAGCTCTTGATCTCCATCGCGATCGCCATCATCGCCATGCGGAAAAAACTCATATATTCCTCCCAGCCCATCTTCCGCAAGGATTTTCCCACGCACGACTCATAGGCGGCACGTTCCAGCTTCCGTCCACGCACGGCGCGTGGACTGTCCGGATCGGAGCTGAATATATCAAAGATCAGCGCCTCGCGGCTGCTGCACTCCATGATGTTGCGGATGAAATCGGTGCGTCTCTCATCGCGGCACAGGGCAAGCGAACCGTTTAAAAACTGCCCTAACATCTCCCAGATGTCCCCCTGCGCCTCTTCAAGGCAGCGCACGCCGCACTCATAAAATTCATTGATAAAACTCTCACACAGATATCCTAAAACATCCCATTTACTGTCAAAATACGTATAAAAACTGCCCCGGGAGATCCCGGCATCTTCTATCATACGGTTGAGCGATGCTTTTTCTATCGTTGTCCGCGTATATTCAGCCATACACGCGTCCCGGATTTTCTTCTGTTTTTCCTCCGGCAATCGCTTAAATCGTTCCGACGGCATCTTCTTCTCCCCCTTTTTCTATCCGTACAGGCAGCTTCCCCGCCCCGGGTCCGCCGCCTGACAGATTCACTGCTTAACCTGCTTTTCCTTAGTCGCAGTCCAGCTTATCATACTCATCTTCTTTGCCTTTTCCCATGTTATAAACCACCCGGTAGAAGGACGGAAGCAGTACCAGCGTCAGGATCGTCGCCGCAACCAGACCGCCGACGTTTACAAGCGCTAAGCCCTGCATCATCTTGCCCGCCTTACCAAATGCCAGACAGTTCGGGATCATCGCAATGATGGTCGTCAGTGTCGTCATGCAGATTGGGCGTACACGGATCGCACCGGCTTCTACCAGCGCCTCGTCTAACGGCATCTCCATCCGCAGCTGGTTCACCGTATCCACGTATAAAATACCGTTGTTTACAACCGTACCGACCAGCATCAGGAAACCAAGCATGGAGTTCATACTGATCGGGCAGTCCGCCAGAAACAGGAATCCAAAGGAACCGATCAAACTGAACGGGATCGTTGCCATAACCATCAGGGAGAATTTCGGGGACTCAAACTGGATCGCCATGACAATGAAAATCAGAAAGATCGCTGTGACAAGCGCCATTCCCAACGCGGAAAGCTCCTCGCCCATCGACTCATCCAGGCTATTGGTCGCCATCTCAACGCCGTACGGGAATTCCCAGTTCTGCACGAAGCTCTTGACATCTTTTTCAGCCGTCTTCTTATAATCTGCCTGTGCCTGCATCGTGATCGATACCTGGTACTGTTTCTCTTTTCGTGAAATCTCCTGTGGGCTATCCTGGTAGTAGATCTCTGCCAGATCCTCCAGCGGAAGCGTATTACCCGTCGCCGTCGTGATCATCATGCCCTGCAGTTTCGCGATGGAATCGTAGCGATCCGGCGCAAATTCTACCTTCACGTCCTGATCATTGCCGTTGACGGAGATCGTCGCCGCTTTCACACCGCTTAAATTACTGTATACCATCGAACCGATGCTGGCCGGGGTCAGTCCCTCTGCCTCTGCCTTAACCGGATCCACATTTACCTTGATAACCGGCGCCGCATTCTCAACAGAAGAATGTACCTGCATAACATCCTCGCGCTTGCGAAGCTCAGTTACCAGATCATCCGCTGCCTTCTTTAGGGTGTCGTAATCGGTACTCTGCAGATCCACCTCAATTGAATCACCGCTGCTCATGCTGCTGCTCATACTGCTGCTGCCCTGTTCCAAGGTAATGGTCGCATCAACGTAGTTCTGTGTCGCATATCTCCACTTCTCGATAACCTCGTCCGTGGAAAGTTTTCTCTTATCTTTTAAGTAGGCATTCAGCGTCACATCACTTCCGGAAGTCATGCTGACACCACTGTTTCCATATGTCATCAGGTAATGATCCACATCCTCGTCTGTCTCTACCATATTTTCCAGATCGAGCACAGTGTCACGGATCGCCGATACCGAATAACCCGGTTTCGTCTTGATCGTCATCGTGACGATACCTTCATCGATCGAAGACATCAGCTCCAGGTTCAGTCTGGACGCCATGAGGATGGACAGGACAACCAGCACTGCAGTCGTTCCGAATACAAGCGCATAGCGCTTGATGACATGCGGCATATGCTTGCGATACCAGCCCTGGATGCCTTTGATTATACGTCCTGCCGGCGCATGATCCTTCTCAACCGGATGCCAGAACATATAGCAGAGCGGCACGATGATGACTGCTGAGAATAAGGAAGCCGTCATACAGAAAATGATCGTGTACCCGAGCTGTGTAAAGAGCTGTCCAGACATACCATTTAACATCAGAAGCGGAATAAATACAACACAGGTTGTCAGCGTACCGCCGGTGATCGAGCCGATCATCGTGCGCGTACCTTCCAGCGCCGCATCATAGAAATCCAGTTTTTCCTTTGCCCGGAAACATCCGTCGAGGACGTTGATCGAGTTATCAACCATCATACCTACACCGAGAACGAGCGACGTCAGGGAAATAATATTCATTGAGAATCCCATCGCCGCCATACAAATGATCGCCAATACAACGGAGATCGGAATGGACGTACCTACGATGACCGACGCACGCAAATCGCCATAGAATAAGAACAGAATGATCATGGACAGGATGATCGCCAGGATCAGGGTCTGGATTACGCTGCTTAAAGACTGTTTCAGCGTGTCACTGGCATCATCTACCACGGTGATTTTAAGACCCGGATACTGCTTTTCAATTTCCTGCACCTTCTTGGTTACCTGGTTGGAAACCTCGATCGCGGTGGAACTCTGCTGTTTTTTGATTCCCAGGGAGATAACATCTTCGCCATTGTAACGTCCGATCGAGCTTGCATCCTCCAGCGCCTCATAGACATTTGCGATATCAGAAAGATGGATCGTCTCACCGTTTGCCAGCGGAAGTACGACATTTTTCAGACTTTCCGTGCTCTTAAATTCGTTGCCGACACTGACGTCGAGATCCTGTTTTCCAACCCGGACATCGCCCGCCGGGATCGTGAAATCGGCGGCACCGACTAACTGTGCAACCGTATTCATATTCAGGTGGTACTGTGCCAGTTTTTCCGGAATCAGTTCCACGCGGGTGTAGCTATCCTGACCGCCGGCAATCGAAACCTCGCCGACCGAGCTTAATTTCTCAAACTCAGGAACAATTTTGTCATCTACATATGTATAAAGGTTCTGATCAGCGTCGCCGCTGACTGCCAGCGTAACCGTCGCCATCGAGTTGATATCCAGCTCCATGATATTCGGATCGTTGGCATCGTCCGGCAGATCGCTCTGAATGCCATCTATCGCCTTTTTCAGGTTAATGTATGCGGTATCCATGTTGGTACCGTACTCATACTGGACAATGACGATCGATACATTTTCACGGGAAATGGACTGTACCTTATCGACCGAGTCCAATGATGTGATCGCATCTTCTTCTTTCTTGGTAACCAGATCGGTTACGTCCTCCGGGCTGGCTCCCGGATACACCGTAGCGATGATTAACATCGGCATCTCCATCTCTGGCGTCAGTTCCAGCTTCATGCCCATGACGGACTGAAGGCCGAAGTACGCGATGGTAATCAGACAGAGAATGATGGTAACCGGACGCCGCAGTGCGAGTTTTGTCAGTCGAATCATTCTTTGTCACCTGCCTCTGTCGTCTCCGCTGCTGTCTCATTGTTTCCGTCTGTCTGCGCGCCATCGGTATCCTGTGCTAACAGGACTTCTCCCTGATCCACCAGCTCGTTGCTCCAGCTCACGATGACCTGGCTGTCACTCGTCAGACCCGATTTTACTTCCATATTTTCATCGTCATAGATACCTGCTTCGATCTCGGTCTTCTCCGCTTTTCCATCCTCATAGAGGTATACAAACGGGGCACCGTTATCATAGCTGACTGCATCGACCGGAACGGTCAGCACCTGGCTGACATGGTCCATGATAACCGTCATTTTTACGCGAGAACCATTCGTAAGACCTGCTGCATCCGGCACCATCGCACGCGCGTCATAAAGGCCGCTGCTCTCGTTGACCATAGATCCGATTTCGGTTACAGTACCGGTGTAATCCGCACCATTTTTCTCCAGCGTCACGCTGTCGCCCAACTCCATCGTCTGGTGGATCTTCTCGGTGATGCCGAATTTAACCTGTAACTGGCTGGCACCGGAGATCGTGCAGATCTCGCCTGCCGGAGATACATGATCATGCGGCTCGACGCTCCGGGACTCGATCACACCGTCGATCGGCGCCGTCACGGTCGTGTATTTCACCTGCAGATCGTACTGGTTCTTCGCAGATTCATAGGAAATCTTCGCATTCTGTGCGCTGTTTTGTGCCTGCTCCATCGCCTCCTGGGAGACAAAACCATCAGCAAAGAGCGCCTGGGTACGGCTTAAATTGCTGTCCGCATTCTTTAAGGCAACGGAAGCCGCATCCACCTGTAGCTTTAACGCTGTCAACGCGTCGGAATCGATCTTGCACAGCGCCTGCCCTGCCTGGACCGTATCACCCGCCTGGAAGTAAACCTCCAGCACCTCGCCGCTCATCTTCGGCATGACGCTCGCGCGGGACTGCGGCTCTACCAGTCCGGTCAGATCCGTGTACAAGCTGATGTCCTGACGAACCGGATTTTCTACTCTTACGGTTGGACGGGATTCATATTCCACCGCCGTATTCTTATGACCGCATCGGGACAAAACGACAGCGCCAACAACTACAATCGCAGCCAGCGCCAGAATCTTTCCTCTTTTTTTCATAATTTCCTCCATCTATGCTTGTTCTTGGTAAAAATTTTTCTCAGTCTATATTTTACTCATCTCGTATACACTTTGCCACTCCCAAGTTCGGACAGGTGTGTACACAAATTCGCCAAAATGTATCTATCCATGTTCATCTTTTTTTCATGGCACCCGAATTCTCCTGCCGCTGACCGTTTTTTCCGGGTACATGACAGCAAAAACGCAGAAAAAACCAACCAAATACCGCTGATTCCTCCTGCGTTTCCTTGTTCCATTTTCTAATTGATAATAATTCGTAACTGTTCAGTACCTTCACAGTCACGCGCAGACCTACTGAACAGTTACAATAATTCTCAAAACTGCCGGAAACCTGCTTTCCTAACGGACCTGCATAGGGTCACGCCCGGTGCATTTGCGGATCACGCTCATGAACGTGGCGACGCGCTCCTTCACATCCGCCTCATCCTTAAACGGCGCGTCAAACGCAACTCCCATAACCGAGAAAATGATGATCTGCACCGCCATCGCCGCCTCCGGCATCGTCAGGTTCTTAAACATACCAATCCGCTCCAGATGGTTATAAAAATACTGGTACACCTTTTCTCCCATCTGACGGCGCAGCGCCATGAACTGTACCGACTCGGACAATGCCCTGATATGCTTCTGATTTTCCATGATATACATATACAGCTGTGTCAGCGCCTTCTCCGGATCTGGCTGGCTCATCGTCTCTTCCATGACGCGCTTCATCTCGCGTTCCATCCGGTATTCCATCAAATCATATATATCTTTAAAGTAATAATAAAATGTTTTTCTTGTGATCCGGCTCCGCTCGACCAGCGCCGTGACCGTGATCTTCTCGACCGGTCTTTCCGACTCCAGCTCGATATAAGCCTCTACAATCCGTTCCTTCGTATTTCCCTGCTGCATACTCTTTTCCTCCGGCAAACCGTTGTTGTTTAAGTATAGTTTATAATTCAACAAACTGCAAGTATTGCCTGAAATTTCCATGTTCCTACTATGAATCCGCGTTACTGTTCACGGATAGGCACTTTTGGAACCGAAAGTGCCGTAAGAAAACGTGCTTACTTGTGAACAGCAGCCGATACGGCCGGTCCGATTTCGTGTTTCACACGCCCTTCCACCTGCGGCAGTTTCTGCGAGTATACAACCACCCGGTCGCCTTCCAGTATCTGCGTACCGCCGTCTGGAATGATGATCTGGCTGCCCCGCTTTATCATCACAATGATCGTATTCTTATAGAAGCGCGCCTCCGCGATCTTCTTACCACACCAGCGGTGATCTGGTGTCATCAAAATCTCTTTTAAAAGGATTCCCTGGCTGTCCGTAAAGCCCTCTGCACCCAAGACGACGGTATCCCCTTCCTGAATTACAGTCTGTCCTTTGGGCACAATCGTCTGCGCGCCGCGCCGGATCACTGTGATTAACATACCCGGAAGCATCTCGATCTCACAGATTTTACGGTTTTTCCACGGATGATTGTCCCCGATCGGAAGCTGCACGAACTGAATCTGCATATCGCCCGTATAGTCCGAGAACGTCCGCATGACATCGGTCGAGTTGTCAATCATGTCACATTTTTCTGCCACCTTCGGAAGCAGCGAACCCTGAAAAATGATGGAAAATAAAACAACGCAGAACACAATGTGGAATATATCATATTTCATATATCCCTCACTGAGCGTCGCCATGATCGCAAATACGATTGATGCCGCACCGCGCAGACCCGCCCAGGAAATAACCAGATACTGCCCGATCGGCGGTTTCGACGGCGCGAGCAGCAAGCCAACCGCCGCCGGACGCGCCACAAATGTTAAAAACAATGCGATTGCGATCGACGGAAGCACGATCGACGGCATCTGCGAAGGAAACGCCAGAAGTCCCAGTAAGAAAAACAGAAGCATCTGCATCATACCGGTAAACGCATCAAAGAAGCCAACCAGCGCTTTCTGGTTCTTCAGCTCCTGATTTCCGAGGATAATACCGGTCAAATACACACTTAAGTAGCCATTTCCGCCAATCTGGGATGCAAGCGCGTAGGAAATGATTGCCGCCGCAAAGACAAAGATCGTGTCAAATCCCTCGCCATAAAAGGCATACCGCTTTAAAAGCCATGTCACCAGAAACGCGATCGCCGCGCCGGTCAAAAGCCCGAATGCGAGCTGGCGGATCAAAAGCAGAACCGCCGAACCGCCGCTCACACTCCCCGTCATCGCAGACAGCAGAATCACCGTCATCATGTACGCAAACGGGTCGTTGCTTCCGCTCTCTAACTCCAGCATGGATGCCGTGCCGTATTTGAGGTTCAGCTTGCGCGAACGCAGGATCGAGAACACGGATGCCGCATCGGTCGATCCAAGAACTGCGCCGAGAAGCATTCCTTCCATCAGTGCCATCTTAAGCACCAGATGGCACTGATGGAAGGAATGCT
>ERZ773239.1655-NODE-1655-length-15760-cov-8.195861_pt1 | contig 15760 bp, 11 predicted proteins | sample MGYA00580521_ERZ773239 | MGnify/ENA primary metagenome ERZ773239 (study PRJEB29015, sample SAMEA2737801) | human gut metagenome | biome: human gut; feature: human-associated habitat; material: faeces | place: China | collected 2012 ... | reverse complement strand
TAATATACTATATATAGTATATTAAATATAAGCATTCTTAATATTTATTTATCGTACGCATTTTTATTATCAGGAGTTTAAAAATATATAAGTAATATTTTTATTTCCATAATTTATATTTTTAATTCTAAATTTTAAAAGCTTCAATTATTTCATATTCCTAAATTTCCATTATAGCTCCTACTAAGTGATCATTATCGTAATGTTTTAATAATAAGGTGTTGCTGCTTATCTTTGATTTTCTATTCTCAATTCCTAAATCAAGTTTAGTTCTTAGATCTGATGGATTTTTCATTTTATTTGTTATAAATTTACCTTTTATTAATTTTATTGAAGATTTACTCTTATATATTAAGTATAGTAGTTAGGTAAGTTTTAATATATTAAAGTTCTTTAGAAAGAATTTATTAAAAAAATTTATATCTAAAAAAATTTTTATTAATATTACTCAATATTCGACAAAAAAATTAATAGAAATATAGTATATTTGTGATGAATAGTGTAAAAAATGAAAAAATAGAGGGAATGGGAATGATTAGTATAAAGAAAATAGTTGGGGCTTTAATAGTATTATTTGTGATTATTGTTAATCTTAATAAATCATATGGAATATATGAGAAAGAAATTTTATTTATAAGTTCTTATAGCCCAGAATTTATTTCATTTAAAGATCAAGTTAAAGGAATAAAAGATACTTTAGGGGATGAATTTAATTTACAAGTTCAATATATGAATGCAAAATCATTTAGTGACAAAGTTGATGAAAGTGATTTCTATAATTTGTTAAAATATAGTATTGCGAGCTATAAAAATTTGGAAGGAATACTTATAGGAGATGATGATGCATTAGAATTTTATTTGAAATATAAAGAGGATTTGTTTAAAGATATTCCTGCTTCATTTTTTGGAATATATGATAAAAAAAATATAGAACGAGCTTTAAAATATAAAAATGTAGCAGGGGTAAGAGAGGTAGAATCTTTAGACCAGATAATAGAATTAATACGAAAGCACCATAAAAATGTAGAAAATATTGTTTTTATAGATAATGATAATAGGGTGAAAAATGAATTTGAAGAAAGTGAAGAAAATGCTTTAAAATATAGTAATTTAAATTTTGAGTGGATAATTACTAATGATATTGTATCAGATGAATTTGTACATGAACTTAAAAAAGTAGAAGAAAACTCTGCAATAATAAGTTTATATCCAATACATTTTAAAGATGTAAAATGGCTTGGTTATGATGATATAAATAAAGGAATAAAAAATTATACAAATCAAATACCAATTTATGCATGTCTAAGTTATGGAATAACTGAAGGTGTTATTGGAGGGAAGGTTATAAATCATTATAATCAATCAAAAAGTGCAACAGAAATGTTACTTAAAATTATAAATGAAGAGACCACAAAACAATTGTACATTGGAGATGATAGTATTAATGATTATATATTTGATTATGAAACTTTAAAAGAATATAATATAAAAAAATGGGATTTACCAAAGGGTTCAATAATACTAAATAATCCTAATGATATAATTTATAAATATCCAGATATAGTTATTAGCCTAATTTTCTTATTTGTGGGATTGATTTGTATAATTATAACATTAATATGTTATATAAGATATAAAATAAGATATGAAAAGAAATTGTTAAAGGCAAAATATGCAGCAGAAGAAACAAATAGATTAAAGGCTCATTTTGTATCTAATATAAGTCATGAATTAAAGACTCCAATTACAGTTATAATGTCAGTTATACAACTTGTACAAGTAAAAAATAATGAATGTAAGAATAACCACAATATAGAAATTATTAATAGTAATTGTCAAAGATTATTAAGACTTATAAATAATATAATAGATATTGAAAAGTTTGATAATCATAAATTAAAATTAGACTTAGAAAATATAAATATAGTAAATTTAATAGAAGATATAATATCATCTATTAATCCATATGCAAAATCAAAAAATTTGAGAATAATATTTGATACCAATGATGAAGACATAGTTATGGCTCTAGATTGTGCTAAAATAGAAAGAGTCTTGTTAAATTTACTTTCAAATGCAATTAAGTTCTCTTATGTTGATGGAATAATATATGTTAATGTAAATAAAAAAGAGGAAAATGTAATAATAAGTATAAGAGACTTTGGAATAGGTATGAGTGAAAAGTATTTAGATAAAATATTCGATAGGTTTATTCAAGTTGATAATACTATGACAAGGAAAAATGAGGGAAGTGGTATAGGGCTATCAATAGTAAAGTCATTTGTTAGTTTACACAATGGAAGTATTAGCGTTAAGTCAAAAGAAAATGAGGGAAGTGAGTTTGTTATAAATCTTCCTATTAATTTAATTGAAGATAAGGAATTATTTTTATATGATAGTGAGGTTTTAGATTTTAATATAAAAACAGAGCTTTCGGATATATATATGTAGATTAAAATAGGGTGTCGAGAAATACGACACCATATTTTAGAATATTAATAGTATAGATTAATTCTTATATATTCTATAAGCACTACTAGATCCATCCATAAAAATAGGAAGATGAAGAGGATTAAAAGTAAAGAATTAACTTTGTATAAACAATACAATAAAGCTAATTCTTTTATTAAAACCTTTTAACAAGAAAATTTAATTGTTATTATGAGAATAAGCTGATACGATATCACTTTCATCAGTTTTTATATTACTTAAAGTATTTTTATAAAATACTGCAAAACTAATTACAGTAGTAGCACAAGCAATGATATCAGCAACAGGCTCTGCTAAAAGAACACCGAAAAGTCCATTTTTCGTAAAGTTTGGAAGTATAAATATTAATGGAACTAAAAGAACTACTTTTCTTAAAAGTGCTAAGAATAAAGAAATTTTTGCTCTACCTAAAGCTAAGAAAGTTTGCTGACAAGCTATTTGAGCCCCAAATATAAACATACCAGCAAAATAAATTTTAATAGACCAAGTAGTTATCTCCATAAGTTCTGGTTTATTATTAAATATACTAACAAAGAAATCAGGGAATAACATTAATAATACAACTATTAAAGTTGAATAAGATAAACAAGTTAATAAAAGAAGCTTAAAAGTCTTTTTAACTCTATCTAAATTTTTAGCACCATAGTTATAACTTATTATAGGTTGAGCACCTTGAGTAAGTCCCATAAGTGGCATAGTTATTATTTGCATTATACTACTCATTATAGTCATAGCGCCAATTGCTAAGTCGCCACCAAATCTTGAAAGTTAGTTATTTAAACTAACTAAAACTAAACTTTCAGTTGCTTGCATAATAAATGGTGCTATACCTAAAGCTAAAATTGAACCTACTATTTTTTTATCTAACTTTAAATATCTTTTTCTTATTTTTAAAATACTTTTCTTACCAAATAAGAAGTTTAAAGCAAATAGAGTTGAAACACCTTGAGCTATAATACTTGCAAGGGCAGCTCCTTTAACACCCATATCAAAAGTAAATATAAGTATAGGATCAAGAGCTATATTTATAACAGCACCTATTAAAACTGTAAGCATACCAATTTTTGCAAAGCCTTGAGTATTTATAAAAGGATTCATACCTAAAGCGATTTGAACAAATAAAGTACCCATAACATATATAGTTAAATAATCTAGAGCATAATTAATAGTTGTTTCACTAGCTCCAAAAGCCCAAAGTATTGGCTCTTTAAATAATAAAAATACTATTGTTAGAGAAACGCCAATTATAAGAAGCATAGAAAAGCTATTACTCATAATTTTTTCAGCTTCATCATTGTTTTTCTCTCCCATTTTAATAGCAGTAAGTGGAGCACCACCAGAACCTATTAAATAACTAAATGCAGATATAATCATTATAATAGGCATCGCAACTCCAATACCAGCCATGGCAATTTCACCATTTGCCATTCTACCTATAAATATTCTATCTACAATGTTATATAATAGGTTAACCATTTGGGCTATTATAGCAGGAACAGCAAGGTTTATAAGTAACTTGCCAACACTACCTTCACCTAAGTTTACATTTTTATTTTTCATAAAATCATCACCTAATATTAATATGTAAATTTTAATATATTTGTTATAATAATCTATAGGGTAACCCGATAGTCAATAGGAGTGATAAAAAATGAAATTGAAATTAAAACCCCTTACAACAGGAGAATTTGCAAAGATATGTAATGTGAAAAAGCATACATTATTTCATTATGATGATATTGGTCTATTAAAACCTGATTATTATGATGAGAATGGATATAGATTTTATTCTTATAGTCAGCTTAATTTATTTTATTTTATATCTATGATGAAAGAGTTAGGTATGTCATTAGATGAGATAAAGTTTTACTTAAATAGTAGAACACCAGAGCAAATGGAAGAGCTTTTTACAAGTAAAATAAATCAAATATCAAATGAAATAAAAAGATTAAAAGAAAATAAAAGAATATTAAAATCTAGGATTGATAAAATACAATACGCTAGTGAAGTTAAAATTGATAAAATTTATAAAGAGTATCAAGAAGAAGAATATTACTTACGTTATAGAGATATAGATGATCCTACAGATAAGGATGTATACAAGCTATTTGAGGATAATTTTAGCAAATATACTTCTATTAAAGGGTTAGATACATCGAGATACTCTATCATTACAATTGAAGAGATTTGTGGTGAATATAGATATAATCACGAATATATTTTAAAAAAGATTAATAAAAAAGTTAATAGTCATAAATTAGTTGTAAAACAAAAGGGAGAGTATCTTATAGGTTATCATAAAGGCTATTATAATACTATTGAACAAACTTATGATAAAATGACGATTTATGCAAAGGATAATAATCTAGTCATTGGAAGTAATTCTTATACAAAGGAGATTTTAGATGTATTAACTTCTAATAGCAAAGAAGAATATTTAATTGAAATAATTATTGAATTAAAGTAATTTAGAATTTGAATGTCTAGCCAATATTTTTAAGTATATCATATAGAATAATATAGTTTTAAATATTAAAGAGAAATTTATTAAGAACGATGATAGTAAATATCATAGTCTTTTTATATGTTATAAAAATGTCAAAATAAGTTTAAAAATATTGAAAATTCATATACGATGTATTAATATAAAATTTAGATAGTAATATTAAATATATTTAGGGGTATGAAGGAGTAAATATATGAAAGGGAAACTGTCAAAAATAATACTATTAGGGTATATTATAATAAATATTTTAATTCCTATATCAGTATCAGCCGAATCATTAAAAAGTGGAAATTTTGAAAAACTATCTATTGATGAAGGACTTTCAAATGAATATGTAACATCAATATTTCAAGATAGTAAAGGCTATATGTGGATAGGGACAATAGATGGACTTAATAGATATGATGGTGAAAGAATAAAAGTATATAATTGTAGTGTTGATAGAGAGAACTCATTAAGTTCAACATATATAAATGCTATAGAGGAAGATTCTAGAGGGAATATATGGGTAGGAACTGATTTAGGCTTAGATATTATAGATAGGAATACAGATAGTATTGTAAGGTTTAATGACTTAAAAATAGATGGACCTAAGTTATCTAATTTAAAAATAACTTCTTTATTAAAAGATGATAAAGATGATATTATGTGGGTTGGAACTGAAAATGGTCTAATTAAGATAGATATTAAAAATTCGAAATTTGAAGCATTATACCATGATAAAAATGATAAAAAATCATTAACTAATTCATATATAACATGTTTAAAGAATGATGAAAATGATACTCTACTGGTTGGAACAACATGTGGAATAAACCTAATAAATAAAAAAAATTTAGAGATAAACTATTTTGAAGGTAAGGTATATGATAATAGTTTATATGTTTATAATATAGAATTTGATTATCTAGGAAATGCATGGATTTCTACAAAAGAAGGTATTTTTATCTATAATCAAAAAGAAGATAAAAAAAATGAATTATACATTATTGATAATACAGGAGTAAAGGTTTTTAACATAAAAGAAAATAAAATAAATAGTATTTATATTGAAAAAGATAAAGATAAAAAAATTTATAATAATGAATTTATTTTAAATGACAGTAATAATAATATATGGATATCTAGTAGTAATGGGATAAAAATATATTCTATACGAAATAAAAAAATTAGTTATTTAAATAAGAATACTACTTTTGTAAATAACCTTGCTAGTAATAATATAACATGCTTTTATGAAGATTCTAATGGAACGATATGGGTTGGAACCGATAAAGGTATAAATATAGCAAATAAAGGTAATCAATTTAATTTTAATACTGAATATAATCATAAAAAGGGAACTTTATATGATAAAAGTATAGTATCTATGATACAACATAATGGATATTATTTAATGGCTACTAAGTATTATGGAATATATATATTTGATGAAAAGGATGGGAGCTTAGTAGATATAATTTGTCAAAATAATGATAATAAAGTAGATTTAAATAATGAGTATATAACAGGTTTATATAAAATAGATGAGGATGATATTTTAGTTGTTACCAATAAGTATGCAATATTAGTAAATATAAATAACGGTATATTTACTAAACGCTCATATGAAGATATATATCATGAAGAGTTAAATTATTTATATAGTGATGGAGAATTTGCTTGGTCTTCAAATACAAGTGATTTTCGTTCTGTAAATATAAAGACTGAAGAAAAAACTTCTTATGGTGAAGACTTAAAGAAGTTTAATATTAATCCGGGAAAAATAACATACATATTACCAGACTATGAAGATGAAAATATTCTTTGGCTAGGTGGGTCAGGTACTGGGTTAGTTAAATATCATAAGAAAAGGGGCGTTATAAAGCAGTATACACATGACTCTTTGAATCGTGACTCATTAATTAATAATGATATAAATTGTATGATATTTGACAAGTTTGAAAACTTATGGATTGGAACAAATATAGGTTTAAGTAAATTTAATATAAAGACAAATAAATTTACTTCTTATACTACAGCTGAAGGTCTTACTAATAACTTTATAAACTCAATTTTATTAGATGATGATAATAATCTTTGGATAAGTACCAATAAAGGCTTAAATAAATTTGATATAGAAAAAGCAAATATAATAAACTTTACCAAAATGGATGGTATATATGGATATCAATTTAACATAAATTCAAGTTTAAAAAATAAAGATGGAATGATGATATTTGGAAGTACAAATGGTATTACATATTTTAATCCAGAAGATATAGAAAATCCTATTGGAAATAAGAATAAAGTTGTATTTGGAGATATTTTTATAGGGAAAAATAAGGTTAGTTATAATAATAAAGAATTAATTTTAGAGCATTATGATAAAGATTTATCAATAGAGTGTTTTTTACCTATTTATGAAAATTTAAATAATATAACCTATGAATATATGATTGAAGGAATTGATTCAAATTGGATATATGTAGATCGTAAGTCTTATTTAAATATTAAAACATTAGAACCAGGTAAATATACTTTAAAAATGAGAGCTAGAGATGGACATGGAAATTTAACCAAAGAAACCAGTATGAATATAAGAGTTAAAAGTCCTATATGGAAAACACCTTTAGCTTATTTAATATATATAGTTATATTGTTAGCAATAGCTTTTTATATATTTAATTATGTTAAGATATTACAAAACTTAGTAAATCACAAAACTATGAAACTAAATAAGCAATTAGAAGAAAATAAAAAGTTAAGTGAAGAAATAATAAATAATGAAAAGTTTAAAAATAATTATTTTGTAAATTTATCTCATGAGCTTAGAACACCAATAAATGTCATAACATCAATATTACAATTAACAGATAATATGATGAGAAATAAAACTATGACATATAAAAAAGCTGAAGGATATATAGAGATTATAAATAGAAATTGTGAAAATTTATTAAAAATAATAAATGATATAATAGATAGCTCAAAAATAGAGACGGGGAATTATAAAATTAATAAAAAGAATAATGATATAGTATATATCGTTGAAGAAGTTGCACTTAATATGAGTAATTTTATAGAGGGAAAAGGATTATCCCTTATAATTGACCCTGAAGTAGAAGAAAAAGTTATTTCTTGTGATGAAACAGAAATAGAAAGATGTGTCATAAACTTATTAGGTAATGCAGTTAAGTTTACTCCTGAAGGTGGAGAAATTAGAGTATATATTAAAGAAGTAAAAGGCTACATTGAAATAACTATAGAAGATAATGGTATAGGAATATCAAAAGAAGATCAAGAGTTTATATTTAAAAGATTCTCGCAAGTAGAAGGAAACGGTGCTACAAAGGCAACTAGTAGTGGTATTGGACTTACACTTGTTAAGGATATAGTAGATCTTCACGGTGGATATATTAGACTTGAAAGTGAGCTTAATAAAGGAAGTAAATTTACTATAGGACTTCCTGATATATCAGAAGATGCTCTATGTAATAATTAAAATATATAATAGATAAAGTAATTCATATAATTTAAAATATGCAATAAAAACCGTATAATAAATAAATGGTACGGTTTTTTGCATATAAAAATAATTATTTTATGAGATTATATATATTTATGAAAATGTGCAAAATATAAATTGTGTATATAATTTTGAAAATAAAATAATAAAAATGAGGTGAATTTATGCAATCTATATGGAGTGAGAGTTGTAAATTCAGAAAAAGAGAAGTTTTAGATAAAGATATAAAAACTGATACCATAATTATTGGAGCAGGTATGGCAGGAATATTAATAGGATACATGCTAAAACAAAATGGTATAGATGTAATTTTAATTGATGCAGCTGAAATGGCAAGTGGAAATACGAAAAATACTACTGCAAAGATAACATCTCAACACGATTTAATTTATGACAAATTAATATCAGAATTTGGAGAGAAAAAGGCAAGATAATATGCAAAGGCAAATGAACTTGCTATAAAAAAATATAAAGAAATTATTAAAGAAAAATAGACTGTGAATTTGAAGAAAAATCAGCATATGTATATTCATTAAATGAAGTAGAGAACATAAAAAAAGAAGTAGAAGCAGCTAATAAACTTGGTATTTCTGCAGAATTTGTGGAAAGTATTAATCTTCCTTTTGAAATTAAAGGAGCTGTCAAATTTAATAATCAGGCACAGTTTAATCCACTTAAATTTTTAAAAGATATTTCAAGTGATTTAGTTATTTATGAAAATACCAGAGCATTAGAAATTAAAGAAAATTTAGTAATCACCAATAGGGGAAACATAACTGCAAATAATATAGTTGTAGCAACTCATTATCCAATAATGAATGCACCTGGATATTATTTCATGAAAATGCACCAAGAAAGATCATATGTTATAGCTTTAGAAAATGCAGATAATGTTAATGGTATGTACATAGATGTTGAGAAAAATGGATGCTCTTTTAGAAACTATAAAGATTTACTATTGTTAGGGGCTATAGATCAAAGAACAGGAGAAAATGAAAAAGGTGGATGCTATGATAAGTTGAGAAAAATAGCAAAAGATCTATATCCAAATTCAAAAGAAAAGTATCATTGGTCAGCTCAAGACTGTATGACTATAGACAAAATACCTTATATAGGTAAATATTCTGATAAAACACCTAATATATATGTTGCCACAGGATTTAATAAATGGGGAATGACAAGTTCTATGGTGTCGGCTATGATTATATCGGATATGATATTAGATAAAGAAAATGATTTTTCAGAAATATTCTCTCCTAAAAGATTTGATTTATCATTATCAATAGGTAATATTGCCAATGATATGATTGAAACGGCCAAGAATTTTATCGCACAAAAAATATATATTCCAAGTAGTAAAATAGAACATATTAAAAATGGACATGCTGGAATTGTTGAATATAATGGTGATAAGATTGGCGTTTATAAAAATAATGACGGTAAGGAATTTATAGTATCAACAAAATGTCCACATTTAGGATGTCAACTTGGTTGGAATGCAGATGAATTAACATGGGATTGTCCATGTCATGGATCAAGATTTGATTATAAAGGAAGACTAATAGGAAGTCCTGCAACTAAAGATCTTATAGATAATTAGATAAAATAGATATTTTAAGCATTGATTATTAAAAACCGTATCAAAGTAAATGATGCGGTTTTATAATATTTACATCAAAGCGTTTAAATGAATTTTAATACATTCTTTCTAAATAATGGAACAATTTGGTGATATAATCATAAATATAAAATAAGGCTAATAATATTGACTTAATATGTAAAATTAAATCTATTCTACTTAATAACTTTTTACTCTATAAACAACTATGATAAAAAATTATTTTATAAATATTATAAAGATAAATAATATTAAATTAAGCTCACCAATACATGGCATGGAGATGGTATGAAATGACAGATAAAAATGAAGTTATAACTATACCAGATAAAGGTTTAGAAGAGGCTATAAAATATGAATTAAATTTAAACCCAAATTATGAAATTACAAAAGATAATATTAAATCACTTCGATGGCTAGATGCTTCTAATAAGGGAATTTTAGACTTAGCTGGATTAGATAATGCAATAAATTTAGAAGAATTATATTTAGGATATAATCAAATAGAAGATATAAGCACACTATCAGAACTAACTAATTTAAAAATATTAAATTTAAGCAACAATCAAATACAAGATATAAAAGTACTATCAGATTTAATTAATTTAAAAAAATTGTATTTAAATAATAATAAAATAGATGATATAAGTTTATTATTAAATATAACTAATTTGCAGTGTATAGATTTAAGTAATAATCAAATAAAAGACATAGAAGAATTATCGAATTTAACTAACTTACAAAGATTATATTTAAGTAATAATCAAATACAAAATATAGATGAATTATCAAAATTAATTAACTTAAAATGGTTAAATTTAAATAATAACAAAGTTAAAAATATAGCTAGATTATCGAACTTAACTAATTTACAATGGTTAGATTTAAGTTGTAATCCAATAGAAAATATAGACATATTAGAAAAATTAATTTTACTAGATGAATTAAATTTAAATAATACTAATATAGGTAATATATTAGTGCTAGAGAAATTAAAAAATTTAAAAATATTAGAGTTAAGTAATACAAAAGTAAAAGATTTATCGGCATTAAATAAGCTAGAAGATTTAAAGATATTAAATTTGAGTAATAATCAAATAGAGTTTATAGGTGATTTAAAAGAATTAGAGCGATTAATATGGTTGGATTTAAATAATAATCTATTAGAATCTATAGATGCATTAAAAGGATTATATAGTCTAACATGGTTAGATTTAAGTAATAATAAAATAGAGTCTATAGATATGTTAAAAGATCTAAGAAAATTAAATGATTTAAATCTATCAAATAATAAAATAAAAGAAATAAAAGGTTTAAATAGCCTAGTAGAACTATTTAAATTAAACTTATCAAATAATATAATAGGAGAGATAAAACAATTAGATAATTTAACTGATTTAAATGAATTAAATTTATCAAATAATAGAATAGAAGAAATAAAAGGATTAGATAAGCTAAATAGATTACATGGTTTAAATCTTTCTAATAATAGAATAAGTGAGATAAAAGGGTTAGATAGGTTAAAAGGATTACATGACTTAAATTTATCTTTTAATGAAATAAGAGAAATAAAAGGCCTAGATAAGTTAGATGAGTTACGTAAATTAAACTTATCAGACAATAAAATAGTGGCGATTGAAGGATTAAATAGCCTAAGAAAATTAGAATTTTTAGATTTATCTTATAATAGAATAATTAAAATAGAAGGATTAAATATGTTAGAAAAATTGTGTAATTTAAATTTATTTTCTAATGAAATAAAAGAAATAAAAGGATTAGAGTGGTTAGATGAATTACACAAATTAAATTTATCAGATAATAAGATAGTAGATATACAGGGATTAGATAATCTAAAAAGACTTAAAAATTTAAATTTATCTTCTAATGAAATAATTAAGATAAAAGGATTAAAAAATCTAAAAAGGTTAAATACTTTAGATTTATCTTTCAACTTAATAAGGGAAATAAAAGGTTTAGATCAGTTAGTAGAGTTAGAAGATTTAAATCTATATGATAATAAAATAGACGAAATAACAGGATTAGATAAATTAAGTAAGCTAAAGTGTTTAAATCTAGGGAAGTTATCTGAAAATAGTAAAATAGAAGAAATAAAAGGCTTAGAGAAACTAAACAAGTTAGAAGATTTAAATTTATGTAAGAATAAAATAGGGAATATAATAAACTTGAAATATAACTTAAAGTTAAAGAATTTAAACTTATCGAAGAATGAAAATATATTAATAGAAGGAATAAAAGAATTAACTCATTTAGAGGCATTAGACTTAGGATATACAAATAGAAAAGAGTTAGGAGAAGAAATACAGTTATTAACTAATTTAAAAGAATTATATCTTCGTAGTAATGAGAAAATATCAATAGAAGGAATAAAGCATTTAACAAACCTAGAAGTATTAGACTTAGGGTATACAAATAGAAAAGAATTAGGAGAAATAAAAAATTTAGCTAACTTAAAAGAATTATATTTATATAATAATAATTTAATATCAATGGAAGGTATAGAAAACTTAAAGAAATTAGAAATATTAGATTTAAGTAATAATGAAATTGAAAAAGTAGAGAATATAAAAGGATTAAATAACTTAAAAAGTATAGATAAGTTAAAAGGTCTAGATTTAAGTTATAATAAGATAATATCAACAGAAGGTATAGAAGAGTTATATAATTTAGAAAACTTATATTTAAGAAACAATCATATAGAAGAAATAGGTAATTTAAAAAAATTATATAACTTAAAAGTTCTAGATTTAAGTCATAATAAAATAACATCAATGAATGGAATTGAAAACTTGTATAAATTAAAGGTTTTATATTTGATGAATAATAAAATAGATAAATTATGCAATTTAGATGATTTATTACAGTTAGAATATTTGATATTAGATAAAAATAAGATAAGTGATATATCTAAAATTCCTGTGAAAATAAAATATATAGACTTAGGAAGACAAGAAATAGATTTAAAAGATTATAAAAATACTGAAAATAAATATTCCTTAAATATAAGCTTTATAAAACTACGAGATGGTGAGGATTTAGATATAGATTATATACTAGAAAATGGAAAATACGATAATCATACAAAAACAATAATTTGGGAAAATTTATCTACAGATAAATTACAATTTGAATTTAATAATATTGACGATGATTGGATAGACTTTAGTGGAATAGTTAATATATGTTTAGTAGATAAAATATAGTTGTTAGAATAAATCGTAAAAACGTATCATAAATAAGTGATACGTTTTTTATATTAGTTATTTTATTACTATAAATAACATACTAAATCTATATTATATCCACTTTATATCTGCAGCTTTTCTAGGAACAGTTCTTTTGTACTTAACATTAGGATATCCAACTACCATACAAGCAACAATCTTTTTATTATCACTAATATGTAAAAAATCTAAAATTTCATTATTATCATTAGTAGCTATTTGTAAAAAGCCACTATAGAAAGTACCAAGACCTAAAGCATCAACCATAAGATCCATTTTAGAAGCAGCTAGTGCACCATTTAGTTCATTATTAGATGCTACAATTATAACTGCTGGAGCGTTAAAGAATAATTTGTCATTCTTAATAGGGTCTTCTTTATACAACTTATAAAAATATGTCCATAGAGTAGCATATCTTTTAAGATACTCGGTCTCTGGAGTTAAATGATTAAGAATATATTCTCCTTTTTTATTTAAAGACTCAAAAGCTAAATCTTTTAATTTATCTAATTTATCTATAACTATAGTATAGCTTACATCTTGACTGTTAGTTGATGTTTGTGTAAATCTACCTGCTTCTATAATTTTTTCTATTTTTTCTTTTTCAATTTTTTTACTCTTAAAGTTTCTAATACTTCTTCTAAATTTTATAAAGTTTAATAAATTATCAGCATCAACTGTAAAACTTTCCTTGTTGTATTCAATAACATCATCCATATCATAATCGTTTGTAGAAACTGCTTTAGTTGGACATATTGCAACACAATGACCACATTTTATACAAGATTCATTTTTTACATGAGCTTTATTATCTTTTAAAATTATATCATTTACTGGACAATCGTTTATACATTGTTTACAAGCTATGCACTTTTCTTTATCTACAATAAACATATTATAACCTCCTAAAATTTTATATACACTTTGTATAATTTGAACAACTTATACTTTTTATACACTAAAGTACTATTAATATAAGTTAGAACATAATAACTCTTTTGAAAAAATGTAAATTATTCATAAGTATAATTATATACAAGTATATATAGATGTTATCTATATATTAAGAACTTATTAAATTTAGTTGTATAATGACTTTCAACGATTTAATTAATATATTTTAATATAATATACAAATAAATATAAAAATACAGATGTAAATATTTACAAATTTACAGAATATATGTTACAATACATAAGAACAGATGTTCTTGAAATGAAAGATAAGAAACATATATACTAAAAAATGCTTCTTATTTAATAAATTGTTAAGATACTAAAGTATATTACAAAATTGTAATAACAAATATTTATAAAGAATATATATAATAGACTAACAATTTATAACTTATAAATAAACGTAATAAAAATGAAAGATATTAGATAGTATTTCTTAATAAATTAAATATATAATAGTTTCATAAGAAAATAATTATGAAAGCAATTAGGGGGGATGATATGAAAAATAAATATAAATATCTAATAATCTCTATAGCTATAGTAATGATGATAAGTATTCCAGTAAGCAAAGTAGTATTAGATGGATACTTTGAATATAAACAAGCAATAAACAATATGAGTATAGACAAAAAGATTGAAGAGATTAGGAATAATGAAAATTATGTAAGGTTTGAGAATATAGATAAAGACTTTGTAAATGCAATTATATCGGTAGAAGATCATAGGTTTTATGAACACAATGGATTAGACTTTATATCGATAGCAAGAGCAACTATAAAAAATATACAAGCAGGAAAAATAGTTCAAGGTGGAAGTACAATAACACAACAATTAGCTAAAAATCTTTACCTAAATGGAGATAGAGAATTTTCAAGAAAAGTATCTGAAGTATTTTTAGTTAATGACCTTGAGAAAAAATACTCTAAGAATGAAATATTTGAAATATATGCTAATATAATAAACTATGGTAATGGATATACAGGTATAAAAGAAGCTAGTGAAGGCTACTTTGGAGAAGAATCAGATGATTTAAATTTACAACAAGCAACTATGTTAGCAGGACTACCTCAATCTCCGAAGAGATATAATCCAACGAAATATTATGATAAAGCTGTGGCTAGACAAAAAGATGTAATTGCAGCTATGCAAAAGTATGGAGATATTGATTATAACGAAGATTATTATATTTTAGCTGAGAGAGACTTTAATTTAGCGTAATAAAAGTATATAAAAAATAAAACCATGTCAATTAAATGACATGGTTTTATTAATTAAGCAACAGAATCGCTACCTATACCTTCTTGATCTAACATATTCTTTTCGTAAACCTTAAAGAATGGATAATATATAACCAAACTTAAAAGAACAAGTCAGAATGTAAACCTGAATTGTCAATTTAAATCAGACAAATTACTTATGAATCACTAAGCAAATGT
>ERZ773239.1633-NODE-1633-length-16045-cov-17.200250_pt1 | contig 16045 bp, 10 predicted proteins | sample MGYA00580521_ERZ773239 | MGnify/ENA primary metagenome ERZ773239 (study PRJEB29015, sample SAMEA2737801) | human gut metagenome | biome: human gut; feature: human-associated habitat; material: faeces | place: China | collected 2012 ... | reverse complement strand
CGCTCATGATCTGGATCATCAGGGTGTTGAAGCTGTCCACAAGGCTCACGCCGGACACGGCGGCTTCGCCCACCGAGGATACCATCAAAGTGTCCGCCAGACCGATGGTCACGCTTAACGCCTGCTCCGCGATCAGCGGCAGCAGCAGCGCCACCAGCGCCTGCCGTGGAAACAGGGGAGTGGATGTGAATTTGGACGATTTCATGCTGTCCTCCGTTGCAAATGACAAAAAAGCTCGAATGCTTCTATCATACAGCGGATGCTGTCGAAATGCAAGAGGTTGTATACAAGAAAGTGCCAAAAAGCAACAGCCCGCCGCGTTTCGTGCCCTTTACCCATGGGCACAGTTGTGTTAAAATAAGGTTGCAGCCCGCCCCGCTGTGCAGGAGGGGGGCGCTGCCTTTGGTAAATGATAAGATATATGATAAGAAGTTGAGGACCCATAAGGGGGTACAGTATGCAGCAAACTGCGCATAAGGTCGTGGTCATCGGGCATCGCAACCCGGACACCGACTCCATCTGCTCTGCCATTGCCTATGCAGAGCTGAAAAACAAGACCAGCGATCTGGTCTGCGAAGCCCGGCGTGCGGGCAAGATGAATCAGGAAACGGAATTTGTGCTGAAAAAGTTCGGGGTCACGCCGCCCCGGATGTGCACCGACGTCAACCCTAAGATCCGGGACGTGGATTACCGTCAGATCCCCGGCATCTCCGGCTCCACCAGCCTGCGCAAGGCGTGGGAGATCATGCGCGACCAGAAGATCGACACCCTTCCTGTGACCAGCGAGGATGACGAATTGCAGGGCGTCATCACGGTGAAGGATATCGCCACCGCCAACATGGACCTGTTCGACACCAGCATCCTTGCCAAGAGCCGCACCAGCTACCGCAATATTCTGGAAACGCTGGGCGCTACCATGGTGGTGGGCAGTGAGGACGCAGAGTGCACCACCGGTCACATCCGCATTGGCACCGCCACCCCGGAAATGCTGGAAAGCAGCATGGAAAAGGGTGATATCGTCATCCTGACCAACCGCTACGAAAGCCAGCTCTGCGCCATCGAGAAGGAAGCTTCTCTCATCATCATCTGCAACGGCGCAAAGGTAGGCCGCACCATCCAGCATATCGCCGCCGAGACCGGCGTAGCCATCATGAGCGCCCCCTGCGATACCTACGCGGCGGCAAAGCTCATCAGCCAGTGTGCGCCCATCTCCTATTACATGACCCGGGACGATATCATGAAATTCACCCTCGTCACCCCGGTGGCAGACGTCACCCGCGTGATGGCAAAGGTGCGCCACCGCTATTTCCCCATTCTGGATGCAGACGGCAAGTATTGCGGTATGATCAGCCGCCGCAACATCATCAACCTGCGCAAGCGCCGCATCATTCTGGTGGACCACAACGAGGCCACACAGGCGGTGGAGGGCTTTGATCAGGCCGAGATCCTGGAGATCATCGACCACCACCGCATCGGCAGTCTGGAGACCAGCGGCCCGGTGTACTTCCGCAACCAGCCGGTGGGCTGCACCGCCACCATCGTCACCCAGATGTACGATGAAAACGGCGTGACCATCCCGCAAAAGACCGCCGGTCTGCTGCTGGCTGCCATCCTTTCGGATACGCTGGTGTTCCGCAGCCCCACCTGCACCCCCATCGACGTAAACGCCGCCAACCGTCTGGCAAAGATCGCCGGGGTGGACATCAACGAGTTTGCCAACGAAATGTTCGAAGCCGGCGAAAAGCTGGACGGCAAGACCGCCGAGGAAGTGTTCTTGCAGGACTTCAAGGTGTTCATGTGCGGTGATATCCGCTTTGGTGTGGCGCAGGGCAGCTATATGACCCGCAAGAACCTGACCGCCGCCGAGGCGCTGCTGAAGCCCTATCTCGAGGAGGCACGCAACAAGCAGAACGTGGAGGACATCTACATGCTGCTGACCGACGTGCCCAAGGAGGAGAGCGTGGTCATCTGCAACGGGCGCTACGCCGCCGGGGTGCTGACGGATGGCTTCGAGATCCAGCCCGCCGCTGATGGCAGCTGGACGCTGCCGGGCGTGGTGAGCCGCAAAAAGCAGTTCATTCCCGCCCTGATGACCGCTTATCAGGAGCTGTAAAGGGACACTGCCGTGTTTGATTTTCTTTCCAAAAAGGATCGCACCCCGCCCGCACTGCCGGAAGGCACGGAGCGGCGGCGCTACACCATCACCGGACAGGTGCAGGGGGTGGGTTTCCGCTACCGGGCGCGGTACGCCGCGCAGACCCTTGACCTGACCGGCTGGGTGCAGAACGAGGACGATGGCAGCGTGACGCTGGAGGTGCAGGGCGACCCGGATAAATTCATCTCCCTGTTTGCCATGATCCAGAAAAGCGACTATATCCAAATTACCGGCATCCGCAGCAAGAATATCCCGCCCGACCCGTGGGAGCGCGGGTTCTCGGTGAAGGGATATTAAGGAACGGAATAGAAACAGAGCGCCTGACACCGCGGTGTCAGGCGCTCTGTTTCTATCATATTATACTTTCACCCCAGCACCTTGAGGGGGGAGTTTTCCACCCACAGGGTATGATCCAGCAGGCGGGTGACGGCAAGCCGTCCATTTGCCGTTACCCGGGCGGGGTCGAGGGCGTAGAAGTCGCTCTCGGTCAGGTTTTCCGGGTCGGCGGTGGGGGAGATGCCCGCCACGCACACCCAGTGCCCGTAGGTGCTGCTGGTGGCAATGTGGGGGTAGTTCACCTCGTCCCAGCCGGAGGAAGTCAGGTGGTATTCATAAGTAGAGGTGCGGTTCGTGTGGCGCTTTACCCCGCTGACCGTGGTATTTTTCAGGTGCACGATCACCGGACGCCCGGCGGAAAGCTCGCTGTACAGCTTTTTCAGGCACTCGGCGCGGGTGCCGGAGTACCCGGTGTAGCCCGCTGCGGACCACACCGCACCGTTCGACCACATCCCGCTGCCGGAGCACACCTTGCCGTCCAGAATGGTGCGGGCGTAGCGCAGCGCGTACAGGCTGCACTTGCCGGAGGTCTGGTTGCCGATGGAAAGAATGTGGCTGGTGTCGAAGCTGAGCAGCCGGATGCCGTTTTTCTCTTTCAGTTCAGCGGCGTGGGCATGGGGCAAAAAGGCGCACAGCAGCAAAACCAGCGCCAGAACTGCCGCCGCCAGCCGCTGTGCCGCGCGGGCGGGACAGTGTTGCATGGGTACTTCCTCCAAGTTCGTTTCAATCTGGACATGATTTTACCACCAAAACGTGGTGAAAATGTGTAAAAAGGCAAAATAATGGGGAAATACCCTCCCAGAGGGAGCTGGCGCGGCGCAAGCCGCGTCTGAGGGAGCTAACGCCTGAAACACAACATATGTCCAAATTTAAGTGCTCCCGCACCCGGCAAAACCGCGCCGCCGGGGCAGGGAAAAGATGATTCTGTGAATTGTAGACAGACTTTATTCCGGAATATACCAGAACTGCAACAAATCCCGCTTATTTTCATCATTTTCACGAAACTGTTTCGGGAAGTTTAGCGATATTCCCGATTGACAAAACCGTCAGGTGTCGGATATAATCAGGGCAGAAAGGCAACGATGGTTGCGAAAGCCTTTCGAGAAAAAAGAAACATATCCACAAAAAACGCTGATTGGAGGGATACCCCTATGAAGAAACTGTCAAAGATCGTCGCTCTGCTGCTGGCAGGTGTGATGGCTATGGTGATGCTCACCGCCTGTGGCGGCGCAGCCTCGGAAACTCCGCTGGAAGATAATATCAGGCAGCAACTCGGCAAAAATCCGAATGCTGTAGGTCTGTGTGATGCAGATGGCAGAGTCAGGAATGACAAGAGTAGTGAGCTCTATAAAACCACTCAGACCAACCTTAATGCAAAGATTGATTCCAGCCTTACGGGAACCTTTGTGCTTGATGTTGACACCGATGTTGGTCCTGATAAGGAGTACGCAACATTTACTGTGTATGCAGACTACAAGACTGCTGGTCTTGTAGCAAATCTGGTTAATAAGATCACTGAAAAAATTGGAGAGATCAAAGATACCAACAACAGCGTGAAACTTGAAGGCAATTGGGCAAAGGTTGCTGTCGTTGTCAAAACCACTGATAAGGGCAGCTATGCTGCAATTGCAATTCGGGTCAAGAACATCGCCTACAAGGGCAAATAAGTAAAGAATCATCAGTCCTTTCTTCCCCGGAGAGCACCCGCCCTCCGGGGCTTTTTGTTTTGACCGTGGCAAATGCCGTTTGCCTTTACGACCCCTCTTCGTGAAAATGGGATAGCGGAGCGTCCGCAGACGCTCCGCTATCCCGAAAATAAAAATAATTCTTCCGCTGAATATGCGCAAAGCGCATGCGGCGCGCATTCCAAATCGTCCTGCCCCGCCCGGGCTTTTTTGCGCTCTGCCCAAAAATCCCGGCAAAAAACAGGCACACTTGCCATTGACGAACCCTGCCGCGCTGCTGTAAAATGAAAGCAGAATGCCCTGTGCATCCGCATGGGCCCCCTGCATTTTATAAAAGGAGCATTGCATGAAAAAGTTAAAGCGTCTTGCGGCTGTTCTGCTGGCCGGTATCATGGCACTGGCACTGTTCACCGCCTGCAGCGACAGCGACCCCGGCAACCCGGAGTTTGATCCCAAGGTGGAACGCGCCTATCTGGACGCGCTGAATAATACATTCGGGACGAGCTTTGAAAACGATGCCGACATCAAGAGGCTGGCCATCGAGCACATCGAGGAGAAACACGGCGCGGACAGCCTGACCGGTGAGACGCTCTGGAAAACAGAGAGTGACGGAAAGACTGTGGTGCGGCAGGTGATGCTTTGCTGGGAACTGAAAAAAGACACCGGAAAAGGTTATGTGCCGCTTTTCTACGAGGCCGCCAAAACCGCAGCCATCAAAGCGAACTCTACCAATGTTCGAGCTCTGCTCCGCACCGTGAACGAGGAGATTGCCAACGCAAAGAAAAACGGCATAACGCTGGGGCTTACCGCGCTGGGTGTCGGCGCATGGACCATCGGCGGCAAGACCTATGTTGCCATCGGCTTTGAGCTGACCAACACCACCCCGTAGAACTGAACCCCACCCCGCCCCGAGGAGCACCCCGCTCCCCGGGGCTTTTTGCGTGAACCCCTCCCGTGAAAATGGGATAGCGGAGCGTCCGCAGACGCTCCGCTATCCCGAAAATAAAAATAATTCTTCCGCTGCTTATGCGCAAAGCGCACGCGGCGCGCATTCCAAATCGTCCCGCCTTGCCCGGCGGGCTTTTTTTCGCCTTTTTGTGACAAACCCCGCCCGCTGTGGTACAATAAAAGGGTATCGAACTCACACAGAAAGGACGTTTCCATGCAGCTGTTTGAACTGGTCAGCCCACGGCTGTTCCGCCCGCTGGCGGGGCCCAACCGGGCGTTTTATGCAGAGCTTTTGCTGCTGCTCTGGGAGGAGTGCCGCCATACGGCAGATTACAGCATTTCCCGCGCCGAGGCCGTCTCCCGCGCCGAGGATTATTTTGCCGCGCTGGCAAAGCCGCTGGCGCTGGACGCCGACGGCGCGGGAGATGAGGACGAGCAGCCCACCCGCGACCCCCACACGCTGGCGGTGGGCTTTCTGCTGCGTCTGCGCCGCACCGGCTGGCTGGAGGAGCAGCCCGGCAGTTATGAGAGCGAGCCGACCCTTGCCTTTATGCCGGAGGTCGCCCCGCTGCTGGACGCGCTGGAAGAGATATTGAACCCCCGGGTGGTCACCTACACCGGCAAGCTGTACAAGGCGTGGCAGCTGCTGGGCAGCATCGGACAGGAAAAAAGCCCCTACGAGAACGTGCTGCGGGAGGTGGCGGCAGACCTTGAAACTTTGAACAAGTCCTTGCGCGCCCTCAACGCTTCCATCGGGCATTATATCGACCGCCTGACCCATAACCGCACCCCGCAGGAGGTGCTGGAACTGTTCGACCAGTACGAAGAAAAGGTGGTGGCAGCAGCGTACCATCGCTTTAAAACCAGCGATAACCTGTTCAATTATCGCGCCTATCTGGAAGAAGAGCTGGACGACTGCGAGCAGAACCAGCTGCCGCGCTTAGCGCTGGACTACGCCCGGGTGGAGCGCTGCGCTCCCGGCGAGGCGGCGCCCCGGGTGCGTGCCCTCATCCAGCAGCAGCGGGACGCGCTGGAGGAGATGAGCACCCTGATGAAGGAAATTGACGCCAGCCACATCCGCTACCGCAAGCGTGCGGTGCAGCGGGCACAGTTTTTGCTGCTGAGCGACCGCTCGGCGCAGGGCAGCGTTACCGCCCTGCTGCGCCGCTATGCGGAGGACATCCGCAGCCCGGAGCAGCTGTTTGAAGTGGACGACGGCCCGGTGGCAGCGCGGCTGCACCTGTACCCGGCGGCAGTGTTCGGCGCAAAGCCGCTGTATCCCCCCGCCGCGCCCCGCACCGAAGCACCTCTTGCTCCGGTGCGCACCGAGCCCCTTGACCCCGAACGGCTGCGGCAGGAGCAGCAGCTTCTGCTGGATTACGCCCGCCTTGCCGTCACCGAGGAAAACGTGGCGCTGCTGGCGCAGCAGGCACTGGCCGCCCGCGGGCAGGTGAACGCCTCCACCCTTGTGGAGGAATACCCGAACGACTTTACAGGCATCATCGGCCTGCACACCTATTCCCAGTCGCCGCACCGGGAGTATGATATCACCATGACCGGAAACTGGGTGGAGCGCGGCGGCTTCCGGTTTCAGGATTTTGTCCTGACCCGCCGCAAGGAGGTAAACACGGATGGCAACCATTGATCTGCTGGAAGAGACCGCAAACTATCTGCTCAACCACTGCTTTGTGCTGGGCTGCGTAGAGGAACAGCGGGCAAAATATCTGTATATTCAGGATCACCTCAACGAGGTGCGTGCGGTGTTCAAACCGCTGGGCTACGCGGTGCTTTTGTACCCCGCACCCATGCAGGCGGCGGCGCTGGTCAACGAGCACGAGGGCAGTCAGGCACGGCTGCTCAAGTACGAGAGCATTCTGCTGCTGGTGCTGCGGCTTTTGTATCTGCAAAAGCGGGAAAGCCTTGCCGCCAGCGCGGACGAGGTGCTGGTGACGGTGGAAGAGGTGCAGGCAGAACTGCAAAAGATGAACCTGCCCCGCAAACTGGATCAGCAAACGCTGGAAAAGCTCATGCGCACCCTGCGCCGGTACAATCTGGCGCGTCCGGTGGGACGGCTCTCCGGGCTGGACAGCCGCATCGAGGTATTTCCCACGGTGCTGCTGGCGCTGCCGGATGCCGACCTTGCGGATGCCGCCGCCGAGAGCGCCCGCACCCGCACCGAGCTTGGCCTGTACGAGCGCCCGGAGGGCGCAGACGCGGAAGCAGGGGAGGGTGAAGCATGATCGAACTCAAACGCCTGAAACTGATCAACTGGCACAACTTTGAAAATACCACCTTCGACTGCGCCCGCCTGACCTATATGATCGGCGTGAACGCCGTGGGCAAGACCACCATTCTGGACGCCATCCGCTACTGCCTGACCACGAACCGCAACTTCAATGCGCTGGGTAATAAGAAAAGCGGACGCACCCTGCAGGGCTCTGTCCACGCCAAGCAGCGCGGCGAAAACGCCTACCGCCGCCCGGGGCATACCGTGGCGTATATCGGGGCGGAGTTCTGGGACAGCGTCAAGCACACCAGCTTTGTCATCGCGGTACGGGTGGAGTCCGAAGGCCCCATGCAGGAGCTGCACCCCGGCGACCAGACGTGGTATATCTCCGAGGACGGCATCACGCTGGAACAGCTGCCCTTCATCGACCCGCGCACCGGTGCGCCCAGCGCCAAGGAGGACTTCAAGCCCGCCGAGGGGCGGCTTTCCTACACCCGCAGCCCCAGCGAGGCGCGGGACCGCATCTGCCGCGCACTGGGCATCGGGCGCGCATCCAGCCCGCTGGGCAAAAAGTTCAACGAGGTGTTCCAGATGGGCACCAGCATGGACGAGATCCCGAACTTCCGGGAGTTTCTGTACCAGTACATCCTCCCGCAGCCGGAGCTGGACTTGGAAGCCTTGCAGGGTGACCGCTTGGAGCTGGAAAACCTGCACGCCGTTCTGGCGGAAGCCCAGACCCGCGCCGATGCACTGGACGAGATCGTGCGCTATGGCCGCGAAGCCACCGAAAAACAGACCGAAGCTCTTGTGAACCGGGGTGCTGCCCTGCTGGCACGGGCTGCTGCCGATGCCGGGGAAAAGGCTGTCTGGCAGGAGCGGGTAGACGCCGGACGCCGCCAGCAGGAAACCCTGCGCACCCGCTACGCCGAAGCCAAGACCGCCGAAGCGGAAGCCCGCCGCGCCTACCTGACCGCCCACAGCGCCGCCGGTGCCAGCGGCGAGGGCCGCGCACTGGACGCCCTCAGCGAGGAGCTGGCACACCGGCAGACCGCACTGGATGCCGCTGCCCGCCGCGCCGACACCGCCGAAAAAGCCGCCGAAAAGACCGGCAACCTGCTGGCGGTGCTGCGCCGCAGCGGTTTTGCCGCCGGGCAGAAGATGACCGACCTGACCCCCGACACCCTGCCCGCCCTGACCGACTGGCTGACCGCACAGGAAAAGCCGCTGGAAGAAGCCTATTTTGCCGCCCGGCAGCACACCGCCGCCCTGCAGCGGCAGCAGACCGAGAAGCGCGCCGAGCTGGATGCCGTATCCGGCGGCAAGTGGGTGTACCCCCACGGGGACGCCGCCACCCGGGTGCGGGACGCCGTGAATGCCGAGCTGAAAAGCCGTGGCATGGAGCCGGACGCCCGCATCTTCTGCGAGCTGCTGAACGTGGAGGATGAGAGCTGGCAGGACTGCGTAGAAGCCTGTCTGGGCGACCGCCGGTTCGATATCCTTGTGCCGCTCGCCCACTACGCCGCCGCAAAGAGCGCCTTTGTGGCGCTGAAAGAGAAAGTCGGCCCCATCAGCCTGCTGGACACCCCGGGTCTGCGCAAGGCCAACCGCCGCGCCGACACCGCCCCCGCCGACAGTCTGGCGGCACAGGTCACCAGCGAAAACCCGCTGGCCGCGCAGTACGCAGACACCATCCTGCGCCGCATCGTCTGCTGCGACACCCCCGACACGCTGGAAAACTATCCCGACAGCGCCACCCGGGACCTTCTGCGCCACCATCCCTTCCGGTTGGAGCGTCTGCGCACCCCGCAGCGCTATATCGGCTTGGAAGCCCGCCGCGCCCGCGCCGGGGCACTGGCAGGGGAGATGAACGCCCTTGCCGAAGAAGTACGCGCCGCCGCACAGGCGGAGCAGAACCTGAAAGCCGCATACAGCCAGTACCAGACCCTTTTGCGCGGCACAACGCTGGAAGAACTTGCCGCCTTGTGGGACGCCCGCGCCGCCCTGACCGCCGCCCGCGCGGCGGTGGACAAGCAGGCCGCAAAGCTGGCCGAGTGCCGCGAGAACCCGCTTTTGCAGCAGCTGTATAAAGAGGAAGAGGTGCGCGAGGCCGCATGGGAAGCCGCCCGCACTGCCGTGGAGCAGACCGGCGGTGACCTGCGCGTGTGCGAAAAGCAAATTACATCCTGCGAAGCGGAGCAGCAAAAGGCGGTGGACACCGCCGAAAAGAGCGCACAGGCCGCAGAGAGTTTCTTTGCCGCCCACCCGCTGGTGGAGCCCCTCTCCCGCAGCCGTCAGCAGGCGCTCACCGGGCCGGACAAATCTCCCCGCGCCGCCGCGCAGGCCGCCGAAAAGGCACAGGCCAAGCTGGACGATGCGCTGACCGTCTACCTGAACAGCACCCTTGAACCGGCGCAGCGGGAATACAACCGGCGCTACGTCTGCGATTATCCCTTGGGGCTTGCCGGGCTGGAACAGTACCGCGCCCAGCATGAGAGCCTTGTGCGCATCGACCTGGAGCGCTACGCCGCCCGCCTGGAGCAGGCGCAGCGGGACTGCAAGGACCGCTTCCGCAAAGATATCCTGTTCCGCATGAAGGACGATATCTTCAACGCCCGGCGGCAGTTCCGGGAGCTGAACAAGGTCATGGAGCAGCTGACCTACGGCGAGGAGGTCTACCGCTTTGAGCTGGAGCCCAGCCGCGACCCGCAGCTGGCGGCGTTCTATCAGGTCATCGTGGACAAGGGCAACCAGCAGATGACCGAGGGCGACTCTCTGGATAACCTTGCCGCCACCGCTGACCCCGCCTACGAGCGTCAGGTGGACGAACTGATGGAAAAAATCATGGCAGACGTGGACGAGAACACCCGCGCCCGGCAGGAGGGACGCACCGCCGCCGGTGCCACCCTTTCGGACTATGTGGACTACCGCACCTATCTGGACTACGATATCAAGGTGACCAATCAGGTCACCGGGCAGCAGGCGTATCTGTCCCGCGTCAGCCGCGATTCCTCCGGCGGAGAGAATCAGGCGCCCTTCTATGTGGCCATCTGCGCCAGCCTTCTGCAAATTTACCAGAAGAGCGAAAACAGCATCCGTCTGGTGCTGCTGGACGAAGCCTTCAGCAAGATGACCAGCGACCGCATCCGCCCCATGATGGAACTGTTCCGCCGCCTGCAATTGCAGGTGCTGCTCATCTCCACCGTGGAAAAGAGCACTGCCATCCAGCCCTACTGCGATATCACCTACTCCATCGTCCGCCACGGCGATGCCAACGCCATCGCGCCCTTTGTCCGCCTTGCGGCAGAATGATGCAAAGCAGGGCTTGACATCAAAAATAAACTTTGCTATACTGTTTTTCGCTCATCGGAGGGCTGTTTCAACGTAATTGAAAGGCCGGATAAGATGTCATCGTTCGCGCTTCCCGGAGGCTGTGGGCACCGTAGTGCCGCAGCAGAAGAGGGAACGCACCGGAGCGGTGGTTCTTATCCGGCCTTTTTGTATGTGCAGAGTTCAAAAAAGGAGGAGTTATGCCAAAGAAAGCCATCCAATTGTCCGACCACTTTACCTATTCCCGCCTGCTGCGGTTCGTGCTGCCCTGCATCGGCACCATGCTGTTCACTTCCATCTACGGCATCGTGGACGGCCTGTGTGTTTCCAACTTTGTGGGCAAAACGGCCTTTGCAGCGGTCAACCTCATCATGCCGCTGCCGCAGCTGCTGGGCACTGTCGGCTTTATGCTGGGCACCGGCGGCAGCGCCATCGTAGGCATCACGCTGGGCGAGGGCGACCAGAAAAAAGCCGACCGCTATTTTACCATGTTTCTGCTGGCAGCGCTCATCTCGGTCAGTGTGCTGGCCGTGCTGGGCATCCTGCTCCTGCGCCCGGTCGCCGAGCTGCTGGGCGCAAAGGGCGAGCTGCTGGACTACGCCGTGCGCTACGGGCGCATCCTGATGCTGGCGCTGCCGCCCTTTGCGCTGCAAAATATGTTCCAAAGCTTTTTCGTCACCGCCGAAAAGCCGCTTCTGGGCTTCTGGTTCACCGTAGGTGCAGGCTGCACCAACATGGTGCTGGATGTGGTAATGGTGGGTATGCTGCACTGGGGCGTGGAGGGCGCTGCCCTTGCCACCCTCATCAGCCAATTGGTGGGCGGCGTACTGCCGGTGTTCTACTTTATCGACCACGGCAATACCAGCCGCCTGCACCTGTGCAGAACACAGTTTTACGGCCGCGTGCTGTGGGATGCCTGTATCAACGGTTCTTCTGAGCTGATGACCAACCTTTCCATGTCGCTGGTCAATATCCTGTATAACTTCCAGCTGCTGCGGCTTGCCGGAGAAAACGGCGTGGCGGCTTACGGCGTCATCATGTACGCTGCCTTCCTGTTTGTGGCGGTGTTCGTGGGCTATGCCGTGGGCAGCGCACCCATCGTCAGCTTCCATTACGGCGCGCGCAACCACGCCGAGGTGCACAACCTGTACCAAAAGAGTCTGCGCCTCATCGCCGTGGTAGCTGTGACCATGACGGCGGCGTCTATGGTCATCATTCCCTATGTGGCGCGTATCTTTGTGGGCTACGATGCCCAGCTGCTGGCGCTGACAAACCGCGCCTTCCGGCTGTATGCGCTGAGCTTCCTCATCATGGGCTTCAACGTGTATGCGTCCTCCTTCTTCACGGCGCTGGGCGATGGTGTGACCAGCGCCCTCATCTCCTTTCTGCGCACGCTGGTGTTCCAGCTTGCCGCGCTGCTCCTGCTGCCCGCCCTGTGGGGCATTGATGGCGTGTGGCTGGCTGTCACCGCCGCCGAGCTTGCCGCGCTGGCGGTGACCGTGTATATGTTCGTGACAAAAGACCAGAAATTCCATTACCGTCATGGTTGACGCACCATAACAAGAAAGCCGCCGGGACCCCGGCGGCTTTCCTGTTATTCAAAGGTATATTCCACCAGCTGGCAGTTTTTGATGCCCGCAGCGGCGTACTCCTCGTTGGTCATGTCGTAAAAATAGGAGTGCACCACCCGGGCAATGCCGTTGTGCGCCACCAGCAGATAGGTCTTGCCGGTGTCCGCCTTCAACTCGTCCAGCAGGTTGTAGATGCGCTGCGCCAGCTGCATCATGCTTTCGCCGCCGTCATAGCGGTCGGCAAAGTGGGTCTTGGAGATGCTGAACTCCGCACCGTCCCGGGGCGTGCCCTCGTATTTGCCAAAGCACTGCTCCCGCAGGCGGGGCTCGCAGCGGGCGGGCAGACCGGTTGCGGCGGCAATGGCCTTTGCGGTGTCGGCGGCGCGGGAAAGGGGAGAGTACAGGATCTCGTCGATCTGCAGGCCGCTGTCCCGGACAAGCTCGCCCAGCTGCCGCGCCTGCTCCTGCCCGTGGGCGGTCAGCGGGCTGTCGGTCATGCCGCAGATCTTATTTTCCACGTTCCATACCGTCTCGCCGTGGCGGGTGAAATAGATATTATGCATAAAATTACTCCTTACAGCTTGTGCAGGGTGCCGTCCGGCAGCAGACAGACGGTGTCTCCCTCGTCGATGCCAAGACATGTCAGCTCCCTGTCCGGGTAGGGCAGAATGCGGGCAGCCCCGGCGGCATCGGTCAGGGTCACATCGCACAGCACAGGCTGCCCGGCGGGCAGCTCCTCGCAGCCGTACAGCTGCTCGTCAATGCGCAGCACGCGGTATTCCGGCATGGTACAGCCCCTCCTTTGTGTTTTTCCTTATTATATAGCACCCTGGGGCTTTGGTGCAAGGGGGAGCGGACTGAGAGGGTTTATTCTCCCCCGCTTGACAGCGGCGCGGAGAAATTGTTACAATACAGTTACGACTGCAAACAACGTGGAGGGGTTCATGAATATTACGGAACTGCGGTATCTGGTAGCCATCATGAAATGGGGGTCGGTGTCGGCGGCGGCAAAGCAGCTGTACGCGGCGCAGCCAAACGTCAGCAAGGCACTGAAGAACCTGGAAGAGGAATACGGGTTGCGCATTTTTGAACGCTCCTCCACGGGCATGATCCCCACCGAGCAGGGCAAGCGGTTCATCCGGCAGGCGCAGCGGGTGCTGCAGCAGGTGGACGAGCTGGCGCAGGAGGCGCACCAGCAGCGCAGCTGCGCCGAGCTGCGGGTGGTGCTGACCCATGCCACCTACGCCTCCTATGCGGCGGTGGATTTTTTGCAGCAGGCAGCCCGCAGCGAGCAGCTGCGGGTGCATATCCGGGAGAGCGGCGCTATTGAAGCCCTGGACTTTGTGCTGCGGCAGGGCTACCACATAGCGCTGCTGCGCTATGCTGCCGAGGACGAGGACTACTACCTGCGCTACTGCCAGCGCCACGGTCTGCGGCAGGAGCCTATCATGGAGTTTTCCTACCTGCTGCTCACCAGTCAGGACAGCCCGCTGGCGCGGCGGCAGGTGCGCGAGCTGGACGAGCTGAACGATTACATCGAGGTGCTGCACGGCGACACCCATCTGCCCGGGGAGGAGAGCACTGTTTCCCGCTGGGAGGTGAACCCCAACCGCCGCATCCATGTGTATGAGCGGTGCAGCCAGTTCTCTATTTTGCAGAATCTGCCCACGGCCTATATGTGGTCGTCCCCCATGCCGCAGCGCGCGCTGGAGCAGTACCATCTGGCGCTGCATAATTGCCCGGCGCAGAAGCAGCAGATGCGGGACGTGCTGGTGTACCCGGAGCGGGAGCCTTTGCAGCCGGAGGAGCAGCTGTTTGTGCAGTTGCTGCACAAACAGGCGGATGCCACCATCAAGGACAGCGGGTGGAAGAAGATTTGAAATGCGCGCCGCGTCTTCCGGGTTGCGGCACCCAGCATCCGCATCGTGCCTTGGGCGGCACGCGCGTCTTGCTGGCCGCTGCCCCAACAACTCCTCCCTGTTTCCGCCGCTGGCGGCGGTCGTCGTTGTTGCAGCGGAAGAATTATTTATATTTTCGGGCTAGCGGAGCGTCTGCGGACGCTCTGCTAGCCCATTTTCACGGGTGCCCCACCTGAGAGGACAGATTTCCCTTCTTTTCGTCTCAAATTCCACGTTTTGGGGAGAAAATCGCAAACGATTAAGCAAAGTGCACAAAAAGACGGTGCAAAGTTTGGCGGGGGCGAGCTTGACCGTTCCCGGGAGAAAATTTTTGAGAAACAAAACGACGAATTAAAACGTGTTATCGCCGCAAAATAAAAGTTTGCGTAAACAAATAAAATAAGCGGCCATATACTTTTTGATATGGGAACCATACCTAAAAAATATTAACACAATTATGAAAAAGGTGTTAACATGAAGCCAGAGATCGGTCATAGCCGCAGTATGGCATAAGCTGTCGGCGGCTGAAATTCAAAAGGAGGTTTCTGGTATGATTAGTTTCTTACTGTGTCTGGCGCTTCTGATCGTAGGCTACTTTGTCTATGGTAAGATCGTGGACAACACGTTCGGACCGGACGACCGCGAAACTCCTGCTGTGCGCATCAACGATGGCGTTGACTACGTTGTGATGCCCCAGTGGAAGCTGTTCCTCGTCCAGCTGCTGAACATCGCAGGTCTGGGACCCATCTTTGGTGCACTGCAGGGTGCTCTGTGGGGCCCCGTGGTGTTCCTGTGGATCACCTTCGGCACCATCTTTGCCGGCGGCGTGCATGACTACTTCTCCGGCATGATGAGCGAGCGCAACGACGGCGCTTCCATCGCTGAGGTCACCGGCCGCTATCTGGGCCCCGTGATGCAGAACATCATGCGTGTGTTCTCTGTGGTGCTGCTGATCATGGTCGGTACCGTGTTCGCAGTGGGTCCCGCAGGCCTGATCGTGACCCTGTGCAAGAACGGCGGTATGTCCGGTCTGCTGACCACCACCTTGTTCTGGCTGATCATCATTCTGGCCTACTACTTCATCGCAACCTTTATTTCCATCGATGCCATCATCGGTAAGATCTACCCCCTGTTCGGCATCTGCCTGATCATCATGGCAGTGGGCGTTATCTTTGGTATTTTCACCAACCCCGCCTACACCATCCCCGAGATCTGGGCAAACTTCAGCAATATGCACCCCTCCAACACCCCCATCTGGAGCTTCATGTTCATCACCGTTGCCTGTGGTGCAATCTCCGGCTTCCACTCCACCCAGTCGCCTCTGATGGCTCGCTGCATGAAGAGTGAGAAGCAGGGCCACTTCGTATTCTACGGTGCAATGGTCAGCGAGGGCGTTATCGCTCTGATCTGGGCCGCTGCCGGCTGCGCACTGTACACCATCACCGACGGCAAGATGGTCGGTCTGGCCGAGGCTCTGGCTGCCGGTCAGTCTGCCGCTATCTACGACGTCTGCCTCAAGACCATGGGTAAGGTTGGCGTGGCACTGGCTATGATCGGTGTCGTTATCTGCCCCATCACCTCTGGTGATACCGCGTTCCGTTCCGCTCGTCTGACCTTGTCCGACTGGCTCAAGATCGATCAGGACAGCTACGCAAACCGCCTGAAGCTCTGCGTTCCCGTTCTGGGCGTGGGCGCATTCCTGGGCATCGGCAATGCACTGGGCTTCATCGACTACACCGTCATCTGGCGTTACTTCAGCTGGACCAACCAGACGCTGGCTATGATCGTCCTGTGGGCTGCTTCCATGTACCTGTTCAAGGAGAAGAAGAACTTCTGGATCACCGCAGTGCCCGCTACCTTTATGAGCGCTGTGTCCTGCACCTACTTCGTGCTGGCTC
>ERZ773239.1625-NODE-1625-length-16175-cov-32.908995_pt1 | contig 16175 bp, 7 predicted proteins | sample MGYA00580521_ERZ773239 | MGnify/ENA primary metagenome ERZ773239 (study PRJEB29015, sample SAMEA2737801) | human gut metagenome | biome: human gut; feature: human-associated habitat; material: faeces | place: China | collected 2012 ... | reverse complement strand
GCATGGCCTACACCCACTGCCAGCCTGCCCAGCCCACCACCGTGGGCAAGCGCGCTACCCTGTGGGCCAACGAGCTGGTGATGGACCTCAACGAGATCGACCACCGTCTGGCAACTCTGCAGCTGCGCGGCGTCAAGGGTACCACAGGCACCCAGGCTTCCTTTATGGAGCTGTTTAAGGGCGACGCCGACAAGATCCGCGCCGTGGATGCTTCCATCGCCGAGGAGATGGGCTTCGACAGCGAGGCCGTCATCCCGGTGTCCGGCCAGACCTACAGCCGCAAGGTGGACGCCTTCATCCTCAACGCACTGGCCGGCATCGGCCAGAGCTGCATGAAGTTCGCCACCGACCTGCGCCTGCTGGCCAACTTCAAGGAGATGGAAGAGCCGTTTGAGAAAAACCAGATCGGTTCCTCCGCCATGCCCTACAAGCGCAACCCCATGCGCTGCGAGCGCATCTGCGCTTTGAGCCGCTACCTGATGGTGGATGTGCTCAACCCCAGCTTCACTACCGGTACGCAGTGGTTCGAGCGCACGTTGGACGACAGCGCCAATAAGCGCGTTGCCATGGCTGAGGGCTTCCTCGCCACCGACGCCATCCTGAACATCATGCTCAACGTCACCGACGGCATCGTGGTCTACCCGAAGGTCGTGCGCAGCCGCCTGATGGCTGAGCTGCCCTTCATGGCCAGCGAGAACATCATGATGCAGGCCGTGGAGAAGGGCGGCAACCGTCAGGAACTCCACGAGCGTCTGCGCCAGCACGCCATCGCCGCCGGCAAGCAGGTCAAGGAAGAGGGTCTGCCCAACGACATGGTGGACCGCATCGCCGCCGACCCGGCCTTTGGTCTGACCAAGGAGGAGATCGTGGCGGGCCTTGTGCCGGAGAACTTTGTGGGCCGCGCTCCCCAACAGGTGGAGGAGTTCATTGCTCACATCCTCAAGCCCATCTTTGACGCCAACCCGGATGCTGTGGAACAACACGCAAATCTGAGCGTCTAAACGTGATTTTACAGGAAAAGAGGCTGTTGCCGCAGGCAACGGCCTCTTTTCTGCACACAGAAGGAGTTTTCATGAGACTCGATAAATATTTAGCCGAGACGGCCCAATGCACCCGGAGCGAGGCGAAGGCACTGCTGGCGAAAGGCCGCGTCACGGTCAACGGCGCGGTCTGCAAGAAAGGGGATACCCAGCTGAAAGAGGCTGACGCCGTGGCTGTGGACGGCAAAGCGCTGGCCTACCGGCAGTTCGTCTACCTTATGCTCAACAAGCCCGAGGGCGTCGTCAGCGCCTCCACCGACAAGCGGGACACGACGGTCGTGGATCTGGTGGGGGATGCCTATCCCCGGCGGGAGCTGTTCCCGGCCGGGCGGCTGGACAAGACCAGCACCGGTTTCGTCCTGCTGACGGACGACGGCGGCTTTGCCCACGACATCCTCGCGCCCAGGCGCCATGTCTCCAAGACCTACACCGTCGTCATCGACACCCCGCTGACAGAAGAGATGAAGGCCGGCTTTGCCGCAGGCGTTACCCTTGCCGACGGCACGGCCCTTTCGCCGGCGGAAGCGTCTGCCCTCACCCCCGACGGGCTGACGGTCCGCGTTCTGCTCAGGCAGGGCGTGTATCATCAGATCAAGCGGATGTTCGGTGTCTACGGTGCGGGCGTCAACGCCCTGCACCGGGACGCCATCGGCGGGCTTGCGCTGGACGAGAGCCTTGCCCCGGGCCAGTGGCGGGAGCTGACAGCTGACGAGGTGGCGAAAATTACCACGGGGTAAAGGACTGCTTTTCACCCGATTTTCAAAAAAGTATCACATTTTACCGGTAAAATAGCCCTCAGAACCACGCAGAAAGGCCCTTTTTGGCCCGAAAATGACCCCGAAAGATAATTTCAACAAGAAAGAAGAATTTTTTTTGGTGAAATATGTTGCAAAAGTAAATTCTTTTGTGTAAAATATAAAATGTAATGCGGCGAAATTGTTAAAAATCACAATCCCGCCCACCTGCGGTTTGCACAAGAGAGGAAAAGGGGTATCCATTTATGGCCAATAGAGTATTTCAGAGCGTGATCTACCAGATGAAGGACGCGATCGACCGCGTGGTCGGCGTGGTGGATGAGACCGGCGCTGTCATCTCCTGCTCGGAGCTGAATCTGATCGGCGAGGTGCGCGAGGGCTTTATGGCAGAGCGTCTGACGGCCGGTGACCGCTTCGTGCGGGATGGCTACACCTACCAGCAGTTCTCCAGCGCAAAGCATAACGATTATGCCGTTTTTGTGGAAGGTGCGGACGAGACTGCAGGCCAGTTTGCCGCTGTGCTGTCCATCAGCCTGCAGAGCATCAAGCAGTATCACGACGAGAAGTTCGACAAAGCCAACTTTATCAAGAACGTGGTGCTGGACAACATCCTGCCCGGCGACATCTACGCCAAGGCCCGTGAGCTCCACTTTGCCACCGACGTCTCCCGCGTGGTGTTCATCGTCCGCGTCACCAGCGGCGGCGACATTTCCGCTTACGACGTGGTGAGCAGCCTGTTCCCCGACAAGCAGAAGGACTTCGTCTTCAATATCAGCGAGACGGACACCGTCCTGGTCAAGGAGATCCGCAAGGGCATCGACCGCACCGATATGGAGAAGCTGGCCGCCAGCATCGTGGACACCCTGTCCGGCGAGCATTACATCAAGGCTGTCGTGGGCATCGGCACCCCCATCGCCAACGTGAAGGACCTGGCTACTTCCTTTAAGGAAGCACAGATCGCCATGGAGGTCAGCAAGGTGTTCGACACCGAAAAGCAGATCATCCGCTACGACAATCTGGGCATCGCACGTCTTATCTACCAGCTGCCCACCACGGTCTGCGAGATGTTCCTGCGCGAAGTGTTCAAGCAGGGCAGCATCGAGAGCCTGGACCAGGAGACCCTGTTCACCATCCAGCGCTTCTTCGAGAACAACCTGAACGTCTCCGAGACCAGCCGCGGCCTGTTCGTCCACCGCAACACGCTGGTGTATCGTCTGGAAAAGATCAAAAAGCTGACCGGTCTGGATCTGCGTGAGTTCGACGACGCTATCGTGTTCAAGGTAGCGCTCATGGTCAAGAAGTACCTGTCCAACAACCCGGCCAAATATTGATATTTCGTCTCAGCCGCTCCGGCTGCGGACGCCGAAACCGGCCGCTCGACCCCGATGCTGGCCGGTTTCTTTTGTAATGGTCTGGAACTTCTGTGCCAAATAAATTTTTCAGGAGCAAGATACTCATGATAGATTTTGAACATGTCACCAAGATATACAAACGGAGTGATACTCCCGCTCTGGAGGACATCGACTTCCACGTAGACGACGGCGAGTTCGTCTTTCTGGTGGGCCACTCCGGCGCCGGCAAGTCCACTCTGCTCAAGCTCATCCTCCGCGAAGAACTGCCCACCGAGGGCCGCGTCATGGTGGACGGCAAGGACGTCGCCCGGCTGCGCCGGGGCAAAGTGCCTTTCCTCCGCCGCCAGATGGGCATCATCTTCCAGGATTTCCGCCTCATCCCCACCATGACGGTCTACGAGAATGTGGCGTTTGCCATGCACGTTACCAATATCGGCAAAAAAGACATCAAAGAGCGCGTCAACTACATGCTGGAGCTGGTGCATCTGGAAGATAAGGCAAAGGTCTACCCCGAGTTCCTCTCCGGCGGTGAGCAGCAGCGCGTGGCCGTGGCCCGCGCTCTGGCCCACAGCCCCCGCCTCGTCATCGCGGACGAGCCCACCGGCAACATCGACCCCGAGATGAGCCTTGAGATGATGGAACTGCTGGAACGGGTCAGCGAGATGGGCATCACGGTGCTTGTCGTCACCCACGAGCATGAACTGGTGCGCCGCTTCAACCGCCGCACCATCACCCTGAAGCAGGGCCGCATCATCTCCGATGTTCCGGCCAGTTTCGGCGAGGAGGTACACGTATGAAAATCTCTACGTTTGGGTTCCTCACCCGGCGCGGCGTGCGCAACCTCGGCAAGCACTGGGCCATGACCATCGCCTGCATCGCCTCCCTCAGCGTCTGCATGACCCTGAACATCTTCGCCAGCCTCATTGAAGTCAATGTGGACAGCATGGTGAGTTATCTGGGCAGCCAGAACGAGATGGTGGTCTATGTGGATCCTGAGGCCGATGACGCCACCATCCAGTCTGTGGGCAATGCCCTCAGCGGCACCGCAGGTGTGAGCCGGGTGCAGTATATGTCCAAAGAAGACGTCCTCAACCAGTACAAGGGCTATATGTCTGACTATGCCGCCCTGCTGAACGAGTTCGAGAACGACAACCCCTTTAAGGCCAATTACCGCGTCTCCCTGTCTGATCTGAGCCAGATGGAGACCATCAGCAAGCAGTTCGAGAACATCAGCGGCGTCTACAGCGTCACGGCTCCCATCGAGATGACCAAGACCTTTGTGGAGGTCCAGCAGGCTGTCACCAAGGTCGGGCGCGGTCTGGTGCTGGTGCTGATGGCTGTCAGCATCATCACGGTGGGTACCACCATCCGGCTGAGCGTCTTTGCCCGCCGCCGTGAAATCGAGATCATGAAGTATGTCGGCGCTACCAACGCCCTCGTCACCCTGCCTTTCGTCATCGAGGGCCTGACTATGGGCCTGCTCTCCGGCATCCTGACGGCAGCTGCCACCATCGGCGGCTATGCCTACATCGTTCAGCTGTCGCCCACGCTGGGCGGCCTGTGGCAGATGCTCATGGGTACGGCTCTGGTGCCGCTGGAAAATGTCTGGCCCACCATCCTGACCTACAGCCTTGCGGGCGGCGCTCTGGTGGGCGGTCTGGGCAGTATGTTCTCCATCCGCAAGCACCTGAACGTGTAAGGAGGGCCTACTGTGTACCACGACAAGCATTCCGCAGGCTTTGTCCTGCACCATCCGCCCCGCCACGCAAAGCCGTCGGGCCATTCGGCCATGATGCGCGCCGCCTGCGCCTTTCTGGCCGCCGCCTGCCTCGTGCTGAGCGTGACGGTCTACCCGGCCAGTGCGGCCACCAGCATGAGCTCGCTGCAGAACAAGCTGGACAAGATCTCTGCGTCCATCAAGCAGCATAAGACGGAGCTGAGCGACGCCAAAAAGAAGGAAGCTGCTGCCAAGGCCCTCGAGTCTGAGCTGAAAGAAAAAGTCTCGGTGCTCCAGAGCCAGATCGGCATCCTCAAGAGCCAGATCTCCGAGGTGCAGAACAGCATCGGCGTCAAAGAGCAGGAGATCACCGCCAAGCAGAACGAGATCGCCCGGAAAGAGCAGGAGATCGCCGACCAGTGGGACGATTTCAAGAGCCACATGGCCGCCATGCAGGAGCTGCGGGACGGCGGCAGCGTCGCCATGCTCCAGTCTGTGAACGATCTGTACGAGCTTCTGACCTTCAATGAGGTCATGCAGGACATCTCAGTGAAGGACACCGAGATACTCGACAACATGAAGGCTGCAAAGGAAGCCCTTGTGGCCGACCGCACCCAGCTCGTGGAGGAGCGCACCCAGCTGCAGAACAAAAAGGCTGAGCTGGACGCCCAGAACAAGCAGATGCAGTCCAAGCAGAACGAGCTCAACAACAGCGTCAAGGAGGCCCGTCTGAGCGCCGCTGAGGCCCAGCAGGCCCAGAAGAACGCCCAGGCGGCCATCGAGTCGGACGAGATGAACTACGAGGCCGTCAAGAAGGAGATCCAGAAGCTCATCGCAGCGGCAGCGGCCAGCAAGCCCCAGCTGAGCTTCAGCGGCTTTATCTGCCCGCTCAAGAGCTATACCCGCATCTCCAGCGAGTACGGCTGGCGCAAGAACCCGGTCTCCGGCGTCAACAAGCTCCACGCCGGCATCGACTTTGCCGCCCCCGCAGGCACTCCCATCTACGCAGCCGCCAGCGGCTATGTGCAGGTGGCCGGCTGGTCCAGCGGCGGCTACGGCAACTATGTCGTCATCTATCACGGCAAAATGACAGACGGCAACGCCTACTCCACCCTCTACGGCCATATGCGCTCGGTGGCAACGTCGGCGGGCAAGTATGTCAACCAGGGCGACCTCATCGGCTATGTGGGCTCCACCGGCAACTCTACCGGCAACCACCTCCATCTCGAGGTGTGGAAGGGCGGCTCCAAGGCCAATGCGGTCAATCCCCGCGGTTATATTCCGATAAGATAATACAACTGTAATTGAAGTCGAGGGGTCAAAGGAGGCCACAAGGCGAAATGAACGAGCAAAAACGCAAGCGTATCCTTCGGGTGGGCTGTCTGATTCTGGCAGGAGTGTTCCTGCTGTCGGTACTGGGCAGTGTCATCCTGATGTTTTTGGTCTGAACTGGGGGAGGACACTGAATGAACCGCAAAATTTCCGTAGGGATGACCGTGACCATCGTCATTCTGGCAATGACGGTCACTTTTTCCATCACGATGCTGATGGCGATGCGGCTGTTTGACCACACCGTCACCAGCGTGAAGGAAAAGGAGAGCATGTACAACAAGGTGGCCGAGGTAGACCGCTATGTGCGCGCCAACGACTACTACGACATCGACGAGACCGTGCTGTACGACCGTCTGACTGCCGGTTATCTGCTGGGTACCGGCGACAAGTACGCCCGCTACTACACCGCCTCGGCCTACACCGACCTGCTCAACGCCCAGAGCGGAAAGCTGATGGGCATCGGCGTGGAGCTGGCCATCGACCAGTCCGGCTACGCCAAGGTCATCAAAGTGTATGACGAGTCTCCTGCCAAGGAGGCCGGCCTCCAGCGGGGTGATTACATCACCACCATCGACGGCGCAGACATCAAAAGTCTGGGCAGCGTGGAGGCTGTCCAGAACAAACTCCGGGGCGAGAGCGGCACGAGCGTCAATGTAGGATGGCTGGACAGCGAGAACGCCCAGCACACCGCCGATCTGACCCACTCCGGCTTTACGGCCAACAGCGTCGATTCCGCGCTGGTGCAGGGCAATGTGGGCTATATCAAAATCTGGCAGTTCGACAACTCCACCCCCAGTGAGCTGGACTTTGCGCTCCGCAGCCTGACCGCCAGCGGCGCCCAGAGCTTCATCTTCGACCTGCGCGACAACGGCGGCGGCATCCTTGACGACGCCATCAGCTGCATCGAACTCGTCGCGCCGGAAGGCGTGCTGGCCTACGCTGAGGATAAGGCAGGCAACCGCACCCTGCTGGGCAGCAGCACCGGCGACTCGGTCATCAGCCAGCCCACCGTCTGCCTCGTGAACGAGAACACCGCCAGTGCGGCAGAACTCTTTGCGTCCAGCCTGCGCACCCTGTGCGGCACCCGCCTCGTGGGCAGCACCACGATGGGCAAAGGCACCATCCAGAGCAGCCCCCAGCGCCTCTCGGATGGCAGCGCTGTCGTGGTCACGGTGGCAAAGCTCATTTGCGGCGACGGCTCCTGCTTCGACGGCACCGGCCTGACCGTGGACGTGGAGCGCCCGCTGACTGCCGACGAGCAGGTCAGCTACTATGACTACACCCTCGACACGGACCCGCAGATACAGCGCGCCGTCAGCTGCGCACAGCAGCTCACCGGTGTCACCACCGTGGGCGGCGTGAACGACGCTGACATCGCCGCCGACTCCGCCGCAGCCTCTTCGGAGGCCGCAGCCGAGAGCACCGCTTCCAGCGAGGCCGCAGGGGAGGCAGAGGCTTCCTCCGAGGCCGGTGCAGAAGGGGAGCAGGAGGCTGCAAGTGCGCAGTAAACACTTCTTAAAAATAACTTTAGTCGTGTAAATAGCTCAACCTCTCAGTCTGCTTCGCAGACAGCTCCCCTACCGAGGGGAACCTCTGGCGAAGAGAGTAAGCTTTGCGGAATGCCAAGGCCTCCCCTCGTTAGGGCAACGACGACGACCGCCGCCGGCGGCGGAAACAGGGAGGAGTTGTTGGGGCCGCGGTCAGCAATACGCAAGCAAAGCGAAGCGGATGCTGGGTACCGCAACCCGGAAAATGGCACGCTGCAGGCGTGACGGAGAGGTTTTGCTGTTTTAGCAAGAAACAGAAAGGAAAACCAATATGCCGGAGCTGACCGACCTCTCCGTTATCCGCACCCTGTGCGAAAAATACGATTTCGCGCTCTCCAAGGGCTTTGGACAGAACTTCATCATCAATCCCGGCCTGCCGCCCAAGATCGTGGACGCCAGCGGCGTCGATAAGAGCTGGGGCGTGCTGGAGATCGGCCCCGGCATCGGCGTGCTGACCAAAGAGCTGGCCCAGCGCGCCGCCAAGGTGGTGTCCATCGAGGTGGACGAGCGCCTGCCGCCCCTGCTGGCCGAGACCATGGCGGGCGTGGATAACTTCAAGCTGGTATTGCAGGATGTTCTGAAAGTAGACCTCCGCGCCCTCATCGAAGAGGAGTTCCCCGGGATGCCGGTGGCTGTCTGCGCCAACCTGCCCTACTACATCACCAGCCCCATCGTCATGAAGCTGCTGGGCGACCGCCTGCCCATCCAGAACCTCACCGTCATGGTGCAGAAGGAGGCCGCCGACCGTCTGGCCGCTGCCCCCGGCACCCGGGCGTCCAGCGCCATCAGCTGCGCCGTGAGCTACTACGCCACCTCAAAGCTGATGTTCACCGCCGCGCCGGGCAGCTTCTACCCGGCCCCGAAGGTCACCAGCGCCGTTGTGCGGATGGACATCCGCCCCACTCCCGCCGTACAGGTGGAGGACGAGGACGGCTACTTTGCCCTCATCCGTGCCGCTTTCGGCCAGCGCCGTAAGACCGCCGCCAACGCCATCGCCAGCGGCCTCGGCCTGCCGAAAGATAAGGTCATCGCGGCCATCGAGGCGGCGGGCTTCGACGCCCGCATCCGCCCCGAGGCCCTGACCCTCGAGGACTTCGCTGCCGTACAGCGGGAGCTGAAGTAAAATTTTATCATAATAAAACGCCAAGGCCCCTGCAGTTTGGAACAGAACTGCGGGGGCCTTGGTCGTTATGTGGAAGGAATAGAGAATGGCAATGTGCTTACCTCAGCAGTGCGGTGTGGTCTGCGCCGCCCACGGTGAAGGTGGCGGTGGAGCCGCTGTGGCTGAGGGTGAAAGGCGTATCGCCCGCACCGAGGGCTGCAACATCGGAGAGGGAGAGGGTGGAAGTGCAGCGTTCGGTGGAGAAGACAACGGTCTCGATGCGCTCAGAGCGGAGGCCGGTCAAATCGGAAAGGACGCCCTGCAGGGACGCCGTCTCATGGGTGACATCGATGTAGAGAACATCGCTGATCTGGTTCAGCCGGACCAGCTGGGCGTTCTGGAGGATGTCGGCCTGAGCCGGGTCAAGGACACGCAGGCCGGTGGAGATGGTGCTGCTGTCGCTGTCGCCGCCGCTGTGGGAGACACCGCGGTACTCCACCGCATTGCAGACCGCGCAGATGCGGTACTCGCGGCTGCTGTCGCCTTCGACAGGCGTCCAGTCGCTCCACTGATGGCCGAGGGCGGGCAGCTCCTGCGTCTCAGTGACGACACAGCCGCTGACCGTGCAGCTGCGCTGTTTCTCGCCCTTCTCGGTGCAGGTAGGCTCTTTGGTGATGACCCACTCGCCGAAGGTGTGGGTCTTGCTGACGGGGATGGCCTCGGTCTGGGTATCGTCGCCACGGATGCAGTCACGGTGCTTGGAGCCTTGCTCGACACAGGTAGCGTCCCTGTCGATGACCCACTCGCCGTACTCGTGGCCGAGGGCCTTAATGGCCTCAGTCCGGGTATCGCCGCAGGCAGAACAGGTGAAGGTGCGCACGCCGTCGGCAGTGCAGGTGGCCTCCTTCGTGACGACGCCTGCATCCCACTTGTGGGCGGTCTTATCCACCGGGATGCTCTCGGTGTAGCTGTCGCCGCAGACGACGCAGGTATAGGTCATGATGCCCGTCTCGGTGCAGGTCGCGGCCTTGGTCACGACGCCCGCGCCGTAGCTGTGCTGGCCGGTGGCGTTGAGCGTTTCGGTCTTCGTATCGCCGCAGACCTCGCACTGGTAGGTGACGGTGCCGTCCTGGCCGCAGGTAGCCGCTGTCGTGGAGAGGACTTTCCACTGATGCTGGCCGGTGGCGGGGATGCTCTCGGTCTGGGTAGCGTCGCTGCGGATGCAATCACGGTGTTTGGAGCCTTCCTCGATACAGGTGGCGTCCCGGTCAATGACCCACTCGCCGTACTCGTGGCCGGGGGCCTCAATGGCCTCAGTCCGGGTATTGTGGCAGACGGTACAGGTGAAGGTGCGCACGCCCAGCTCAGTGCAGGTGGGCTTCTTCGTGACGACACCCTCGTTCCAGGTGTGCTGGCCGGTGGCGGGGAGAGTGTGGCGGAACGTGGTGCCGCAGTGGTCCACCATGCAGATGTAATCGATGTAGCCGTCCTTGCCGCAGGTCGGCTCCTGATGGTCGCTGACTTTCCAGTTGTGGACAGAAGCGATGTCGCCGTACTTGGCCTTTTCTGCCTCACTCATCTCGGGCGTTACGCGGTCGGGGGAGTGAGAAGTGGAATGGCTGTCCGCGTAGACACCGTTGTGGAAGAGCCGCGAGATGCTGGTGGTGCCGCTCTTTACGAGCTTCACGAGGCCCTTCTTGCCGTTTTCCGCGAGCTGGATGACTTTGTCCAGCTTCTTGCCGTCGCTGCTTTGGATAGCATTGTCGGCGTCGGGGGCGGTTGCGGTGATGTCCAGCGGGGCGTCGGCATTGCTGATGGAGACGCTGCCGTTGCCAATGGCAGGGGCTTCGCTGGTGCCGGTGGCGGTGATGGTGCCGCCGGTTATCGTGATACTGCTGGAGTTGTTGTTGTCGCTGCCGCCGATGCCGGCGCCGGTGTCATAGCCGGTGGCTGTGATGGTGCCGCCACTGATGGTGACATCGGCGTAGCTGCCGCCGATGCCCGAAGAACCGAAGTTGTTGCTATGCTGGTTGCCTTTGGCGTTGACCGTGCCGCTCTTGATGGTCACGCTGCTGCGGCTATTAAGGCCCGAGCCGATGCCGGCAGCGGAATCGCCGCCCGTTGCGTTGATGGTGCCGCCGTCGATCACGACGTCCACCTTGTCGGAGTCATAGCCTGAGCCGATGCCGGCAGCGAGATTGCCGCCCCTGACGTCTTTGAGTTCGGCGTTACCGGAGATGTTGACCGTGGAAGAGCGACCGTAATAGCCCGAACCGATGCCGGCGCCGCCGTTCTTACCCTCGGCCTTTTCAATGGTGCCGTCGGTGATGTTGATGGTGACAGCGCCCTTCTTGCTGTCGTCTTTGGTGTCACTGCTGCCGCTGCCGATGCCTGCGCCGCCGTATATGCCGCCCGTGGCGCTGACGATATGGGCGTTGTCCTTGATGTTGATCGTGGTGGTGCCGGCATTCAGGCCAGCGCCGATGCCCGCGCCGCTATACCAGCGCTTAGAGCTGGACACATACTCGCTGCCGCCCGTGGCCTCGGTGATGGTGCCGCCGGTGATGTTGATGGTGACAGCGCCCTTCTTGCTGTCGTCTTTGGTGTCACTGCTGCCGCTGCCGATGCCTGCGCCGCCGTATTTGCCGCCAGTGACCTTGGTGATGGTGCCACCCTTGATATTGATCTCGGTCTCGCCGGAGACGTTGGAGCCGGAGCCGATGCCTGCGCCGCTGAGCCGCTCGTCGGAGTGATTGCGAGAGTCAAGGCTGACGCCGCCCGTGGCCGTGATTTCGCCGCCCTCAATGTTGATGGTGGTCTTATTAAGGGTGTTGCCGCCGGAGCCGATGCCGGCACCGGAAGCCCAGCAGGATCCGTTCTCATTGCTGCCGCCCTTGGCCTCAATGATGGGGATGACGCGGCCGTCGTCGCTGTTGCGGATGGTGATGGTGGTGCTGCCCACAGAGGGATCGTTGATGTCACCGACATAGTGGCCGGAGCCGATGCCCGCAGCGGTGGAGCCGCCGGTAGCGGTAACTTTTGCTGCACCCTCGATGAGGATGGTGGTGTTGCCATTGGCGTCGCTGCCGCTGCCGATGCCTGCGCCGCCGCCGCCGCCAAGGGAGGAATTACCGCCGCCGGTGGCCGTAACGGTCACGCCGTCGCGGAGAGTGATGCTGGTGTCGCCGGTGGAGTAGCTGCCCGAACCGATGCCCGCGCTGCCCTTGTAGCCGTCGCCGCTGCCCGTGGCCTTAACAGTGCCGCCAGAAATATCAATGGTAGTCTTTCCGGAAGAAGAGAGACCGGAACCGATGCCTGTGCCGTGGCTTACATACCTGACGTCGATAAAGCCCTTGGCTGTGACATTGCTGTTTTTGATCTTGATGTCGGTGTCGCCCTTGGCGCTATCGCCGCTGCCGATGCCGGAACCATCATAACTCGAAGCATTGATGGTGCCGCCGGTGATCTCGATGTCCGTGGCGTTGGTAGAATAGCTGCCGCTGCCGATGGCTGCACTGGAGTCGCTGGAGGCTGTGACGTTGCTGTCAGTGATATGGATAATGGTCTTGAGGGCGTTCGGCGTACCCGTAGGAGGACTGTAGAAGTCTCCTTCACTGCCGCTGCCGATGGCTGCGCCGTAGCCGCCGACGGCCTTTACCGTGCTGCCTTCTATCGTGATGTCGGTGTTGCCCTTGGCGCGTTTGCCGCTGCCGATGCCGGCGCCCGGGTTATTAGTGGAAGCAGTGGAGGACTCCAGAGAACTCACAGACGCGTTGCGGATGGTGATGTGAGTTTTGCCGGAGGCGTAATGACCGCTGCCGATGCCTGCACCGTTGTAGGCAAAAGCACTTTTGACACCCTTTTCGGCAGTTGTATCGTGGATGGTGATGGTCGTCTCGCCGGCGGAGGATTCGCCCGAACCGATGGCTGCGCCGTCGTTGCCATGCGCGTACACGAGCGCATTCCCGGAGATGTCGATCTTGGTCGCGCCGGAAGAGTTTTTACCGCCGCCGATGCCTGCACCGCCGCCGACGCCCTGCGCGTTGATGGTGCCGCCGGAGATGTTGATGGTGGTAGCCTGAGAGGAATTCGCGCCGCCGCCGATGCCTGCGCCGCCGCCCGTACCCTCGGCATTTTTAATGATACCGCCCAAAATATTCACAGCGCTATCGCCGCGGATGCCGCTGCCTCCGCTGCCTCCGCTGCCTCCGTTGCCGCCGGTAGCGTTCTGTATCTCGCCGCCGGAGATGAAGAGCCTACCGGCGCTGTAGATGCCAGTGCCGCCGGTGCCGTCGTCCGCCGTGCCGTCGCCGCCCTTCGCGGTTCCGATGGTGGCGTTGTCGGAGATGGTGAGCGTACCGCCGCTGCGGATGCCCATGCCGCCGGAGGCATTGCCTTTGCCGCCCTGCGCGGTTTCGATGGTGCCGCCGGAGATGGTGAGATTACTGCCGCTGAAGATGCCGCTGCCGCCGTTGCCATCGGTAGAAGCGCCGCCGGTGGCCTTCTGTATCTTGCCGCCGGAGATGGTGAGGTCGCCGTAACTGTAGATGCCGCTGCCGCCGCTCTTGCCTTTGCCTTTGCCGCCCTGCGCGTTTCCGATGGTGGCGCTGTCGGAGATGGTGAGCTTACTGCTGCTGTAGATGCCGCTGCCGCCGTACTTCTCGGAATCGCCGCCGGTGGCCTGCTCTATCTTGCCGCCCTTGATGGTGAGTGTACCGTTACCGTTGCTGCGGATGCCGCTGCCGCCGGTGCCGTTGCTGGCATTGCCGCCGATGGCTTTTTGAATGGTACCGGCAAGGATTTCCATGGTCTTGCCAAGGATGCCGCTGCCGCCGGAGGCATTGCCGTCGCCGCCCTGCGCGTTTCCGATGGTGGCGTTGCCGGAGATGGTGAGCGTACTGCTGTAGATGCCGCTGCCGCCGCTGCCGTTGGTAGAAGCGCCGCCGGTGGCCTGCTGTATCTTGCCGCCGGAGATGTTGAACTCACGGGCGCTGATGCCGTCGCCGCCGGTGTCGTTCTCGCCGGTGCCGGTGGAGTTGCCGCCGATGGCTTTTTGAATGGTACCGGCAAGGATTTCCATGGTATTGCCAAGGATGCCGCTGCCGCCGGAAATTGTGCCGTTGCCGCCCTGTGCGGTTCCGATGGTGCCGCCGGAGATGGTGAGCTTGCCGTCGCTGTGGATGCCGTCGCCGGCGTAGCCATCGGTAGAAGCGCCGCCGGTAGCGTTCGTGATGGTGGCGTTGTCGGAGATGTTGAGGTCGCCTTTGCTGTAGATGCCGTGGCCGGCGGTAGTTTTGCCTTTGCCGCCCTGCGCAGTCCCGATGTCGCCCTTGATGGTGAGCTTGCCGCCGCTGTAGATGCCGTGGCCGGCGTTACTGCTGCTGTTTCTGCTGTCGCCGTTGCCGCCGATGGAGCTGACAATGGTGGCTTTGTCAGGAATGGTGAGCTCGCCGTCGCTGTGGATGCCGTCGCCGGCGTCGTGGGAACCATAGCCGTCGCCGCCCTTCGCTTTTTCGATGGTGCCGCCCTCGATCTTGACGGTAATATTCTTGCTATCGCAACCTCCGCCGATGCCGTCGCCGGTGTTGCCACCGGTGGCGTTCTTGATGGTGCCGCTCTTGATGGTGACTGTGGTCTGGCCGGTGCTTCCGTCACCGCTGCCGATGCCGGCACCACCCTGATCGGTCCGCGCATTGATTTTGGCAGTGCCGCTGATGGTGATATTGGTTTCGCCGGTAGCCCATGTACCGCTGCCAATGCCGGCACCATCGGAGGCACCGATGGCGGTGATGTCGCCGCCTGTTATCTCAATGGTGCCGGCACCACTGTTGCTTACTTTGCCGGTGTTCCAGACGCTGCCGATGCCAGCAGAGGCACCGCTGCCTGTGGCGGTCAGGCTGCCGGTGTTGCGGCCATTTTCATTTCCGGATGTGATGGTCAGTTTGCCGGTGTCTTCTCTGCCATAATAGTCCTTTTCGTTGTGCTCGAGGCCGGCATGTTGGCCGTCGCTGGTGAGGGTATTGTCGCCCTTGAGCGTGATCGTCGTGTTGCCCGCGCCCTCGACGCTGAGGGCGGCGTCATTTTTGGCCTTAATGTTGACATTGTCCAGCGTCACGTTGAGGGTGTTGTCATTGCCTTTGGCCTTGTTGATGATGCGGATGACATAGTTGGTGACGTTTTCGGCTGTGCTCCTGAAGTTTTCCGCCGCGCGTTCCAAGACCGTAGTCGATTCGTTCCGGGTCTCTTCGTCGTCATTGGCGTCGGCGACCTTGAGGGATGCACCGGTGTACGTGAACTGGCTTTTGGGTGTAGAGAGGCTGCTCTCCGTGCTTTCCGTGCCTTCCGTGCCTTCGGCAGGGGTCTCGCTGCCGGTGGTGGGAGTGCCGCCCGCCGAGCCGGAGGTGCCGCTCTCAGAGCCTTTGCTCTCAGGGTCAGAGCTTCCCGCGCCGGTGTTCTTGCCGCCGGTCTGGTCCTTTTTCGTGGGATCAGTCTCGTTTTCCTCGCCGCCGGTAGTGTCGTCAGGCTGGTTCTTGCTTTCTTCGCCGCCGGTAGTGTCGTCAGGCTGGTTCTCGTTTTCCTCGCCGCTGCCGGTGGAAGACGTGCTGCCCTTGGTGTCGCCGAGGTAGACCTTGTCTTCGTTTTCGCTGTCTTCTGATGGGGGAGCGGTCAACTTGGGTTGGGCGGGAGAGGGTGCGGAGGTGATGCCGGTAGAAGAGCTGCCGCCGGAGGCGGTGGTACCCTCTGGGTTCTTGCCGCCCTTGATGATGATATTGCCGTCCGTGTCTGTTTTTGTGTTGTTGCCTTGCTTGACCTGGGTGCCGGTTTCGTCTTTGGTGATGGTGATGTCACCATCGCCTATGTAATAGGTATCCGCATACGCCGGTGCGGCCATGCCGGCCACCATTGCGGCTGTCAGCGCCAGCGCCGTCACCCGGTGGGACGCGGGCCGGGGGGACGGCACCCGCAGCGGATGCCCCAGAACGCGCATTGCAAGCTTGCGATAAGAGATCATAGAAACCTCCTCTGAAAAATGTGAGTTTTGCGCAGAAGTTCCAAACGAAGCGGCAGAAACTTGTGAAATAAGCATAAATGTTGAGCTTGTTTTATTCTATCACATTCCGGCCATAATGTGGCCGGATCTGCGTGAATCGCCTCGCGGATGTCTCGAAACGCCCTGAAACAGCGCTGCATGGGCCGACAGCGGGCCGGACAAAGATATTGACAAGCGGGGAGGTTTCTGGTATTCTACTAGAGTACCCTGTGCAAACGATACTCGCTGGTGTGGCGCAATGGCAGCGCAACTGATTTGTAATCAGTGGGTTGCAGGTTC
>ERZ773239.1620-NODE-1620-length-16222-cov-4.958681_pt1 | contig 16222 bp, 16 predicted proteins | sample MGYA00580521_ERZ773239 | MGnify/ENA primary metagenome ERZ773239 (study PRJEB29015, sample SAMEA2737801) | human gut metagenome | biome: human gut; feature: human-associated habitat; material: faeces | place: China | collected 2012 ... | reverse complement strand
GGCATTTTTAGTATGGTTTCCTCCGAGTGGAGGAATTTCCTATCATACAAAAAAGAAGCCCACTTTTCAGTGAACTTCTTATTTTGCCAGTTCTTAATTCAATTTCTGAATGATTGCATCCCGGTACATCCTGGTCGTTGCTGTTCCGTGCAGATCCGGTGTCAGACATGTGCCCTCCTCCAGCACTGCGTCGACTGCCTCACGGATCTTTGCCGCGCACTCACACTGCCCCAGATACTCCAGCATCATGCAGGCCGACCACAGAAACGCAGTCGGATTCGCGATATGCTGTCCGGCAATATCCGGCGCGCTGCCGTGAACCGCCTCAAACATCGCGTAATCTGCTCCCAGGTTGCTGGACGGCAGAAGGCCAAGTCCGCCAATCAGACCGCTCGCCAGATCTGACAGCAGATCACCATACAAATTCGGTGTCACGATGATGTCAAACTGATTCGGATTCATAACCATCTGCATACAGGTATTATCAATAATCTTATCGTTATGCTCAATCTCCGGATACCCTTTCGCGATTTCATTAAAAATGCTTAAAAACAGGCCATCGGACATTTTCAGGATATTAGCCTTGTGTACGCAGGTCACTTTTTTCCGGTCATGAGCCTTTGCATACTCAAACGCATCACGAATAATGCGGGTACTTGCTTTTCGCGTAATAATCTTGGTTGCATGAACCGTATTCTCATCGATCTGCTCTTCCACGCCAACGTAAAGGTCTTCCGTATTCTCCCGGAAAATGACCATGTCAACATCATGGAACGGAGTCTCAACCGCGATATTGGATTTCGCAGGACGAATATTGGCATAGAGGTCATATTTCTTTCGCAGCGTTACATTCAGGGAACGGAAACCATGGCCGATCGGAGTTGTGATTGGAGATTTCAGCAACACATGATTCCTGTCAAATGAAGCATATGCTTCTTCCGGAATCAACGCGCCATTCTTCTTCCACTCTGCTTCTCCAACATTATAAATCTCATAATCCAGATCAGCGCCTGCTGCCTGCAAAATCTCCAGCACGCAATCCGTGATTTCCGGTCCGATACCATCTCCCTTAAACACCGTGACTGTTCTCTTCATTCTATGACCTCCTGATTTCTGTCCTCTGGTTTTTATTTTTTCAAATACTAGCATAGGAGGAAATCAAAGTCAATAGATTGTATTATTCACAACGTATTGCTTTTGATTTAGAACAAAAAAGGAACCATCTTTCGATGATTCCTTAGAGGCGACAACCAGATTTGAACTGGTGATCAGGGCGTTGCAGACCTTGATTGCCAGTCGCTGGAGGCCGCATAAACACTGGGTTCCTGGGCTTCGATAGCCCTTTTGGTACCCTATTAGTGCCCTATTTTATTTTTTGTCAGTAATTACTCGTTATTTTCCTCGTGTCACCAGTTCCCGGTACTTCTTTTTCACGCAAAACCTCTATTTCCTTTTGGCTTCGCTGTACTTTCCTGACGTAATTCCAGAACGTCCTCGACAGAATATCCATACGCATTGGGAAGGTACTTAATTTCCTGATTCCCCTTAATCAAAATAAGATTCTCATTCTTACAGGATGAAATAATAATAGGAGAATGTGTAGCTACAATAAATTGAATATTCGGGAATGTTTCTTCCAGTGCTTTAATAACATTCCACTGCCACTTCGGATGTAAGTGCATATCCAACTCGTCAATCAATACAATTCCCGGAATATGCGTCATATTCTTTCCTGCTTCTGGATTCAAAAGTGCCATTCTATAAGCCAGATTCATCGTCATACATAAAAGAGACTGATATCCGGCACTTAAAAGCGAGATTGGCATACTCTCCCCTACTTCATTGTAAACAATATCACCGATCTGCTGAGAATAGGAAATAACCGGCTTTTCCGGCAGATCACTCATTTTTTGCATAACAACTGCTACAATTTCCTTGAATGCCTCGTATTCAGCAATCTTCATGCCTTTCTGGAATGCTACCAGCTCCATTTTCAGGCACCATTCTTTAATATCCAAAGAATAATCCAGACATCCAATATAACCGCAGCGTCTGTCATTTAATTTTTTCTTCAGCTCTGTGCCAAAATCACTGCGTCTCGTCTGCCAGACGCGTGCTTCACTCTGAAAGCAAAGCAGTGGTAACTGCGCAGAAAGATCGTTTGCAACTTCCTGTGCATATTTAGCAATCTGTTTGTTATCCATGGTTGTCTTAGAATTTGGCATCTGGTCTTTCCGTCTTCGTGTCCACGCAAACTTAGTTCCTTCGACGTCCACATACGATGTAATTTCTACAGGGGTTTTATACTGGATTGCGGAAGACGCATGCCCCATCTCCGTTAATTGGATTCTCACATCGTCCGGCTGAATATTTTTAGACGGAACACCTGAAATACCTGTAAGAAATCCGCCTAAACCAACTGTGATTGCTTCCAATATAGACGTTTTTCCTACACCATTATCTCCAATAAGCAGATTCACCCCTGGGCGGAACTCTATCTCCATGTCATCTACTGCTTTGAAATTTTTTATTGCCACTTTCTCAATATACATGAATAACCTCCCAAAGTAATACTGTTACTGCGCACGCAGGCGGTCCGGCAACGAATTTTTGCTGTATATGCCTTGCATATTTTTGAATCAATGATATACTATATTATAGAAGGATGCCACCGATAGACGGTTGATCCTAAGATAAGATTAGTTAAAAAATAACCGCTCTTGTTTTCTCAGGACATGGGGCGGTTATTTTTGTGTCTTATTACTATCCCGGCCAACTTTGTAGCCGGCACTAAAGCATGCAAGGCATAAGCCGAACAATGCTATTACATCCGAAATACTCATTGGCTAAGCCCTCCTTCGTTCAGATTCCCTTGCGGGTTTCTATGTAATCGGAGGGTCACAGTCCCTCCGCAGAAGAACCAACCGCCTACCGTTATGGTGGCACCCATGAGATTATTTTACCATATTGTGGCGAATTATAATAGCACCTTTTTCATTCGACACTAGCAAAACACAAAATACGCACTCTGATTTACGTTCATTCCAGAGTGCGTATTTTTTCTTTTTGCCAAAATCAAACTAAGCTATTTTGGTCAAGTATGCTTCTACCCCATTCCTATACTCACGCATGGTAATCTTTCTACGCTGCTTCATTACAAGTACTATTGCCTCATCCACAATTGCAACTCTGGCATATTTTCTATATTCTCCAGACGCAAACATATTCTGCAATATTTTTTCCAATTCTGGATGTGCTATTGTATCATTTGCAACCTGATTAACCTCTTCTTTTGTAAGCCCTGCCATTGATACTGCATCAATAAATTCTTCCTTAAGAATTCTAAACATCTTTATCTGATCATCTTCAACAAATTCATCCATTACACATTTTGCAGCAAAGCCACCTATTGCCCCACCAATTAATCCTCCAACAACTGGTATAGGAATTAAAGCTTCACCAAAATGAGCACCCGCTATTCCTCCTACTGTAACTGCTGAATTCTTTACTAACTGGCCACCAGAAATCTTTCCACTTAACATATCATACACATCTGGACCAAAATAGCATATTGCAGTAACACCATATTGTATAAGTGCCCTTCCATTAACACTATCCGCCTGTAAACCACGTCCTAGTGAACTCTGGGCAATGTCAGACTTTCTTATTTTTTCTGCCATTTTTTCACTCATTTCAAATATGGGATTTGTTATACCTTCATTTCCCTGTGGAATTCCGTGCCTTAAATATTTTGTCGTGTATGGAATCGCAATTTCCTTTCGTGAAAGTTGGTTTGTCAATACATATGCAAATGTACCTTTGCCATACACTCGCATACCTACACTCATACTTTTATGCGCTGCATCTTCCAGACTTTCTCCATTTAATACTGCCCCGGCAAAAACAATCGTTGCTGAAATTCCAGCCGGACTTAACGAATTTACCACGCCACATGCTATATCAACCCCTAAACTTTCTATTGTCCCTGCACGAGCTACATTCCACGCCTGCTCATATGTAACATATCCCTTTCTTACATAATCTTCCGCACGCTCACCAGATCTATAACCAGGTACTTTTCCGTTATCAATATATTTCTGCATTTCCTCAAGTGCTTTAACATATTGATCCCTTGGCACTTCAATCTGCATCATTCTACCCTTATTGTCAATATATCTCGCTTCACCACTCTCAAATGCTGCTGCAATACTTTCTCGCGCAGTTTTATAGTATTTAGTCTGTATCAACCTACCATCAACTGTTCTATCTGCTCCATTTTTCATCTGACGATTTAATGCATCCAAATTTTTCTGAGCTGTATTCTCTGTTATATGTGCAAATAATTTATCTAAGGTTCCATTAGCATATTCTGCTCCATAGCCTCCACCTTGATTACCTCCTAAATACCCCTTGAGTTCATTATAAGTCTTCGCATTGTTTTCTAAAGCCCCTCCACTACCAACTGCCTCGACAACCCTATTTGTATTTTTCGCATTTTTCCTCTTCACTACATTTTGTTCTGCCACATTCACATGATCAGTCAAATCCACTAAGTTATTGCAATAATAACTTGCGCTGATCTTATTATTAATTACGCCCTGACAAATCATGCGTACTACATTAATTTCGATACAATCGCTTGGTACTGATAATGTTTGTATGCAATCATCACAATTATTTTTCGAAATAATAATTGCAGAAATCTTATTTTCTTTTATTTCTACACTTTTTAATCCAGTAAATGGCAAAAACTCATTGATTGCCGCTGCTTTTTGACCTCCTCCCCGATTTTCTTGTGATACATAAATTCCATCTCGTGCAATAACCATACCATATTCCCGAACTTCGCTATTATTTTTACTCGGTATGCAAGAATAATAATACGGTTCTACAATATCAATATTTTTATTAAAATGACTTAAAAATGCATTGATTCGTCCATACGGCAAATGTGTATAATCAAATTTGTATTCCAATGAATTTCTGTCAACATCATATACCGATATCATTAAATCTCTGAATGTTTTATCAATATCTTGAATAGCATAACATTCATTATGTTCTTTCAACCATATGCGATTTGCTTTTTGTCGACGCTTAAATGCTAAATGTGCCTTGATCTTTCCATACACAAATCTTATTGCCAGTAGTATAAGGGCAAACACAGTAAGCGGTATTGTCACTTGCCAAAATATTATGTAAATAGCAATTCCTGCTATCACTAAGGCTATCTTTAGCAAAGTTTTAAATAAATTTATTATCCCTTTAAGCATCCATATAACAATTCCTATTGCCAATAATATCAAAATAATTTGCATACAATAGCCTCCTCCTCAAGTACCCCCATAATCATTTTTAGTCATAGTCTGAATAAACATCGAATAAATTTATTGCCGAGAACTACTCTTTCCATTAGTTCCTACTCTGGTCAGTCCTTCTTCCCTAGCAATTTGCATTACTCTTCTGGAGCTTAAATTTAAATACCTAGATATTTCCTGTACTGACTGAATACCGTAGTTTTCACATATGTATTTCTGAACAAATCCCTTGCTATATAATTTTTTAGGGAACGTAATAGTTGTCCCATTATATTGCTCATAGATTTTTAATATTGTAGTCTCGTCTGTTATTGACGATAATTCACCATATATTCCTGAGTACCTTTTCATACCCTAAAGCATCACCTTCTTTATATATCATTTTATCTCTATTGCACAGAAATTATCATTTGAAATTTTCACCTATATTTTTCACTTTTCTTATTCGCAAAAAAATCAGGGAAACTACTGTAACACTCTTTGTTTCCCTGATTTTTTGATTTATTATGCCGCCTTTACCGTAAAGCGACTGCTCCGGGTTCCCCGCACATATTTATGATAAATCTCTGGCTGCTCCTGTTTCAACCGCTTTGTATCCAGGCGCTCCGAATCAATTTCCTGCCAGATTACCCGATAGTGTTCGCTATTCGCTTCCCCATGTCCGTCCATAAAGACCTTCACTTCCTGTTCAATCTGGGATTTTTCTTTTTCCAACCGCTTGATTTCCTCTGAAATATCCTGCCTGCGGTTAAGCCGTTCTTCCATATCTAACGGAAGCGCAACGGCCCCATCCTTCCTGGCCTTGTGAAAATATTCCTCCAAAACAGCACTACAGGATTCCGAACCATCCGGATCTGGCATCTGTCCGGGCAGAACATGATTGTTCCAAAAATCTGCTTCCAACGCAATCAGATGACCTGCAAACTCCTCATCCCATTCTATCCGGGAATACACAAAGCCCTGGCCCAATATGACAGCTGCAATGTACCAGACACGTTTTCCAGTCACGATCATATAATGCACACACTGGATCAGATAATGCATCGGTATGGCCCCATTCTTCCATTTATCCGCATTATAAGCACTGACCGTTTTACATTCCAGTCCAGCATCTTCTCCTACAATCAGGCGGTCCACATCCGCATACATAAATGGATACGCCTCGCTCCAGTACATCTTATTGGAACGACGCACCTTCATTCCGGTTTCTTCCGTAAAGCGCTGCGCTACATACTCCTCCAGATCACGCCCCTGGCGCATTGCTTCATTGTCGGACATATCCACACTATCCGTTGTTTTGTCCCGATAAACAGCGACTGGACTTGTATAGGGATTCAATCCGCAGACTGCTCCAGCATCCGAACCACCAATGCCTTTTTTCCGCAGTTTCAACCACTCTTCCCGTTTCATTCCTAATGTTGATATTGTCTTACACATGCTTTTCCCCTCTCTTTATTCATAGAACCGCCGAATCAGGATTTCTCCCAGCTTTCCAAACAGATACACGGCGTCCTCAAATCCACATAAATACGCCTGTTCATTATCCGTACTTGCCTGATCCAGAAAAATATCCAGATACTTCTGAATGGCAGCCCGCTGTTCCTCTGGAAGCTCATTTAATACAGCTTCACCCTTTTCCAGAATATCCTTATCCGTTTTCAGACAAGACTCCTGCAGAACGGCATTGATCCGCTCACCTAAAATCATGTTTATTAATTCTGCTATCGGCATTGTAACTCCACCTTCTTATTTCATGTTAAGCTGCCACAATCGGTTTGGACTTTTTCAGACCACTCATAGCGTCCCTGTAATGCTCTGGCTGCATTTGGCTGACATCATCCAGATGGTAACGTGCCAAAACCTGTTCCAGGGGAATCCCAGTCCGTCTTAACTCTTTCTGCAGGTCTGTACGCATTTTTTCCGATAACTGTGCCTTTACCTCTTCCGGCGTATTTTTCAGTCTCTTCGGTGCCGTGGACTCTTTCTTCGCCTGCATTCGGAACACAGTAATCCCTTTGCTGTTACAGATCTCCAGATGATTGATTTCACGCCGCTCATCATATCCGATGGCCGATACCTGAAACCGCTCCGATGTCACACAGCGTTTTCCCTCACAGCGAATCGCTGCCTTTTCTGCAGAAATCCAGATAAAGGGAGCCGAATACAGCTCCCTTCCAATCCCCCAGTTCACACAGGCACGCTTGAAGCTGTCGGAAGCCTGGCCTTTTTCCTTTTCCGTATAACTCTCCGTACCCACATCCTGTTTGCCAATCCACTGTTTCTTTTCCTCGTCCCAGACCTCTACCGTACAATACAGGCTCCCTCCTATCTCCTGATGGCTCCGCTTCCATCCACAGGGTGAAAAACATTCATCCAGAATTTTCTGATCCACTCTTGCGTCCTTGTACAACAGCAGGCTAAGCCCACTCTCATTGATAGTTCCTATCCGGCATTCAATTTCATTTACCTCTAATAACCGGATCTGTTTCTTCTCACCACTCACTAAGATCACCTCCGTTGCGAAAACTGTAAAACCCCGACTCTCCAACGATAATATGATCAACCAGAGAAACTCCAAGAATCGTACCTGCATGCTTCAAACGTTCCGTAAGTTTCTTATCCTCATAACTCGGTTCTGGATCACCGGATGGATGATTGTGCATACAGACAATATGCGCAGAATTGCTGATGATTGCCAGTTTAAAAATCTCCCTCATATCCACATAACAGGCATTCAAAGTGCCTACTGCTGCAATTTCCAATGCCTGAATCTCCAATTGCGTATTCAGAGCAAGCACCAATACCATTTCACGATGTGCCCTTTCATACAGCGGACGAATCATTTTCACCAGTTCCTCCGCACTATGAAAACGGCTGGTACCATAAAGACTTCTGCTTTCCTTTACCATTTCCAAATGTACGATTCCAATCTTCTTCTTTGGAATAGGCCGTACCATCATATCATCCAGTTCTTCTCTCTGTGATTTTCTTCTCATGTCAAAATTCCTTTCCTAACACACTGTCACACCAAAACAGCTACAGCAATAAAAAGAAAGAGAGTACCCGTCATTGGATACTCTCCTGTAAACTTACGCTGCTTTCACCAGTTCATATGCCCGGTCAATCATTGCATTCCCATCCACCGTCCGGGCAAACAGATTCTCCCGATATCCAGAACGCTCCCGAAGCGGTTTTGCATGGGTTGCAAAATCTGAGACAGCATTGATAAAACGATAAGCATTCTTTCCTACATGCTGTAAATCCGGTGCATCAAAATACCGTGCTTTCATATCCTCTTTCATGCGCAGCATGTTCTTGATCTGCTGCTCGGACGGATTCGGCAGAATCGGAAACAGGCTGTCTATGTACTCCATTACCTGACGATCCGATAATTTCTGCTGATTCATCTGATCAATCGTCCTTCCCAGTTCTGCCATATACTGATCTGCATAAAGCAGCGTGTAACGCGCATCTTCCATCTTCCCCTTAATATCCCCCACATGATTGGTAGACCAGCAACGCTTTGCCGTAGACAGCGCCAGATTCAATGTATTCTGGCATACCACGCGAATCGGCGTCATGGCCGCCTTAATGGAACCGCTGCCATCGTGGCTGTTCATAAACACCAGATATGGTGTTATCTCATCTCCGCTGATAATATAGCGTGTTGGAAGCTTTGCTAAAATCCATGTCCGTCGGCCATTCTGCAAAGATCCCGCCGTCTCATAGGTAACTCCTTCCCCCAGCAGTGCGTCCGTGAAAGAAAACGCATCTGCATTCTGGACAACCTTATATCTGTCACTTACCACCCCAAGCACCTGATTGTCTGTCTCACGCAAATTCGCCTTAAAACCAGGCACCTCAATGCCGCCATCCGTCACCAGTTTTTTCTGAACCACCTGCCAGTCCAGTCCGGCCAACTCCAAAGCGGCCTCCGATGTTGGTGCTTTTTCCACCATAGTCCCCAGTCCATGCCACGGTTTCGTTCTTGTGTAAAACATTGTCTCCACATTCGCTGCCATCTTAGTTTCCTCCTTCCAGTCTGTGGGCTACCCAGATAATCACCTTAGCAGTCGCTTTTCCTACAAGTTTCAAAATTCCTGTTTTCATGTTGCTTCCTCACTTTCTGAATTTCTTGATTCAGACAAATGATGTATCATCACAGGAATATAAAGTACGAAATGTACGGAATTCTGCTTTCGTCCCTTTTTCATCTGGTATGAAACCAAAAAACACTTACATAAACCAGATCAAACCATCATGGACTATTTTATTTTTGGAAAGGATGAATGACTATGCTTGAACAAACACCAGATATCCTGACCTTTCAGGAATGTCAGAAACTATTGAAAGTCGGAAAGAATACCTTGCTGGATCTGCTTCATAACAATGACATCGAAGCTTTTAAGATTGGGAGCCGCTGGAAGATACCCAAGGCGGCCGTTCTGGAATATATCTGTCATAGATACTAAAAATGTGCCAATGTGTCGGATCATTTAACACCTTTTTCTATATAATGAAAATTACGTTATACCTTCCTATCCATAGCCGTTCTTTCTATTAGCTATAAAAAGGTAAAATTCTTACTGGCACATTGACACATAATTTAATATACTAAATCACTTCTTATGTGGTCTATAAGGCTTTGTAGATGCTCTGTTTATGCGTTTACGATACGCATCTGTGCATTTATGTTCACAACACCCCAACTTATTCCGCTTTGACGGAATAAAAAACTTTCCACAATTTTTACATTTGGCAAATGTAATTCCCGCAATTACATCAAAAACAAATTCTATTTGTAAAGCATTTATAAGACGTGGCCTAAATATAAAATCTAATTTCTTTTCTCTTATATTCAAACGAAGTATATTTCGTAGTTGTAAAAAGATGCCAGTTACTATATCTTGTAAGATCATCCCCATAACCTCACAGAGGCTTGGATTCACATTACCTATTACGCTATTTTTTACATTTTGACCATCTAGTACCGCATCCTCAAATTTCTCCACTTCATAAAATCCATATTGATTGTACCGTAAAATCGTTTCATTACATATAAAATGTAATACGTTCTCCAAATTACTAAATCTTTTTTTTAGCTCCACATAATCATAGTTAGGACACCCCATAGGAAGTTGAATGTAAGTAATCTTTCTCAAATCTTTTAGTATTTTATTATCACCTTCGCTTCCATCCCCCACAAAATGCCGACCTATTATTTTTACAATATCCTCTATATTATTTAAAAATTTTTTCACATCCTTACCCTGATTACTCATTAGCTGTCCTTTATAAATATATGTAGCATAAATATCATTAAGGCAAGCAAAAGAACTACAAAGATCTTTATTTTCCATATCTCCTATGAAAAAATCTGACCATGTTAAATACTGCAAAAACAAATTAATTCGATTCCTAAACAATTCATTCGGTTCTATATCATTCTGTTTTTCTAATGAAGCATGCATATTGCACAACAGACAAAATGAATTATGTATTACTGTAAAACGCTGTACTGTCATTAATTGGTCATAAAAATCGACAACCGAAAAAATTTTTATTTTATTCTTCTTGTCCTCACTCTCTTGCTGAAATAATGCGTCCAAATCAGCATCTATTTGCTCACCTATCTTTTTTTCAATACGCCTCTTACTATCAATATACGGCAACCCAAATGTTGATACGAAATTCTGAATTCTTTTTAAATTCTTCTGAATATCATTTTCACTATTTTCTACAGCCTTTCTATATCTAACTACCAATTGCTTAAGATCAGCTTCTATATTGTAATCTTTGTTACGAATACTCGTTTGTATTTCCTTGTACAAACTTTCTATATCTTCATATTCATGCTCTGTAATGCTTTTTAATGGCATTTCAACCAATTCTTTTAAAGGAATTCCCTGCCCATCCTCCCAGTATGTAACATTATCCTCTTGTATCCCTGTCAATTTTATATTGGTACTTTGATAATCCGCAATATTATTCTGCAAATTAGCACGTAAATTATACAACTCTGTGCACGCTTTTTTCATTTTCTCTGGAAAGTCTTCAGGGAAAGCATATTCTCTTGATACATTTCTACTTTTTTTCTCAATTTTCACACTTCCTTTCTGCGCACAAAATGAATATTTCTGTTTCAAAAAAACATTAAACGAATTTTTCTCCTCCATATTATCCTCACGCTTCTTATAAATAATTTAAAATCTACGTTATTCTAATTTAACATAGATATTTTATTTATACAATTCTTTTGTTGACATTAGTAAATGGAAAAATTAACCAGTAAAAGGAGGCTCACTATGGAGAGAAAATTTAATTTTTACGATGTTACCTACGAATACCTGAAAGACGATTATCCAGCACTGTACCATTCACTAGATGAACTCACTGGGAAATGTCCCCTTATCGCCTCACCCCAGGATGATACTGATCCTGTCGGGACATTCAATAATTATCGGACTGATCTTTCCCAGGATTTTTCTAATCTCCTGAAAATCTTTGGTATTGAGAAATTCCGGGAAAACTTCAAAACGAATGGCAGGTATCAGTTCAGCAGAAACGATGTAATTTTTCTTGCTGAACTCCTGCATCGCTATCGGCAAAAATATGTCTGGAAAAAGGAAATCAAACGTATCATCAGCCAGCCTTGTGAAAAGCGTGGCTTCGCACAGCTATATCAGGTCTCCAAAGATCCTGAAGCCTTTGCTGATGAAGTTGCTTTTTCTGTCAGCGGATTTCTTATCATGTACAATTCATTAGATGGCATCTCTGATGAATCCAAAACAGAATTTCAGAAAGTGCTGTTAACTTCCACGCAGTACCAGGCAATTGATCTTATGCGGCAGTGCAAACAAATTGAACAGGGGATTTACGGCCTTTATCAGACTATGTAATCATCTTCTGGCAGGCAATATATCTTACACAAGAAGGAGTATCCGACGATGCTCCTTCTTGTCTTATTTTTCCGAACTATGTGGGATTTTTCAGAAGAAAAGACCCACATTTCTATTTACCCTCCATCAGTTATAATAATCCCATCATCAACGTTGACGAAATAATAAAGAGAACGGTGCTGTAACTCCGGAAATACAACACCCAGGAGAAACTAACTATGAATAACAAGTTCACCAAAGGCTTTGAGGCCCTTTCAAAAAACAGCAGTAAATATCTCGGCTTTATGCTTAATAGCAAGGGGGCATTCGCCAAATTGGATAATGATGATAAATCCCTCGTTCAAAACGCTTATATCTGTATACAAAACGGTAAAACACCAACAATCTGGGAGATTGAAAACGGTGCGCCAAAATCCATTCCAGCTTCATTGTGCCTGTGGTTTAAAAATCACAAGAAGTTAGGACTGTGTATACAAAGCACCGAGGATAATGAATCCTACATTTTCTTTGGTGATGAAGAGACGCCATTTCCATCGGATTGCATGATCCTGGCCATCATAGAAAATGAGGATTGGGGTCTCTGCCTCTATGTTGACAGTGACTCTCAACAAATCATCTGGCTGCATGAATACAAAGAAGGTCCTCAGTCTGTTCTTGTAGAACTTATGGGGCGTATACTGAATCTTAAAAAGAAGGAGACCGATGAAAATGACCGAAGTGAACTCAACTTTAAATTCTTCTAACCACCTTGTCAGCTCAGGTCGTTTTGATTCCCACCGCGTATATAGCGGTGGGACAGACGATATAAAAAATGAAGCCATGCTCTATTCCTATCAGCCAATATCCGATAATAAAAAAGCAGAAAAAGATGACTTCACCGAGATTTTCGAGAATGCAGTGAAGATCGCTACTGCTGACAATAAAAAAGCTACTGCTGATTCAGAAAAAGCACAGCTTTCTAGTAAAAAATCTGCCGCACTCGCCCTTGACGAAATGGCAACAAAAATCCTTGCGAAGCTGACTATTATACGGCATGATGGCTGTCTTTACTACTATAATGGCCGCTGTTACCAGATTATCCGGGACGAGGAAGATCTTCTGGAACTTGTACGCTCCGAAATCAGTCACGATGCCTTTGCCCGTGTCTCGCTGAAATGCTTTCCGGATCTGTATACCTATATGCGGACTGACAAGAGCCTGATTCCTGACGATTATAAGGAAAAGATACGAAAAGCCAGCTACTATATATCTTTTCAAAATGGCGTACTTAACCTCAGGAATCTGAAACTGCGCTCGCATTCCCCTGAGTACCTGACCTTCTACTCGTTGGATGCATGTTGGACGGACAGACCACGGACTCGGTATTTCCGGCAGTTTTTAGAAAGTGCCAGTGGAGGAGACCCACAAATATCTCTTCGCATAAAAGAAGTTCTGGGATACCTGCTTTCTCCGATAAACAATGGCAAATACTTTTTTGTTATGGGGAACGCACAAAACAGCGGAAAAAGCACGCTGGGAATATTTTTACAACAGGTACTCGGTTTGAAACTCGTTGCTACAAAATCAGTTTCGCAGCTGGCAGAACGGTTTTCTTTAGGTGACATTCAGGGAAAACTTCTGAACCTTTCCATGGATCTGCCAAATGGGAAGTTGAACGCTGCTACCGTATCCATTATCAAGCAGATTACAGGCGGCGATACCATCACCGTAGAAAAAAAATACGATAAACAGCGTGAAGTTTCTCACTGTCATATGCGCTTTTTATTTGGAAGCAACTACCCGGTAACCATCCCGAAAAGTGATGACAACGACGCGTTCTGGGACAGAATGATTGTGCTTCCGTTCCTTTATCCGATTGACCGCAGTGCCGCTGACCCCGACTTTCTGGAAAAACTGCTCAGCGAAAAGGATGATATTATATCCACTTGTTTGAAATCATTGGGTAAAGTTATCACCAATCATTATACCTTTTCCCCATGCCCGGCTGCCGATCGGTTAAAGCAGAACTGGCGTTATCGGGAATATGACTATACACGAAGCATTCCCATATTTGTTGATCACTGTCTGGATGTCACCAAGGATCCTGCGGATAAACTTTATCTCCAGGAACTGTACCAGTGTTACTGCGATTTTTGTAACATCTACGATTTGCCTGTTACAACTTATAATTCTTTTTCTGCATGGCTTACCACTAATATTGAAGGCTGTAGCAAGAAACGCATTCACGAAACAGATAAAAACCCTATGGCTGGCCTTGTCGGCCTGCGGCTAAAAAATATTCCAGAAAATGAGCAGCCTCTGTAAACTCAGCCTTTGAGTTTATACACCATATCTGTGAAATTCACAGAAAGGAGACTATGACCATGGTATACAACAATTTATATTCTTTTTCAGATCTGCTGACTATTTTCCCTTTTGGGAAAACCAAGCTGCGTCAACTGCTGCACGCAGGCGTTCTTCCCGTTGTAAAAGTGGGACGGCAGTATGTAACCAGTGATGACGCAATTCAACGATGGATTCTGGAAAACGCCGGAAAGGAAATCTTATTCTAGCTTTCTTCCACAATATGCTGACGGTTCGTAAGAGAACAATTCCCTGCGAGCCGTCATTTTTATGAAAGGAGACATTATGACTGCTACTACAACCAGCAGAAAACGAAAAGGACGGGGTAATATTCAGAAAAAGGCCAACGGCAATTACCTTGGACGCCTGCGTATTGCCGGATATGACACGTTCTACGTTACTGGTACTTCTGAAAAAGAAGTTCAAAAAGAACTCGATCAATTTTACCTGAAAACACTGCGAAAGGAAATTGTTCCGCAAAAACAGACAGTTAATTCTTATATCGAGCAATGGCTTACCTCGGTTAAAATGCCAAGTCTGAAAGCCGCTTCCTATGACCGTCTGGAACGAACCTATCAAAAACAGATCAAAAATACCCCTGTCGGACGCAGTCAGCTTGGAACACTGACCAGCATGGAAATCCAGACATTGATTAACTCTTACACCACTACACTTTCCTATTCCAGTCTCAAAAAAGTCTATGATCTTCTGAATAACTGCTTCCGCTACGCGGTTGCGGTTCGGGATACAGGATATAATCCTGTAGATGGTGTACGGCTCCCTAAACAGGAAAACCTGAAAATTCGGACCAAAGAAATTGAGATCCTATCAGAAGCTGATATAGATCGTCTGGAAAAGGCTCAAAATGCCCTATATAAAAATGGACAGCCTAAATACTGGTACGCTTCTGCCTATGTCCTGATTGCCAATACCGGAATTCGTTCTGGCGAAGCACTGGCATTGACCTGGGACAATGTTAATCTGCGCACCAAGACGCTTACCATCTGCCAAAACGCATCCCGCATCAAAAAACGCGATTCTGAAAATGCCACTGGGAGCAAGCAGATCATTACTTCTACCAAATCCCGCTCCGGCACACGACAGGTTCCCCTCAACAGCAAAGCTCTGGCAGCTCTGGCTCGTTTAAAGGAGTTACAGGAGCACAGGCATATCCAGTCGCAATTTGTGATCTGCACATCCACAGGAAAGATGGTAGTTCAGAATTCATTTTACCGGATATTTCAAAACATGCAGAAATCACTCGGTATCAAACCAGTAACCATCCATGCTTTGCGTCACACCTTTGCAACGCAACTGATTAAGGCTAATGTCGATATCAAAGTGATCAGTCAGTTACTTGGACATTCTTCGGTGAAGATTACCTATGATACATATGTACATACAGATCTGGACCGCGCTTTTTCTGCTGTACAATCGTTAGAATAGCTGAAAAATATTTTGGTGCCTTATTGGTGCCTTATTTTTCACTCAAAAGAGGTTTGAAATGGTCTCTGACGGAAATTTATAAGGAGATCTGCCTTGTAAATTTCACTCATCAAAATTTAATAAAAGTCTGGGAAGCCGCATAAACACTGGCTTTTCCAGACAAAAAAAGGAACCATCTTTCGATGATTCCTTAGAGGCGACAACCAGATTTGAACT
>ERZ773239.1596-NODE-1596-length-16408-cov-4.088302_pt1 | contig 16408 bp, 10 predicted proteins | sample MGYA00580521_ERZ773239 | MGnify/ENA primary metagenome ERZ773239 (study PRJEB29015, sample SAMEA2737801) | human gut metagenome | biome: human gut; feature: human-associated habitat; material: faeces | place: China | collected 2012 ... | reverse complement strand
TTCAAACTGGAAATCGACCCGGACCTCATCATCTCCGACCCGGACAAGTCACTGGCCGACGGCGTCATCGAACCGTGGAGCGGCACCAAGATGACCTCCCAGTACTACGGCCACATCCTCGAAGGTCTGGCCAAGGAAATGGGCTTCTCCATGAAGACCCCATGGAAGGGCCTGCCGGACGACGTCAAGCACGACATCCTCTACGGCCACGACTTCAAGGTCAACGTCTCCTACCGCAATCGCTGGGGACGCCTGCGCGAATACTCCACCGGCTTCGAAGGCGTGATCCGCACGCTCATGCGACGCCACGACGAAACCGATTCGCAGTCCATGCGCGAATACTACGAGTCGTACATGCGCGAAGTGCCCTGCCAGGTCTGCCACGGACGCCGTCTGAAGCCCGAAGTGCTCGCTGTCACTGTGGACGGAAAATCCATCTTCGACGTGTGCGACATGCCCGTCGTACGCGAACTCGCCTGGATCAACGGCCTGAAACTCGAAGGCTCGGCACAGCTGATCGCCGGCGAAGTGCTCAAGGAGATCAAGGCCCGACTCGGCTTCCTGAACGACGTCGGCCTCGACTACCTGACCCTCTCGCGCGCGGCCGCCACCCTGTCCGGCGGAGAAGCGCAGCGCATCCGACTCGCCACGCAGATCGGCTCCGGTCTGGTCGGCGTCATGTACGTGCTCGACGAGCCGTCCATCGGCCTGCACCAGCGTGACAACGAACGCCTCATCGAAACCCTGCACCACCTGCGCGATCTCGGCAACACGCTGATTGTCGTCGAACACGACGAGGACACGATACGCCGCGCCGACTGGGTGGTCGACATCGGCCCCGGCGCCGGCGAACACGGCGGCGAAGTCATCTACTCCGGCCCCGCCAAGCACCTCATAGAAGCCAAGCGCTCCATCACCGGCGACTACATCGCCCACCGGCGAGAGATCGCCGTGCCCGCCAAGCGCCGCAAGATCCACAAGACCCAGGTGCTCAAAGTCGTGGGTGCCCGCGAGAACAACCTCAAGAACATCGACGTGAGCTTCCCGCTCGGCGTGCTCACCGTGGTCACCGGCGTCTCCGGCTCCGGCAAATCCTCGCTGGTCAACACGATCCTCTACCCGGTGCTCGCCGACAAGCTCAACGGTGCACGCATCGTACCCGGCCGCCACACGCGCGTGGAAGGCGTGGACCAGGTGCGCAAGGTGATCCACGTCGACCAGAACCCGATCGGCCGCACGCCGCGATCCAACCCCGCCACCTACACCGGTGTGTGGGACAAGATCCGCACCCTGTTCGCCAAGACTCCCGAAGCCCAGGTGCGCGGCTACGGCCCCGGCCGCTTCAGTTTCAACGTCAAAGGCGGCCGATGTGAGGCCTGCCACGGTGACGGCACGCTGAAGATCGAAATGAACTTCCTGCCCGACGTCTACGTGGACTGCGAGGTCTGCCACGGCAAACGATACAACCGCGAGACCCTCGAAGTCACGTACAACGGCAAGACCGTGGCCGACATCCTCAACATGCCCATCGAGGAGGCCGCCGACTTCTTCAAGGCGTACACCGGCATCTCCCGATACCTGAAGACCCTCGTGGACGTCGGCCTCGGCTACATCCGACTCGGCCAGCCCGCACCCACCCTGTCCGGCGGTGAATCGCAGCGCGTCAAGCTTGCCACCGAGCTGCAGCGCCGATCCGACGGCAAAACCGTGTACATCCTCGACGAGCCGACCACCGGCCTGCACTTCGAAGACGTGAACAAGCTGCTCAAGGTGCTGCAGTCCCTGGTGGACAAGGGCAATACGGTCATCGTCATCGAACATAATCTGGATGTGATCAAGGAGGCCGACTGGCTGATCGATCTCGGTCCGGAGGGCGGCGACGGAGGCGGCACCATCGTCACGCAGGGCACGCCCGAACAGGTTGCCGAATGCGAAGCCTCATGGACCGGCAAGTTCCTGAAACCCATGCTTTAGCCTTCCATTGCAGCTGACCTCGGGTGGGTTGGGGTGTTTGTTGCTGGACATGCTCCGGGCCGCTCAGGTCAAGTCTTTACGGTCCAGCAACACACACCCCAACCCACCCAATCCCTGATGATTGGTTTTGCTTAATAGCGAGGAGGATTATGACGAACGATATTGAGCGGCATAGTCCGGATGAGTGGCGGAAGACTGCGGCGGCGTTAATGTCGGAAAGCATAGCTGTGGGTGCCGGGGAAACGACGGCGAAGGTGAATGCGAATGGGGCACCTTTGCTGGGGGATTCTCGCGACCTGTTCCGACCCAAGACCTCGGATATTCCCGCCAAACCCGGTGTGTACAAATGGCGCGACGGGGAAGGGCGCGTCATTTATGTGGGCAAGGCAAAGAACCTGCGCAACAGGCTCACCAATTATTTCCAGCCGCTGTATCTGCTGCATCCGCGCACGCAGACCATGGTGCTGACCGCACGCAGCCTGGAGTGGACGGTCGTCGCCACCGAACTGGAATCACTGACGTTGGAATACACGTGGATCAAGGAATTCGACCCACGGTTCAACGTGCAGTTCCGCGACGACAAGACCTATCCGTATCTCGCGGTCAGCACGGGGGAGCGAATTCCGCGCGTGTGGGTCACGCGGTCGCGCAAACGGCGGGATACCCGGTATTTCGGCCCCTATGCCAAAGTGTGGGAATTGCGGCACAGTCTTGACCGGTTGCTGCGCACGTTCCCGGTACGCACCTGCACCACCAACGTGTTCCATAAGGCGCAACTGACCGGACGGCCATGCCTGTTCGCTTCCATCGGCAAATGCTCCGCACCCTGCGTGAACCGCATTGAAGCGGACGAACACCGGAGGCTGTGCGAACAGCTGGTCGGCGTGATGACCGGACGACTCGGACGGCCATACATCGCCCAGTTGACCCGCGACATGAAAGAGGCCAGCGCCGAACTCGAATTCGAGAAAGCCGCCCGACTGCGCGACCAGATCCAAATGCTGGAAACCGTGGTGCAACAGAACGCCGTCGTCTTCGACCAGGATGTGGACGCGGACGTGTTCGGCTTCGCCAGCGACGAGCTCGAAGCCTCCGTGCACGCTTTTTATGTGCGCGCCGGCTCGATTCGCGGCGAACGCAACTGGAGCGTCGAACGAGTTGAGGACATCGATGACGCCGACTTGATGGCCGACCTTCTGGTGCAGGTGTATTCGGACGCCGCCGGGGACAATCACCCCCAGTCGGCCGCGACCATCTCCACTAATCGCGAGGCCATCGGCTCCACGCAAACCATCACGGCCACGGACGCTGTGGCACGCGCCCAGGCCACCCGAGAACGCAACACCCGTCAGGAGACCACCGGGCGCGCGGACCTGCTGGCACCCATCGCACCGGTACCGCGCGAAATCATCGTGCCCGTCGAACCGGCCCGCCGTGAGGAACTCGAAGGCTGGCTGACCAATCTGCGCGGGGGAGCGGTGACCATCCGTGTGGCCTCGCGAGGCGACAAGAAGCAGCTTATGGACCGCGCCAACGAGAACGCCAGCCAAGCACTGCAACGCAGCAAGATGAGCCGCATCTCCGACATGGGCGCACGCACCCAGGCCATGAACGATGTGGCCAAGGCATTGGGACTCGCGGAAGCCCCGCTGCGCATCGAATGCTACGACATTTCGAACACTGTGGGCGGTGCCTTCCAGGTGGCCTCCATGGTGGTGTTCGAAGACGCGATCGCCAAGAAATCCGAATACCGACGCTTCGCCATCCGAGGCAAGGACGGCAAAGGCGCGGTGGATGATCTGTCCGCGCTTTACGAGACGCTCACCCGCCGCTTCAAGCACGGCAACATCGCCGGCGACTCCGGCGAAAGCATCGACGCGGAACAGCGTGTGGCCTCGGCCGCCGGCAAGATGACCACTGCCGTGGCGGCGGAGACAATCGCTGCGAACGGTAACGACAATGGTGAGGGCGGTTCCGACATCAGTGGCAAGGGGCACGCGGTGCCGGTCGGAGTGCAGAACGATGCGCGGGAGTCCCCGCCCGACATCGTCCAGCAGAACACAAACCGGCATCACTTTGCCTACAAGCCGAACCTGGTGGTGGTCGATGGCGGCAAGCCGCAGGTCATGGCCGCCGCCAAGGCGCTTGAGGACTGTGGCGTGAACGACGTGGCCGTCTGCGGACTGGCCAAACGCTTGGAAGAGGTGTGGGTGCCGGACGACGACTATCCGATCATCCTCAAACGCCAGTCCGAAGGCATGTATCTGCTGCAGCGTGTACGCGACGAATCCCACCGCTTCGCCATCACCTACCACCGCCAGCAGCGGCGCAAAGGCGCCCTGCGCAGCGCGCTCGACGAGATTCCCGGCATCGGCGAAAGCTACCAGAAGCGGCTGCTCAACCACTTCGGCTCGGTCAAAGCCATGCGCGAAGCCAGTGTCGAGGACTTCGAGAAGGTCAAAGGCATCGGCCACGCCAAAGCCGAAGCGCTGTACAACGCGCTGCACGAGCAGTGAGCCGGCCCGGTCCAGCAGCCCAGAGTAAATTTTCGGTTGCGGGGCCTGTGGTTGACATATTCGAAGCAAAGTGTCGGCTAGCATGGGAACAGACATCAAGGAGGGGATATGGCCAATCATCGTTGCGCTGTACTCGGCAAACCCGTCGCACACTCATTGTCACCCGTGCTTCACAACGCGGCCTACCGTTCGCTGAAACTCGACGATTGGCTGTACGACAAGCACGAGGTGGGGGAAGACGACCTCGACGCTTTCCTCAAAGGCCTTGACTCGACGTGGGCTGGCCTGAGCCTGACCATGCCGTTGAAGAAGACCATCCAACCGTACGGTGTTCCGGAAAATTTGTGGGCCAAGGAACTGAAGGTGGCGAATACCGCGGTATTCGACTGGAGCGTGGCTGCCGATGATCCCGCTTGGCCGAACGGCAAGCCGGGCATCAAGCTATACAACACCGATGTCATCGGCATCCAACTCGCCTTCGACCATGCCAATCGCGAACTCGGCGAACACCACACCGCGTCGAGAAGCGGCACCGCGCTGATCATCGGCAATGGCAACACCGCCACTTCGGCGTTGGCCGCATGCTGCATGATGCCCGAAATCGGCCATATCGTCGTCGCCGCCCGCCACCCCGGAAAAAACACCGGGCTTAAACCAGTGGCCGAAAAGTTCGTCAACGTGCATAACCCGTACAACGAAATCGAATTAGGCGACGATCAGGCCCTGCTCGAGGCAGCCCGCAACGCCACCTATGTCATCAACACGATTCCCGGACACGCGGCCGACAACGTCGCGGATGCCCTCGCCGATGCCGGAACCGAGCCATTCTCCGGACTGCTGTTGGACGTGATCTACGATCCACGCCCCACCAAGCTCATGGAAGCCTGGCGCGCTCATGGCGGTCACGCCATCGGCGGCGAAGAAATGCTGCTGTACCAAGCTCTCGTACAGGTATTGCTGATGACCGGTATCTGGGATGACGACCCGCCCAGCGATGCCGACCAGCGTCTGCAGGACACCACCACCGAAGACGACCAGCTGGAGATCGCGATGCGCAAAGCTCTTGAGGAGGCGCTGTAATGAATCAACAGACAACGAACCGCGATACCGGCGAGGCGGCCGCCACGAATGCGCCGGCGAATTCCGCGACATCCACATCGACTCCGGACAACCAGCCGACCCCGCTTGATGCCTTCGAAGTGCTGCTCATCACCGGTATGTCCGGCGCAGGCCGCTCTCATGCCGCTGACTGCGTGGAAGACATGGGATGGTATGTGGTCGACAACCTGCCTCCCAAACTGCTTATCCCGCTTGTCGACATGATGACCACCTCCGGTTCCGGATCGGAGTCAGGCGTCCACAAGCTTGCCGCCGTCATCGACGTGCGCTCCAGCTATTTCGACGAGCTGGCCGCCGTGCTCGGCCATCTGGATGATCTCGGCGTCAAAACCCGTATTCTGTTCCTCGACGCCAGCAACGAAGTGCTCATCAAGCGCTACGAATCCGTGCGCCGCCCGCACCCGCTGCAGCACGGCAACCGACTGATCGACGGCATCCTTGAGGAACGTCACCTGCTGGAAGACCTCAAGGAACGAGCCGACTGGGTCATCGACACCAGCTCCCTGAGCATCCACCAGCTGTCCACCAAACTCTACGAGGCGATGCTCGGCTCCGGCCCCACCACCGTGGCAGTACACATCTTCAGCTTCGGCTTCAAATACGGTATGCCCATCGACGCCGATTTCGTGGCCGACGTGCGTTTTCTGCCCAACCCGTTCTGGGTGCCCAGCCTGCGCGAGCTTACCGGGCACGACAAGCCGGTCGCCGACTACGTGCTTTCCAGCAAGGGAGCCAAGGAATTTCTCGACGCTTATGAGAAAGCTATCGAGATTGCGTTGGAAGGATACGCCCAGGAAGACAAGCACTACGTAACCATCGCCGTCGGCTGCACCGGTGGTCAGCACCGGTCGGTGGCGATGAGCGAAGAGCTGGCTCGCCGCTTACGCGCACATGGGCTCAACGTAACCGTTTCCGCGAGAGAACAGCACAAGCGTCACTCATCGTAAGCAGGCGTCGAGCGGTCATCGGGCAAGCGTTCGGTGACCACACTGCGAGAAAGCAGAGCCCATAATACGTATCAAACGGGTTCGCTTGTCCACCAGATTAGGTATCACAGAAAGCCGATGGCTTCCGACCGTGTGACAGCAGATAACGGCACGAAGCGCCTGAAGCATTGAGAAGAACGGGACTGTAGGAGGTAGATCTTGGCTCTTCTGGACGATGTCAAAAGCGAGTTGGCAGCCTTTGAAGGCGATTCGCCAGCCGCGATCAAGGCCCAAGCTGCGGCCATGATCCGTTTTGGCGGCGGTCTTCGACCGGTACAGAATACATACGTTATCCAAGCCGTATTCACCTCGCTTGACGTTGCAGAATGGCTGAAGAACACGTTGAGGAACACGTTCGGGCACGAAGCCGAGGTCAATCACCTCACACGTCAGACCCCGAACGGCCCTGTCGAGACCTATGTGGTGCTCGTCACCCGCAACGTAGTGGCCTTGGCTTTGCAGACCGGACTGGTCGACCGCCGCAAGCAGCAGGTCCGTGGACTGCCGTCTGAAGTGGTCAACGGATCCATCGCCCAAATCAAAGCGGCATGGCGCGGCGCCTTCATGGCCCGTGGCTTCCTGTCCGATCCCGGTAAGGCCAGCTTCCTGGAAATCGCTTGCCCCACGGAAGAGGCCGCCATGGCCCTGTGTGGCGTGGCCCGTCGTCTAGGCATCCAGGCCAAGCATCGCACGCTGCGTAGCTCCGAGCGCGTGACACTCAAGGATCCCGACGCCATCGAACGCATGCTCAAGCTCATGGGCGCCACCCGTTCGGCCCGCGAATGGACCGGCAAGCGCTCCGACGGCGAGGCCCGCGGCAAGGCCAACCGTCTGGCCAACTTCGATGACGCCAATATGCGCCGTTCCGCCAAGGCCGCCGCCGAAGCCAGCGAAAAAGTGCAGCATGCTTTCGAAGTACTCGGCGATAACATTCCGGACAACCTCCGTCAGGCCGGCCAGCTGCGCATCGATCACGTGGACAAGAGCCTCGAGGAGCTCGGCAAGATCGCCGAACCGCAAATCACCAAGGATGCGATTGCCGGCCGAATTCGCCGACTGCTTCAACTTGCCGAGAAGACGGAGAAGGCTCGCGCAGCCGAAGGCAAGTAACCCGACAATCCGATTTGCCGTGCCTATTCGGCAAAACGCGACAACGATGTGACAAAACACCGCATTCAGTCAGTAGACGAATGCGGTGTTTTGTTCCGGAATGCCTGTAATATGCAAAGTGGCAAAATTGGCCACTTTGACGTGCGATTCGTCAAGGAAAGGATATTCATGAAGACACTCAAGGACCTTGGAGATCTCAAGGGCAAGCGCGTTCTGGTTCGCGCTGATTTCAATGTTCCGCTGGACGGCACCACCATCACCGATGACGGTCGAATCAAGGCTGCTCTGCCGACCATCAAGACCCTGCGCGAAGAAGGCGCCAAGGTCATCCTCATGGCCCACCTTGGCCGCCCGAAGGGCAAGGTCGTTCCTGAGCTGAGCCTGGCCCCGGTTGCCGCCCGCCTCGGCGAGCTGCTCGGCGCCAACGTGCCGCTGGCCAAGGACACCTACGGCGAGGACGCTCAGGCCAAGGTCGCCGCCATGAACGATGGCGACGTTGTGCTGCTTGAGAACGTTCGTTTCAACCCGGAGGAGACCTCTAAGGACGCCGACGAACGCGCCGCTTACGCCAAGAAGATCGCCGCCCTCGGCGAAGTCTTCGTGTCCGACGGCTTCGGCGTCGTGCACCGCGCCCAGGGCTCCAACTACGACGTCGCCGCCGATCTGCCGGCCGCCGCTGGCCTGCTGGTCGAGAAGGAAGTCAAGGCCTTGTCCAAGGCCACCGAGAACCCGGAGCGTCCGTTCACCGTGGTGCTCGGCGGTTCCAAGGTCTCCGACAAGCTCGGCGTCATCGAGAACCTGCTCGACAAGGCCAACCGTCTGGTCATCGGCGGTGGCATGGTGTTCACCTTCCTCAAGGCCAAGGGCTACGAGGTCGGCACCTCCCTGCTTGAAGAGGACCAGCTTGAGAAGGTCAAGGGCTACATCGAGACCGCCGAGAAGAACGGCGTTGAGCTCGTGCTGCCGACCGACGTCGTCGTGAACGCCGGCTTCCCGGCCGGTGACACCCCGGTTGCTCCGGAAGTCGTTGCCGCCGACGCCATCCCGGCCGACAAGATGGGTCTGGACATCGGCCCGGAGTCCCAGAAGCTCTTCCACGACAAGATCGTCGACTCCAAGACCGTCGTGTGGAACGGCCCGATGGGCGTGTTCGAGGTTCCTGAGTTCGCCGCCGGCACCAAGGCCGTGGCCCAGGGTCTGGTCGACGCCACCGCAGCCGGTGCGTTCACCATCGTCGGTGGCGGCGACTCCGCCTCCGCCGTGCGCAACCTCGGCTTCCCGGAGGACGGCTTCTCCCACATCTCCACCGGTGGTGGCGCTTCCCTCGAGTTCCTCGAAGGCAAGGAGCTCCCTGGCCTGAAGGTGCTTGAGTAATCCATTTTCTAGCTCCCCTCCTTGAGGGGAGCTACGTATTTTTTAGAGGGGAAACATATGGCGTCCAAACGCATTCCGTTGGTGGCCGGCAACTGGAAGATGAATTTCGACCATCTTGAAGCCACTTACTTCGTGCAGAAGCTGGTATGGCTGTTGCGTGACGCTCACTTCGACTTTAAACGCTGCGAAGTCGCGCTTTTCCCCTCGTTCACATCATTGCGCAGCGTGCAGGTGCTGGTCGAAGCCGACAAGCTCCATGTCGCCTACGGCGCACAATCCGTTTCCGTGACCACCCAAGGTGCCTTCACCGGCGATGTGTCCGCGGACATGATCGCCCATCTCGGCTGCTCATACGTCATCGTCGGCCACTCCGAACGCCGCAAATACCATCCTGAAGATGACGCCAATATCGTCGATCAGGTACGTGCCGTGCTCGCCGCCGGCATGCAGCCGATTTTGTGCGTCGGCGAAAGCTTCGAGGAACGACGTCAAGGCATTGAACTCGATTTCGCCGTGGGCCAGGTACGTGACGTCACCCGCGATCTCAACGAAGAACAAGCCGCCAAACTCATCGTGGCCTACGAACCTGTCTGGGCCATTGGCACCGGCATGGTGGCCACTCCGCAATCCGCCCAGGATGCCGCAAACGCCATCCGCAACGATTTGAAGACCACTTTTGGCACGAAGGTATCCGATAGCGTACGTATCCTGTACGGCGGATCGGTCACCTCGAAAAATGCGGCGGAACTCATTTCCCAGCCCGACGTTGACGGCTTCCTGATCGGAGGGGCGGCCCTGGACGTTGAGGAACTCGCCAAAATCGCTCGACTGGCACTGAAATCCACGAAATCACGGAACTAATACCACGGTTTTCCCGTGTGTGCGCTATGCTGGTCAACAGTCCAATCAATCCGGAGGTACCCTGTGACCGCTCTTAAGATCACGCTGCAAGTCATCGTCGTGCTGCTCAGCTTCGTGCTGACCCTGCTCATCCTTATGCACAAGGGCAAGGGCGGCGGTTTGTCCGACATGTTCGGCGGCGGTCTGACCCAGAACGCCGGTACTTCCGGTGTCGCCGAAAAGAACCTGAACCGTTGGACCGTTATCATCGCTCTGGTGTGGGTGGCCTTGATTATCGGCCTCGACATGATGACCAAGTTCAACCTCGGCTGATCGGCTTGCACGCCATATAGACTTGTCGCTCGCGACCCATGACCGTTACCGTCGGTCATGGGTCGTATGCGTTCTATCGAGTATTACGAAAGGACATCACCATGGTCACTATGAACCGCAACAAAGTCGTTATCGTCGGCACCGGCCAGGTCGGTGCCACCGCCGCCTTCGGCATCGTCACGCACGGCCTGTGCAATGAGCTTGTGCTCATCGACTGTTCCGCCGCCAAGGCCCTGGGGGAGGCCCGCGACCTCGATGATGGCAGCGAATTCCAGGACCGCCACGTCAAGGTGCGCGCCGGCGACTACGCCGACTGCAAGGATGCGGACATCGTCGTCATCACCGTGGGCCGCAAGCCGCCGGCCAACTCCAACCGCATGGCCGAACTCGGCTTCACCGTGGGTCTTGTGGGCGAAGTGGTCGACAACGTCATGGCCTCCGGTTTTGACGGCGTGATCGTCATGGTCTCCAACCCGGTCGACGTGATGGCTTGGTATGCCTGGAAACGTTCCGGTCTGCCTCGCACCCAGGTGCTCGGTACCGGCACCGCGCTCGACACCTCGCGTCTCAAGACCATCATCGGCGAAGAGACCGGCCTCGACCCGCGCAACGTGGGCGGCTTCGTGATGGGCGAGCACGGCGACTCCCAGTTCACCGCATGGTCCACCGTCTCGCTCGGCGGCAAGCCATTCGCCCGCTTCCTGGCCGACAACCAAGACCGTTTCGCCTCCGTGTCCACCACCGAAATCGAAGAGAAGACCCGCACCCGTGGCAATGAGATCGTCGCGGCCAAGGGCGGCACCAACTTCGGCATCGCCTCCACCGTGGCCGGCATCGTACAGACCATCCTGTGGGACGAACGCCGCATCGTGCCCGTCTCCACCCTGTTGGACGGCGAATACGGCGAACATGACGTGTTCCTCGGCGTCCCCACTGAACTGCGCGCCAATGGTGCCAACGAGATCGTCGAACTCGATCTGAGCGAGGACGAGCGGGCCAAACTGCACCATTCCGCCGAACTCGTGCGTGAACACTGCGAGGGGCTGCTGTGATTCTCGACGCCATCACGCCGAAACAACCCCGACTGCTGGTCGCCGACCTCGACGGCACGTTGCTGCACGACGCCGAGGTATTCGAGGACCGGTTCATCACCCAGCGCAGCATCGACACCATCAACCGCGCGCACGATGCCGGAATGCAATTCGCCATCGCCACCGCGCGGCCGGTGAGTACCGGTCTCCAGTTCGCCGAAAAACTGCCGGTGGACGCCGTAATCTATCTGAACGGCGCCCTCATCGATTTCGACCCGGCCCACTCCGACTTCGACCTGCTCACCTCAGGTGCCACGCCGGCCGATGAGAACCATTTGATCAAGATTGGCTTCTCCTCACGGCGTGCCTGCGAAGTCTGTCTGTTCCTGCTCGATCGCATGCCCGGCCTGAAGCTCGGCATCGTGATGAACGACGTGCGCTACACCAACTTCGATGTGCGCGTGTATTGGAAAACTCAGGCCTTCCAATACACGAACTTCCACGACGTGCCCGAAGGCGTGGCGGACAAGATCACCATCTTCCCCGAGCCTGAACAGTGGAACGAGCTGCGTGCGCTGATTCCGCCGGACTTCGACATCTCCATCAGCGAAGGCGTGATGTGGATGCTCATGAACCCGCAGGCCAACAAGGAGCGCGCGCTGCACCTGCTGTGCGAGCGACTGGACGTGCCGCTTGAACAGACAGCCGCCTTCGGCGACGACCTCATCGATATCAACATGATGAGCGAATCCGGCCGGGGCGTGGCCGTGGCCAACGCGAACCCCAAGGTGTTGTCCATCGCCGACGAGATCTGCCCGTCCAACAACGAGGACGGCGTCGCCCAATGGATTGAAGCGCAGTTGGGCTGAACCGGTCGAGACTCGAGAACACGCCAAAATTGAACTTGTGTTGAACCGGGGGTATGCTTTGAACCGTTGTTCAAAAGATAAATTGAACTCCCGGTTGGAGGCATAAGGATATGAGCGTATCGGTGTTTGCGGAACGTCTGCGCAATGCGATGAACAGCAGGGGACTGAAGCAGGTCGATTTGGTGCACGCCGCCGAACATCGTGGTGTAAAGATGGGCAAGAGCCACATCAGCCAATACGTGGCCGGCAAGACCATGCCCCGCGAGGACGTGCTCGAATTCCTGGCCAGCGAACTGGACGTCGACATGAACTGGCTGCGCGGCGAGGAATCCACCACGCAATTGAACTCGGACGCCTCCAACAGCGTCACGGACGGCGAACACGCCGCCACACCGCTTGCCACGGGTGCCTCCAAGCCCCAGACGGACAGCGAGATTCCCGTGGGCCGCCGCCGCACCTTCGGCAAATCGCACAAGCTCGACAACGTGCTCTACGACGTGCGCGGCCCGGTCGCCGACGAGGCGATGCGCATGGAGGCCAACGGCACCCACATCCTGAAATTGAACATCGGCAACCCGGCACCCTTCGGCTTCCGCACGCCGGACGAAGTCGTCTACGACATGGCCCACCAGCTCACCGACACCGAAGGCTACTCGCCGTCCAAGGGCCTGTTCTCCGCGCGCAAGGCGATCATGCAGTACGCGCAGCTGAAGTACATCCCGAACGTCACCATCGACGACATCTACACCGGCAACGGCGTCAGCGAGCTCATCAACCTGTCCATGTCCGCGCTGCTCGACACCGGCGACGAAGTGCTCGTGCCCTCCCCGGACTACCCGCTGTGGACCGCCTGCGTGAACCTGGCCGGCGGCACCGCCGTGCACTACCTGTGCGACGAACAGTCCGAATGGTATCCGGACATCGACGACATCCGCTCCAAGATCACCAGCAACACCAAGGCGATTGTCATCATCAACCCGAACAACCCCACCGGCGCACTTTACCCAAAGGAAGTGCTCCAGCAGATCGTCGACATCGCGCGCGAACACCAGCTCATCATCTTCTCCGACGAAATCTACGATCGCCTCGTCATGGACGGCCTGCAGCACATCTCCATCGCCTCGATGGCCCCGGACCTGTTCTGCGTGACCTTCTCCGGCCTGTCGAAATCGCACATGATCGCCGGCTACCGCATCGGCTGGATGATCCTGTCCGGCAACAAGCGCATTGCCAAGGACTACATCGAGGGCCTCAACATGCTCGCCAACATGCGCATGTGTTCGAACGTGCCCGCCCAGTCCGTGGTGCAGACCGCGCTTGGCGGCCACCAGAGCGTCAACGACTACATCGTGCCGGGCGGCCGCGTGCACGACCAGCGCGACCTCGTCTACGACATGCTCAACCAGATTCCCGGCATCACCGCCGTCAAGCCGAAGGCCGCGTTCTACATCTTCCCGAAGATCGACGTCAAACGCTTCAACATCCACTCGGACGAGCAGTTCGCGCTCGACCTGCTGCATGACAAGCACATCCTCATCAGCCACGGCGGCGCGTTCAACTGGCATCGCCCCGACCACTTCCGCGTGGTGTACCTGCCGCGCATGGGCATGCTGCGCGAAACCATGGGGGAGATCTCCGACTTCTTCAGCTACTACTGGCAGAGCTGATCCTTGGCGCAAACGAACACGCTCGATTGTTTCGTGATATGAAGGAGATCTTATGCCGGTGGTGTCGCGTCGTGCGCAGGAAGCGCTGTATCCCAGCGATCGCGCGAACCGCGGCATGGTGGTCCGCGCTATGCCAAGGTGAAGGCGATGACGAAGGCCGTGGCGGACAGTGCGGTTGCCAGGAGCAGATAGCACACGGCGGCTGAATTTCGAGAGCCATCGGCATTGGCAGCGTTACCGCCGTTATTTGCGTTGCGTGCAGCCAACGTGATGGCCGTAATCGCCGAAAGCAGGGAGAACAATGGCAGCACGCACAACACGACGGTCAGCAGTCCCAAAGCTTCATGGCCGATGCAATAAGCGACAAGACCTGCATTGTCAGTTGCCGATAGCGCTGGGCAGAAATCGGTGTGTCTACCAGTGTTGTAGCTGTAGGTAAAGAACGTGATACCTGACCAGAACAGGGCAACGGGAACAGAGCAATTGCGTATGGCGGATGCGTTGATGCTGATGGTGTGGAACAGGTCGTGCAAGGAGGTAGCCCGTATACCACTGCGTTCTGGCGTGATTCGATTACTGTTGTTTTGCGAGTCGATGGTAAGAGAGGCGCATTGCACCAGCGCATATGCCGCAAGTCCAAGTCCGCAAGCGATGGTTGCGCCGCCGCTGAAGTTGACCTCGTCGGATACTGAATATTCGGTGACGAATACCGGCATCACGCCAATCTGCCATACGAACAACAGTCGCGCGATTCGTATCCAACCGTTGCTCAGATATGAGGTGACTATGGCGTGCACCAGCCACGTCACCGCATACATCGCCCACAACGTTACAATCTTGGTATTCGCACTCAACACCAATATGATCGCAACAGCCACTGCCGCAATAAGAACACTAAACACCGAACAGAGCCGATGGCGCGAAAAGCCCTGTACTCCCGCAACAGTCAGACAGAGAATCGCGACAACACTCAGCGCAGTCACCGTCATAAACCACAGTGGTGAGGTGACGCAGGCTCCATAATCGTCAGTTGCTTGGCCCGAGAGATAGTAGGTCATTCTGCCAATCGCCGGACAATTCGGATGCAACATCATGCCGCCCCAAATGCGCTCATATAATGGCGCGAACGATACACCGGCACCACTGAGCGTCGCAACAACCGCCATCACCATGGCCGGAATCAGCCCAAGCTCGCGATTCCGGCCGGTTTCCGCTATCTGTCTATCACTGGTGTCCATGACTCACCCCACCTTATGCCGTTATCGCCGTCGTCGATGATGCTAGTATAACTATGGCAGATGGGCGGAGACCAGCGGCATACAGGAATTCTGTATGCCGCTTTATAGGAGGGATACTGCGGCAGCCGCCATCACCGACCGACCGCCAGACTCCGGCACAGACCGGGAAGAACTACCGTCGCGGAGCATCGGCGATACCAATGGCAACACCGAGGATAGCCGGGACCACCCAGCCGAGCTGGTATTGCTGCAAAGGCAGCATAGCCAGCGCCGCGTCCAGCCAGCCGATGGAACCGCCGAAGACGGCGACCAAACTGGAGATGCAGGTGGCGAAGGATGCGATGCCCACCAGCAGCACGGTCCAGAAGTAGACGCGCGGGAATCGCGCGCCGAGCGACTTGTGGGTCAGCGTCAGCAGTACCAGCACGATGGCGATCGGATACAGTGCGGACAACACCGGCACGGAAACCTTGATGATCGCGCTTAGCCCGGCATTGGACACGATGAAACTGAACACGGTGAAGATGACCTGCCAGGTGCGGTAGCTCAACGTTCGGCCGGCGACGGTCCGGAACCGAGTATGGAAGTAGGTGGCGCAGGTGCCGATCAGTCCGGTGCATACGTTGAGGCAGGCGATGACGAACACGATGCCAAGGAACGCGGTACCGAACGTGCCGAACAGGGATGAGGTGAGGTTGGTGAGCACGGTCGCGCCCGTGTCTTTGGTGGGGTCGATGGTGGCGATGGCGCCGGACACCACGCCCACGTAGCTTAGCGCGCCGTAAATCACGATCAGCAGTACGCCGGTGCCGAGCCCGGCATACGCGGTCTCCTTCTGCACTTGCGATTCGTCATCGACTTGTTGGGCGCGGATATTCGCAGAGATCACGATGCCGAAGTAGAGCGCGGCGAGCAGGTCCATGGTCTGGTAGCCGTCGAGGAAGCCGCGTGCGATCTGGTTTGTGGAGTAGTCGCCCATCGGGTTGGCCGGGGTGCCGATGCCGTGGATCAGGCAGGCGATGAACAGGACAGCAATGAGCACCAGCAGCAACGGTCCCATGAATCGGCCGAGCACTTTGGAGAGTTTCTCGGGATGCTGGGCAAACAGGAACGCCAGCGTGAAGAACACGAGCGAGTAGATGAGTTGGGCCAGCCAGCCATAGGAGGACGGTACGAAAGGAGCCACCATCATTTCGAATGAGGTGGTCGCCGTACGCGGAATCGCAAAGCACGGGCCGATGGTGAGCATGATCGCCACGCCGAGGAACAAGGCGAATTTGGGGGAGACCCGGCTGGCGAGTTTGTCGAAACCGCCGGCGAAGGTGACCGCCAGCACGCCGAGAATCGGCAG
>ERZ773239.1593-NODE-1593-length-16420-cov-5.671189_pt1 | contig 16420 bp, 10 predicted proteins | sample MGYA00580521_ERZ773239 | MGnify/ENA primary metagenome ERZ773239 (study PRJEB29015, sample SAMEA2737801) | human gut metagenome | biome: human gut; feature: human-associated habitat; material: faeces | place: China | collected 2012 ... | reverse complement strand
TGCTGTTACAGCGACAAAAGCAATTGAAATATAAGAAGACTGCTGCTTTTTGCAGCAGTTTTTGGTGCGTAAAAGAGAACATTGACCGGCACTTAAGGTAAATAGGGCTGTACAATGGGGACTGTCAGCTTCGGTATCGTCCGGTTCAGAAGTAAGTATTCGCGGGCGGGTTTTACGAAAGAGTAAAAAATAAGAAAGGAAGCGACAGAAGATGATAGATTATGAAAAGATCGCTCAGGAGCGAAATATGCAGAACGGTTTTATCAACCGGATCGGTTTTAAAGTAACCGAGATCGGAAAATTGTATGCAAAAGGTGAGATAGACCTGGGAGAGATGCATGCAAACCCCATTGGCTCCATTCACGGTGGCGTGATCTTCAGCATGGCAGACACGGTAGGTGGTGTGGCAGCTACCACGGCAGGTTCTTATTGTACCACAGTCAACGGCAACATCAATTATCTGAATGCGGCCATGAACTGTAAAAAGCTGATTGGCGAGGCAAAACCTGTGAAGATAGGAAAGACCCTTGCGGTTATAGAGGTAATGATCCGGAATGAAAACGGAAAAGACATTGCCTGTGCAACAATGACGTACTACTATCTCCGGGATAAGATTCCATTTCCATTTGGAACTCCGGATGAAAACTAGTTCAAATATATACAGATGAGACATAGGAGGAGCTTATCATGGTAAAAGCAGTAGTTGGCGCCAACTGGGGCGACGAAGGTAAAGGTAAGATCACAGATATGCTTGCAAAAGAGTCTGACATTATCATCCGTTTCCAGGGCGGAAGTAATGCAGGTCATACCATTATCAATGATTATGGTAAATTTGCGCTTCATCTTCTTCCATCTGGTGTATTCTATCAGCACACTACCAGCATCATTGGAAATGGCGTTGCATTAAACATCCCATATCTGATCAAGGAGATCCAGTCTATCGTAGACAGAGGCGTTCCGAAGCCACACATCCTGGTTTCTGACAGAGCACAGATCCTGATGCCTTACCATGTACTGTTTGATACTTATGAGGAGGCTCGTCTGGCTGGTAAGTCCTTTGGCTCCACCAAGTCCGGAATTGCTCCATTCTATTCTGATAAATATGCAAAGATCGGCTTCCAGGTAAGCGAACTCTTTGATGATGATTTGTTAAAGGAAAAGACAGAGAGAGTATGCGAGATCAAGAACGTACTTCTTGAGCATCTGTACCACAAACCTCTGTTAGATCCAAAGGAACTGTACGATGAGTTAGTAACCTACCGTGAAATGATCCGTCCATATGTATGTGACGTATCTGCATATCTGCACAATGCCATTAAAGAAGGCAAGAAGATCCTGTTAGAGGGACAGTTAGGTTCCTTAAAGGATCCGGATCACGGAATTTACCCAATGGTAACTTCTTCCTCTACACTGGCTGCTTACGGTGCTATCGGCGCAGGTATCCCACCATATGAGATCAAGGATATTACTACTGTTGTTAAGGCATACTCCAGCGCAGTTGGCGCAGGCGCATTTGTCAGCGAGATCTTCGGTGATGAAGCAGAAGAGTTAAGAAACCGTGGCGGTGACGGCGGCGAGTACGGCGCTACTACCGGACGTCCAAGAAGAGTAGGCTGGTTCGATGCAGTTGCTACCAGATACGGCTGCCGTATCCAGGGCGCTACTGAAGTGGCCTTCACAGTATTAGATGTACTTGGCTACTTAGATGAGATCCCGGTTTGCATTGGCTATGAGATCGACGGCGAAGTGACCAGAGACTTCCCAACTACTGCAAAGCTTGAAAAGGCTAAACCGGTATTTACCAAGCTTCCAGGCTGGAAGACAGATATCCGCGGAATCAAGAACTACGCAGATCTTCCAGAGAACTGCCGTAAGTATATTGAGTTTGTAGAAAAAGAGATTGAAGTACCGATCACAATGGTATCTAATGGCCCAGGCCGTGATGATATTATCCTTAAATAAATGAACGGAAAAAACAGGCGTATCCGAAAGATCAGGATGCGCCTGTTTTTTAATAACATTCTATAACTCCCCCAGCTTTGCCAGGCTGCGCCACTCCTTAGGTGTGACGCCGGTACACTTTTTAAAAATAGAGATGAAATAGCTTACATCGTTGTAGCCTGCTTTGGCAGCAATATCATTGATCCGCATATCCGTAAGCCGTAAAAGCTCCATGGATTTTTTTAAACGCAGGTCTAAAAGCAGTTCGCTGAAGGACTGTCCTGTATTCTTTTTGATGAGGCGGGACAGATAAGCGGCGCTGTAGTTCATAGACTGGGCCAGCATATCAAGAGAAACATTCTGCTCCAGATTCTGTTCCAGATAATCAGTAATGCGTTCTGCAATCCCGTCTCCAAAAGAACTGGATCCTGTCTGGATCAGAGACTCTAACAGGGAAAGAGATTCTTTGGACAGTGTTTCCATACTTTCACAGCGGAATAAATGTTCGATAGCATCATATTCATTTTCAGAACTGTTAATATAACTTTCGGCAAAACGGTATGTAAGCACAACAAGATTGATCAGCGTTTTTTTAATATAAGAAAAGTCACCGTGGGCAGACTGGAGCAGTTCATCAAAAAACTGCCGGAAGGTCTGTTGTAATTCTTGTTTCTGATTCTGAACAATACATTTCTGTATTTTCTTTTCATACATGGTCAGATTGAAAATATCATGATCCTGTTTTTTCTGTATTTCCGAATACATGATCAGGGAATTTCCACCTAAAGCGCTCCGGCAGTTAAGGGCCTGGACAGATTGCTTTTTTAACTGATGAAGCATAAAAATATCAGAACTTGGAAGGCTGATGCCAAAAGAAATATGGAACCCCAGTTCCTGCAGCGTTGTCTTCTGGAGCATTTCGCACAGGTGTAAAGAGGCAACCTCACAAAATTCAGGGGAATGCTTTGCATTAAAACAAAGGATACAGCTGATAATATCAATGCCCTGGGCAAGATAAACTTCCGGTTCCATTCCATTTAACAGCTCTTTGATCTGGGCATAGAGGGCAATATCTAAGGAACTTCCGGGAAAGTCACTTTGGGTGGAAATGACCACATAAAGAGCATCCCTAATGTTGCAGGCAGCTATTTTTTCTGAATAATCCCCAATACGTCCCTCTAATAGATCCTGGTAGATCTGCTCTGTGAGAAGAGGAGAGATGAGCTGAAGCTTTTCCTGGATGTATGTCTGCTGTCTGCGCCTGCTTTCCAGGTTATCTAAGGAATGGATACAGGAAAGGAGGGCGGATTCAATATCTTCAAATCGGAATGGCTTTAAAAGGTACTGGCGGATTCCAAGTGATAAAGCCTGTTTGGCGTATTCAAATTCTGCATAGCCGGTTAAAAGTATGATCTCTGTTTCCGGGGATCGTTCTTTTACAGCTTTGGAAAGCTCCAGGCCGTTCATCCCCGGCATACGTATATCGCTGATCAAAATATCCACTTTTTCTGATTCCAGAGTATGCAGTGCATTTAAGCCGTTTTCTGCAAAGCAGGTCACACAACACTGGTGATCAGACCATGGAAATGTTTTTAAACTGTCAAGTACGATAGGTTCATCGTCTGCGATCATTATCTTATACATACATATTTCCTCAAATTCTTTACTGCTTTTCTTTTTCTGCCTTCTCAACATGAAGAGGCATGCGGATGATAATAGTGGTTCCTTTTCCTGGATCAGACAGGATCTTTAAGCCAAAATCCGTTCCATACAGAAGCTGGAGCCGTTTGTGGACACTGGAAAGTCCAAAGCTGCCTTTCGTGCCTGGAGGCGGATCTAAGGCCTTTTCTATCTGGGCCCGTGTCATTCCCACACCATTATCATGGATCATAAAGAGGACGGTTTCTTCCTCATCATTTAAGATCCCGCTTATTTTTATAGTACCGTTTCCATTTTTTTCTTCCAGACCATGGATAAAGGCATTTTCCACAATAGGCTGAAGAATAAGTTTGGGGATCATAACAGGCATAAGTGCCGGTTCTACAGCAATATTTGCCTGTATTTTATCCCTGAAGCGGGCTTTCTGTATCTGTATATAATCACGGATATAAGACAGTTCCTGGGAAACAGTTATATAAGGATCAGTGTTTCCCATAGATGCACGCAGGAGAGAGGCCAGAGAATAGGTAGTATCAAAAATAGCATCGTTGCCTGCAAGTTTTGCCTGCCAGCAGATGGTATCTAAGGTATTATAAAGAAAATGTGGATTCGTCTGTGCCTGCAGGGAAGCATATTCTGCTTCCTTGCGCAAAAGCTCTGCCTTGTATACAGTCTGGATCAGGGAATTGATCTTCTGGATCATGTGATTAAAACCGGTATTTAAGTCGTTAAATTCATTTTTTGAAATGCCTTCTGCCAGATTAACGGAGAAATCGCCTTCTGAGGCTTTTTTCATGGCAGCTGTTACTGTATGGATTTTTTCAGCAAAAGAGCGTGAAAGCCTGTAGGAAATAAATATTGCCACAGCAGATACTAAAAGTACGCCTGTAATAACAGAAAGAGCCAGTTTTCGTACCTGGGCATGCAGGTCAGAAACTGAAATGATCCCCAGGGATTTCCAGCCGGTCTTAGGAGAAGTAGTATAAAAATACTCATAATCCACAGAGCCGATCTTACGGTTAAAACATCCATTTGTGCCGGTAAGAAAAGGATCAAGATCTGTAAGGAAAGAAGGATCCACTTCTTTGATATTAATAGGCTGGTTTTTGGAATCTAAGATAAGGGCAAATCCTTTCTCATCAAAATGGATATTCTTTACCAGATTGTCAATATAGCTGCTGTAGAGAGAAATATATAAGGTGCCCATATGATGAAAATTCCTGGTACTTTCAATGGGCCGTATCATCTGGATGATCTGTTGCCCGGTATCACTGCGCCAGGTAATTGAGGATATATCAGTCAGGTCAGAAGCTGGGTAAAATAGATCCTCTGTATCCGGATCCAGCCTGGCAGGTACACGAAAAAGGGTATTATTGTCTTTAAATGAAGCAGCGGGGCGGATGGTAATATCCCGCATGGATGCATAGTCATATGTAAGGATCATATTTTTTTCCAGCTGATAGCTGTCCACCCGGCTGATAGACTGGCCGTTTGACAGATTTTCCAGTGCATTCTGGATATAGTTATTATAAGAAATGGAAAGAGAGGTATTTTCAATCTGTACTAATAACTGATCCAGGTTGTCAGACAACTGCTGGATGGATTCTGCTGCATAGGAACTGGATTTCTGGTTGATAATCCGGGAAGCTAACAGATAACACCAGAAGGAGATCACAGAAAGCGGTATCACAGTAAAAATAAGAAACCAGATTAAAAGCTGTTCCTGGATCTTGCGGTTTTTCATTTTATGTCCTCCTGTCATAGTCATAGAAAATTTCCAGTTTAAGAATAGCACAAACAAGAAAAAAAGTATGCAGGTTTTTCATAACGTGTCATATTACCCATATTATATCAGATTCTTTATATTGTTTTTAAATCCATGGATATGATACCATAAAGTCATCAGAAATGAAGCAAATAAAAGCAAAAAACGAAGTAAAAAAAGCAAAAACGAAAGGAAAACAGGAAGGAGAAGAAGTTATGAAAAAAAGAAATTGGGTGATCATGATGTCAGCAGCGGCTCTTGCTATGGCAAGCGTGACCGGATGCTCTTCACAGAATGGGGGAGAAACAACTGCCAAGGCGGAAAATGCAGGTGGAAGTAAAGATGGGGCTTCTGCTGATGGGGTAAAGGAGATCACTATGTGGTATCAGGAAAATAAGACCATGATACCTGCTTTTGACCAGAGAGTAGAAGATTTTAACAAGGAATATGAAGGGAAATATCATCTGACCATTGAGTATATTCCAAGAGGTTCTTCTTATGCTTATGAGGATAAGGTAAACTCAGCAGCTGCAGCAGGGATACTTCCGGATCTTCTTTCTTTAGACGGTCCAAATGTTTCTAACTATGCAGCAAACGGAATTATTGTTCCGATCACCAGCTATGTATCAGAGGAAAGCAAAAACGACATGCTTCCGTCAACAGTATTACAGAATACATACCAGAATGACATGTATACAGTCAGCTTCAATGAAGCAGTCAGCCTGTTCTATTACAACAAAGATGTATTTGAGGAACATGGCTTCCGTATTCCGGAAGGAATTGATGATGCTTACACACTGGATGAAGTGTATGAAATGGCAAAAGAAGTTTCCACTCCTGAAATGGTAGGTATTAAGATCATCATGAATAAGGGCGAAGGCCTGATCTACGGTTTATCCCCATTATTTGATTCAGCAGGTGCACCGTTAGTCAGTGAAGATGGTTCAAAGGCAGATGGCTACATCAACAGTGAAAAGAGTGTGGAGACTGCTGTTAAGCTTCAGAAATTCTTTGATGACAAGCTTGCCAATATTGATCCTACACCTACTGAATTCCAGGATCAGAAGGCAGCTATGTGGATCGCCGGAAACATCAATCAGGTCGTTCAGTTTGATGATTTCCCGGATCTGCATTGGGGAGCAACCTATCTGCCAAAAACAGGCGATCATGTAGTTTCCAACTGCGGAAGCTGGACATTGGGAATTTCTAAAGACTGCAAGGATCCGGATGCAGCTTATGTGGCACTGGAATTCATGACTAATTCTGAATCTACCAGACTTTACGGTGAGGTAGGAGGATATCCGCCTGCAAGAAAGTCTGCTTATGAAAATAATACCCAGTGGGATGAATATCCATACAGTCTTGCAAAAGAGCAGCTTTTTGAGGCGGCTGTTCCAAGACCAAAGACACCAGTTTATACTGTATTGACTTCCAAGTTTGCAGAGGCAATGTTAGATATTTTTACCGGTTCTGACGCAAAGGAATCTCTGGATGCAGTGGCATCTTATGTAGATGATGAATATGCAAGAGTGAAGGATTCTATAAAATAGCAAGTATGAAATAGCAGTAAATGGGATGCCTTCTAAAAAGAAGACATCCCATTCTGGTAAAGGGCATTTGTAAAGGAGGAGTATTGTGAGATATAAGATCGATTCCGGAAACAGTACCAGAATTAATATTACAGGAAGAAGAACAGGGGAGCAGCCAGGCTGTGTTCGCATCTTCCACAAAGGACAGTTGTCAGAGGAAGCATATTACAAATTTTCCGGTTTTGAAACTTTTTTATTTATCTGGGAAAAAGAGCAGGAATATGAGGTGGAGATCAGTGAACTGGAGGTTTCTTTAGCCTATTCTTACTGCCCTGATTGTGTGCTGGAGCAGGGAGTAAGATTTATAGAATTTAAAGATAAGGCGTATTTTTATACAAAAGATAATTTAAAAGATGCGCTGACGCAGGATTACAGAAATACTTTCCATTTTTCTCCTTATAAAAACTGGATGAATGATCCAAACGGTCTTTGCTGGTTTAAGGGATATTATCACCTGTTTTATCAGTACAACCCTAATGGTCAGGAATGGGGAAATATGCACTGGGGCCATGCAGTGAGTAAAGATCTTCTTCACTGGGTACATCAGCCGGTTGCAGCTTATCCGCAGATCGAGTTAAATGGCTGCGAAGGAGAATACAGGGGCGGAGCTTTTTCTGGAAGTGCAGTGATCGAAAAAGATGTGATGCATTTATTTTACACCAGGCATTTCGGAAAAACAGACCGCAGCTGGCAAAGACAGTGGCAGGTAACAAAACAAAGCAAGGACGGCGTTCATTTTACTCATGAAGAATGTGCTGTGTGGGGAACACCAGAAGGTGTTACCTGGCATTTCAGGGATCCTAAGGTTGTTCAGATAGAGGATAAGTGGAATATGATCATTGCAGGTAGCTGTTATGACCGTCCGGCAGTATTCCGTTATGAATCAGATGATCTTAAAAGCTGGAAATATGCCGGGATCTTATATGGGGAAACAGATCCCCAGTACGGTATTGCAGAGTGTCCGGATTTCTTCTATTTAGATGGAACATGGGTTTTGATCGTCAGTTATATTTATGCAGACGGGCGTAAAGATGGACGAGATGTAGTATGGTATACAGGAACTTATAAAGATGGAAAATTTGATCCGGAAAACAAGGGTCTATTAGATGAAGGAAAAGATTATTATGCTCCGCAAAGCTTTGAAGTGGAAGGAGAGCGTATAAGTGCCGGATGGAACTGTCACAGGCTGGGGCAGCATATAGCACAGCCGGGAAGTGCCAACGGCAGCTTAAGTCTTCCGAGAAAATTAGCAGTAAAAAATGGAAAACTATACTCACAGGTAATCCCACAGATCCAGGAACTTTTTACAGAAAAAGCAGAAAACGGGCCGTATTTCCTTTCAATGAGAAAGACAAAAGAAATAAAGGAAAGTACAGTTCTTTCTCTGGCTGGATCACCGGCAGGAAAGGTAAATCTGTATATTGGTGAAACTGCTTTAAAACTTACTCTTGAAAAAGAAGATACAGATGCAAAAGATCAGGCACTTCCATTTGTATGCCAGATACAGACAGATCAACCGGTAGAAGAAATAACTGCATATGTAGATAAAGCGATCATAGAGCTGTTTATCAATGACGGTGAACAGGCATGTACAAGAAGATTTTATCTTCCAAAAGCAGTTTTAAGACCTGTAGAAGAAAAGACAGGTGCATGGAGTATTGATATAAAGGGAATGAGATCCATCTGGTGATCCAATCCGGTAAAAGAAGGGAGATATTATAATGAGGGGCAGAAGAAAAAGCTATGCTTACTTTTTCATCCTTCCAGGCTGTCTGATCCTGCTGATGTTTACCATCCTGGCAGCGGCTCTGGCATTTGGATTTAGTTTTATGGATTTTAACCTGCTGCGGCCAAAGGATGCAGCCTTTGTAGGATTTGAAAATTACATCCGCCTGTTTCAGGATGCCAGTTTTTTAAAGGCAATGAAAAATACACTGTATTTTGCAGTTGTTGTAGTTCCTTATCAGGTTACACTGGCATTTGGTCTGGCACTTTTAGTACGTGAAAATATTAAAGGCATTGGAATTTTCCGGTCTGCCTATTTTTCACCGTTAGTAACATCCATGAGTGTTATCGCTATCCTGTGGACCTTTATTTACAATCCAAATCCAACACAGGGCCTTTTAAATGCTATTTTAACAAAATTCGGCCTTCCGGCCTGCGATTTCCTGCGAAGTGCTGATACAGCCATGAATTCCATTATCTTTATGTCAGGCTGGCATGCAGCAGGACATCAGATGATGATCCTTTTGGCAGGTCTTCAGGCAATCCCGGAAGATCTTTATGAAGCAGCTTCCATTGACGGGGCCGGTGCATTAAAAAAGTTTCTTTATATCACAATTCCAGGTATTAAAAATGTGCTGATCTTCGTAGTTATGATGACGACGATCGCTGCCATGAAGCTGTTTACACAGCCTTACATCATGACTAACGGCGGTCCAAAAGAGTCTACTATGACACTGACCTATTATCTGTATCGCCAGGGCTTCCAGTACCGTAATATGGGATATGCTTCTGCAGTTTCAGTTATTTTCTTTATTGTAGTAGTAGGTATTTCAGTTGTAGTAAAGAAGCTTATGAAAGCAAGATAGGAGGATAAACAGATGAATAAGAATAAAAAATATTTTCTGATCTATGTAGTCAATATCCTTCTGGGACTTTTGTATATTTCTCCCCTGATCTGGATGGTGGTATCTGCATTTAAACCGGAAAACCGTATTTTTGCAGATATGTCCAAAGGACTGGCAGCCTTCTGGCCTGCAGGAGCGACCTTAGATAATTTTAAAGAAGTCTTTGTACGAAGCAACATGCCCCGCTATATCCTGAACAGTGTTACTTATGTTACGATCCTTGTGTTTTTAAGCATGGCAGTAAACTCTGCCTTTGGTTATGCACTTGCAAAATTTGAATTTAAGGGTAAAAATGTGATCCTTACAGTGGTATTATCTTTGCTGGTACTGCCGTTGGAAAGTATTTTGCTATCTTTGTTTTTCATTGTAAATAAGCTGGGATGGGTGGATTCCTATCTGGCACTGATCATTCCTTTTATTGTAAAATGTTTTGACGTATACCTGTTCAGGCAGTTTTTCCTGGATGTGCCGGATGATCTGATCGAAGCAGCAGAGATTGACGGAGCCGGACCATTTAAAACCTTTTTACAGGTCATCATACCGGTATCCAAGCCTGTTTTTGCTACTGTCTTTATTCTGGATTATGTGGCTTACTGGTCCGACTTTATGTGGCCTCTGCTTGTTATCACTGATGCAGGAAAAAGGACGGTACAGCTTGGTATTCAGACATTTTTTACAGAACCTCCGGTTTATTATGGTCCTATCATGGCTGCGCTGACTATTGCATCTGTGCCTATGATCATTATGTTCCTGTTTTTACAGAAATATTATGTGCAGGGAATTTCTACCAGTGGTATTAAAGGTTGACAATATCAAGGTTGATAATATTAAAAAGTCAAAAAATATAAAAAAAGGTCTGCTGATGATATTTTATCAAAAGCAGACCTTTTGCATTAAAAATTATAAATAAATTCAGGATCTGGTACACTTTTTCATAAATAACTGGCCCGGCATTGCAGACGAGAGGCTGGCTATTTTTTTAATGATGTATCAGATGTATCCTTACTGTCATCTTTTTTTAACACCCGTGTCATCAGTCCCATAGCATAAAACAATACGGAAATAAACACGATAGAGAAAATAACTGCCATCAGCTGATTGGCCGGGGCGCCGGTTATTGCAAGTACAATGGCTGCAATAAAAAGGCCTGCTAATAATATTACCATAAGGGCAGCTGATATCCGTTTTAATTTCTTCATGGATTTTTATAACTCCTTTTTATTCTGCCAGTTCTTCCCATTTCTCATAGAGAACTTCCAGTTCTTTCTGGATGGACTCTTTCTCTTTGTTCAGTTCCATAAGGCGGGAAACATCAGTATATACATCTTCCTGGGAGAGGAGCTCATCGATCTCCCCGTCTCTTGTTTCCAGTTCGTGGATCTTGTCCTCCACCTTTTTCAGTTCATTCTGGCGTTTGCGAAGACGGGCCTGCTCCTCTTTCTGGGCTTTCCAGTCCATTTTTCCGTCAGCTAAAGAGCCTGCAGCGGAGGCGGTCATAGGTGCCTGGGAAGAAGCGGAAGATACGCCTGAAACAGCGCTGACACTCTGTGCCTGTGTGCCATTTGCACCGGCTGTACGGTTATTTCCAGCTTCAGCCATCTGCCTAGCGGCAAATGCAGCTTCTACATCCTCTTTCTTTTCCAGATAGTAGTCATAATTGCCGATATAGTTGATAAATGAACCATCCGTCAGATCCAGGATACGGGTAGCAGTACGGTTGATGAAATAACGGTCATGGGATACGTACAATACCGTTCCTGTATAGCGGTTTAATGCGCTTTCCAGGATCTCCTTGGAAGTAATATCCAGATGGTTGGTAGGCTCGTCAAGAAGCAGGAAATTGGCATCAGAGAGCATTAATTTCGCAAGGGAAACACGGCCTCTTTCACCGCCGCTTAAGTCACGGATCAGCTTAAATACGTCATCTCCTGTAAACAGGAAAGCAGCCAGTGTATTGCGGATCTGGGTGTTGTTCATGTTTGGATAGGTATCCTGGATCTCCTGGAACAGGGTTTTATCCATATGCAGTACCTGATGCTCCTGATCATAGTAGCCGATATGCACCTTGGAACCTAAACGGATCTGACCGGAATCAGCAGGGATAATGCCATTGATGATCTTTAAAAGAGTGGTCTTTCCGGTACCATTATTTCCAATGATAGCAACACGTTCCCCCCGCTTGATCTCAAAGTCCACATTGGTAAATAAGGTCTGTGTGTCAAAGGATTTGCTTAAATCTGTAACGGTCAGAACATCATTTCCGCTGACCACATCCGGCTCTAAGCGGATATCCATAGAATCATTTGCCTGGGTAGGCTTTTCTAACCGCTCGATCTTATCCAGCATTTTTTCACGGCTTTCTGCACGTTTAATGGATTTTTCACGGTTGAAAGATTTTAACTTGGCGATAACAGCCTCCTGATGGCGGATCTCCTGCTGCTGGTTTAAATAGGCACGGATGGCAGCATCGCGTAGCATGGCCTTTTTATCGCTGTAGGCAGAATAATTGCCTGAAAATACAGTACAATGCCCCATGTCCAGCTCAATGATCTTTGTTACCACACGGTCCAGGAAATACCGGTCATGGGCAACGATGATCACAGCACCGCTGTAGTTTCTCAGATAAGTTTCTAACCATGCGATGGACTCCATATCCAGGTGGTTGGTCGGCTCGTCAAGGAGCAGGATGTCCGGTTTGGTAAGGAGCAGTTTGCCTAAGGAAACACGGGTCTTCTGGCCGCCGGAAAGAGCAGTGATGGGTTTGGAAAACTCATCCTCTGTAAATCCAAGTCCCTTTAAAACGCCGGTGATCTCGCTCTGATAGGAATAGCCGTCTGCCATTTCAAATTCATGGTTTAAACGGCTGTATTCAGAAAGCTTGGTCTCTAATTCATCACCGGAAGCGGATTTCATTTCCAGTTCCAGGCTGCGAATGCGGGCCTCCATCTGGATCACCGGCTTTTTCACCTCTAAAAGTGCATCGTAAATAGTCTCGGCTCCCTCTAAGTCCTGGTGCTGTGCCAGATAACCGATGGAAGCACCTTTCGCCCAGGTAACAACGCCATCATCAGCGTTCAGTTTTCCGATAAGCACTTTTAAAAGAGTGGACTTGCCGGCACCATTAATGCCTACAATGGCCGCCTTTTCGTGGTCTTCTATATGGAAGGAAACCTGCTTTAAAATGTCATTTTCCCCAAATGACTTGCAGATATTGCTGCAGGATAATATCATGATAAACTCCTTAAAAACGTAGTAAAAATGTAGTAAAATTAAGTATTTTCCCGACAAAATGAGCCGGTTCGCACCAAACAGTATAATATAGGAAAATAATTTTTTCAAGAACATACTGAAAAACAGATTTGACATTTATTTAACGTCTGATTATAATGGATACTAGAGTTATCATACCCCGATAATGCAAGGGGGTGAATCATGAACAAGAAGGAGAGGGTTAAAATGGAACGCAAAGAGATATCAAAAGCAGTAATTTCAAGACTGCCCAGATATTATCGCTACCTTGGCGAGCTGATCGAGGAAGGAGTAGAGCGTATTTCTTCTAATGAACTGAGCAGCAGAATGAAGGTAACGGCGTCTCAGATCCGTCAGGACCTTAACAATTTTGGTGGCTTTGGCCAGCAGGGCTACGGATATAACGTAAAATATCTTTATTCAGAGATCGCAAAGATCCTTGGAATTGACCGTCAGCACAATGTGATCATCATTGGTGCAGGTAATCTGGGACAGGCCATTGCCAATTATACGAATTTTGAGCGGAGAGGATTTGTTATCAGAGGAATGTTTGATATCAATCCAAAGCTGATCGGACTGGTGATCCGCGGCATTGAGATCCGTTCTGTGGATGATCTGGAAACCTTTATCAGGGAAAATAATATCCAGATCGCAGCACTTACCATTCCAAAGACAAAGGCTCCGGAGATTGCTGACCGATTGATCAAAGCCGGCATCAAGGCAATCTGGAACTTTGCGCATGTGGACTTGAATGTGCCGGATGATGTTGTGGTAGAAAATGTGCATCTGTCTGAGAGTCTGATGCGACTTTCTTATCGTGTGTGCCGTCTTCAGGATCAGAAAGAGGAGCAGGAGAGACGCGCTAAGGAGAAGAAAGAGAAGGAAAGGAAATAAAGACATAAAGAGAGACGATTCGGGAATATCCCCGGAATTGTTTTGCACATGATGTGGCGGATACCGGCAGGAGAAAGAGCATGTCTCATTTCGCCTGCCGGTTTTGCTTGTATGATCGAGGACAGGAGGCGGACGGATGAGGTACTTTGTGACCGGTAAACAGATGAAACAGATTGATCAGGACACGATAGAGCGGATTGGGATTCCGTCACTTGTCCTGATGGAGAGGGCAGGGTTAGCTGTTGCGGATGCAGTGGAAGAGATCATAACTTCCGGTCATCCGGACTTCTCTGCCCGAGATAAAAATAAAAAGAATGTACGGATTTTGATTGCCTGCGGAACGGGAAACAATGGAGCCGACGGCATTGTTGTCGGAAGAATCCTTCACGGGCGAGGATATGAGGCAGTGGTATTTCTTGGCGGAAATCCGGAACACGAGACGGAGGAGCACCGCAGACAGCAAAAGATTGCCGAGACACTTGGCGTGACGATGATGCGGAAAACGGAAGATCTGTCCGGTAACTGGGATGTGATTGTGGATGCGGTGTTTGGCATCGGACTTGCGCGGGAGATCACCGGGGAGTGGAAGAATATTCTGGAACAGCTCGCCGAGATTGCAAAGCGCGACGGCGCCAAGGTGGTTGCCACGGACACGCCGTCGGGAATTCATTCCCAGACCGGTCATGTGATGGGAACAGCACTGAGGGCTGATCTCACTGTGACATTTGGCTACGGAAAGACGGGACTTTTCCTCTATCCGGGGCGAAACTATGCCGGCAAGGTGCGTGTCGCGGACGTCGGATTTTCCGATGTCAGCCTGGAGAGAGTCGGCTGGGACTGCAAGTCGCTGGAGGAGTCTGATCTTGCTGATCTGCCGGTGCGCCAGTCGGACGGAAATAAGGGAACGTTTGGCAAAGTTCTCGTGATCGCAGGAAGCCGGGGAATGAGCGGGGCGGCGTATTTCAGCGCGCTTTCCGCATACCGGACGGGTGCAGGGCTGGTGAAAGTCCTGACGGTTTCCGAAAACCGGGCAGTGATTCAGACGCAACTTCCGGAGGCGGTTGTCTCCGTCTATGATCCGGATCAGATCACGGCGGAGGAGCACTCGACGGATTTTCTGAGGGAGGCGTGTGACTGGGCAGATGTGATTGTGCTCGGCCCAGGACTTGGGCAGGAGCCGTATGTGGAGTACCTTGTCGAGGCAGTTCTCGAGCACGCGTATGTGCCGATGGTCTTAGATGCCGACGGACTCAACACCGTGGCATCCCACCCGTATCTGACGCGGTATTTCACGGAAAATATCATTCTGACTCCCCATATGGGCGAGATGGCAAGACTCTGTTCCTGTCCGATCTCGGAACTCAAGGAAGATCCGGTTCAGGCGGTCAAGGCGTACAGCAGTCGCTATGGGGTGACCTGTGTGATGAAAGATGCCTCGACGCTGATTGCGGATAAGGATGGAACGGTCTGGTTGAACACGAGCGGATGCAGTGCGATGGCGAAGGGCGGTTCCGGAGATGTACTGACGGGAATTATTGCCGGTCTGCTTGCACGTGGCATGGACTGCGACCGCGCATCGGCATTTGGCGTTTACCTTCACGGTCTTGCCGGTGAGAGTGGATCGGCGAAATTTGGAGAAAATGGTGTGCTTGCGAGCAATCTTGCGGATGAGATTGCAAAGCTTGCGTAAATTTTGCGATAAGCGCCAAAATTGCAAGCAGAGAAGAGAAATTTGATGAAAAGAAAAATTTGACAAAAAGACCATTTCGATATATTAAATATAAAAGAAAGAAAAAAGATAACAGATACAGGAAACAAAAGGAGAATATACAGAAAAATGAAGATGTATACACGGGTCTGGGCACCGATTGATCTGGATGCGGTTGTTTATAATATGGAATCTATGAAGAAAAATCTGAATCCCGGCACAGAGATGGTCGGTGTCGTGAAGACGGATGGATATGGTCACGGTGCCGTTCCGATCGCAAAGGTGATTGATCCGTTTGTAGCAGGATATGCAGTTGCAACTCCGGAGGAGGCCTATGTACTTAGCCGTCACGGGGTTGCAAAGTGGATTCTCGTTCTCGGAGTCTCCCATGAGAGCCAGTATGAGGAGATGATTCGCCAGCAGGTTCGCCCGTCGATCTTTACGATGGAACAGGCAAAACCGTTCTCTGAGACGGCACAGCGCCTCGGCGTCAAGGCACCGATCCATTTCGCGTTAGACACCGGAATGGGACGCATCGGAATGACGCCGGATGAAAAGGGGGCAGACCTTGCAAAAGCGATTGCGGATCTTCCGGGAATCGAGACAGAGGGCTTGTTTACGCATTTTGCGCGCGCCGATGAGGCAGACCGGGAAGCGACCATCCGCCAGTATGAGCGCTATCAGCATTTCTGTGATCTGCTTAAGGAGCGGGGAGTCGAGATTCCACTTCGACACTGCTCGAACAGTGCGGCGATCATTGACTTTAAGGAGATGCATATGGGACTTGTGCGCGCGGGTATCTCGATCTATGGCATGTATCCGTCGGATGAGGTGAACAAGGATGCCGTTCCTCTGCGTCCGGTAATGAGCTTGAAGAGCCGGATTACTTATGTCAAGGAGATGGTTCCGGGACAGGAGATCAGCTATGGCGGACTTTACAAGGTCACAAAGCCGATGCGCGTTGCGACGGTTCCGGTCGGTTACG
>ERZ773239.1588-NODE-1588-length-16437-cov-6.821328_pt1 | contig 16437 bp, 25 predicted proteins | sample MGYA00580521_ERZ773239 | MGnify/ENA primary metagenome ERZ773239 (study PRJEB29015, sample SAMEA2737801) | human gut metagenome | biome: human gut; feature: human-associated habitat; material: faeces | place: China | collected 2012 ... | reverse complement strand
GCTGAACAGGTTCGGGCTGTCCTGCACATCCTCCACGCCCGGCTCCCAGTACAGCATCAGGATGTTGATGCTTTTGATGCTGATCTCGCCAAGGCCCCCTCGCGCCGCCGGGTCCCAGAACACGCCCTTCACGCCGGTGCCTGTCTTCAGCTTCCGCCACCATGTGTCGCTGTACGCGGTCTCATAGTCGCACTGTTCCAGCACCGTGGGCAGGATCTTCGAGAGCACCTTTGCGGTCTCTTCGTCATCCGCCGCCCGCGGCAGCACGTTCGGCTCCGGGTAGTTGTCCATGGCGTCGGCGTGCTTGTTGGCAATGCTGTTGAACAGCCACCCGCTCGACGGCGTGGGCTTGCCCTCCATCATCTTGTTCTTGTAGTTCTTCCAGTGTCCCATCCGGAACCACAGCTCGTTCTCGATGATGCGCTTGTCCAGCGCGGCCTTGCCCGCCTTGTACTTCTGCAGCAGGTCGTTGGCCTTGCGCACCTCGTCCTCGCCGATCACGTCCGCTTCGTCAAAGGCTCCCTCCCCGAGGGAGCTGTCTGCGCCAGCAGACTGAGGGAGTCCGGCTCCCAGCAGCGCATCCCCCGCGCTCTCCGGCTGCAGGTTCTGCAGCAGTCCGCCGGACATCGTCTGGCCGTTTCCTGCCTGCGCCGCTTCCAGCAGCTGTTGCATCAGTTTTTCTCTGTCCATCGGCTTCCTCCGTTCACGGTTTTAAATGCCGTTTTCCGTTCCGGCCCCATCTCGTGAAAATGCGTTTTGAGCCGCCCGCAGGCGGCGACAAACGCGCTATTAAAAATAATTTTTCCGCTGAATATGGCCAGAGCGCACGCGGCGGCCATTCTCAAAAGAGAACATTCCCTCAAATCCTCATCACCCTTGTGGGGCTCTTGCGCACGTCCATGTCCAGCGGGTCATCCTTCAGCACCGGCACGCTCTCGGTCTTGCGCGGGCTGATGGGGTTTTCCATCATCACATACCGGCACTCGTCGTAGATGTGGTCCTCCTGCGTGGTGTCGATGTCCTCCACGTTGGTCTCGTCATACACAAGGTTCGGGATGGTCCGGATAAAATGCTTGCAGGTGTCGAACACCTGAAACATCGGCCTGCCCTCGCCGTCAAAGGCCAGCCGGTAGTGCATCTGCATCTTGCCCGCCAGCCGCGTGTGATCTCCCGGCGTCCAGAACAGGTAGTTCGGGTGCTTCTCCTGCATCTGCGCAATGCTCTCGCCCCGGCTCTCGTCAAAGATGGCCGGGTCCGCCACTCCGTTGATGTGCCGTCCCTTCAGGTTCGGGTCGTTCTCCTCCGCTTCCCGGATCATCCGCGCCTGCTCCACCGGGTTTACTTTCGTGCCCTCGTTGGGGGTCCCGGTGCAGCCGTACAGCTCCTTGATGCGGTACAGCCTGCCCTCTTCGTCCGCCGCGTACCATCCCACCGAAAACGGCTTTGCGTAGCCAAAGTCGTACCCGCGCCAGATCTTCCAGTGCGCCGGGATGCGGAACGGTTTGATGACGTGGGTCCATCTCTGGTCCTCGTAGTGCGCCGGGTCGTTGCGCCATTCGGTAAACACCTGCCCCGAAAAACTGTCCCAGTCCCCGTACAGAAGCGCCTGCTTCTCGGCTTCCGGCAGGCTTGCCAGATTGCCCAGATATCCCGGGTCGTTTTCCAGCAGCTTTTTGTTGTCAAACACCGTGCTCGGGATAAAGATGCGGGTGCGCCGCATCTTCACCACAGTTCCGTCCGGTGTCTTCACGTCCACCAGCTGCACCATCCGCGTGCCGGGCGGTGCCGGTGTGATGAACCTCGCCTTCACCCATCCGTGTCCGACGCCGCCGGGGTTTGCCGTCGCGCACATGTACACCCGCGTCCCCGGCCCGGTCGGTCGGTTTCGGCTCATCACATAGCTGTACTCTTCCCATGTAAAGTGGGTCAGCTCGTCCACCCCGATAAAGTCAAAGGCTCTGCCCTGATAGTTGTACTTGTCCTGTGCGCGGAACATGCTGCCGAATGTGATCTTCGCCCCGCTCGGGAACGTCCATGTGTGGCTGGAACTGTTGTATTTTGCCCTCGGGAACACCGGCCTGTAATACCGCATCGTCTTGTCGATCAGCTCGCTCAGCTGCGGGTAGGTCTTGCGCAGGATCAGTGCCCGGTAGTGCGGCACGCCCACCTGCCGCAGCGCTTCGATCACCAGCGCGTCGCTCTTTCCGCCGCCTGCCGCCCCGCCGTACAGCACTTCATCCTCGCTTCGCGCCATAAAGGCCGCCTGCCTCGGCTGCGGTCTCCATACGATGGGTCTGCCCTTATACCGTTCCGTCCAGTACCACCTCGGTCTCTGCCTCGCTGCTCTTCGGCTCCATCAGCACCGCCGGGGCGCTCTGGCTGCCGTCTCCGGTGTCGTTCTTCGGTGCCAGCGCTGCTGCCGCTCCCGCCGCCGAGATCAGCACCGCCGCAACGTTCGCCGCGTCCCGGTCGGTCATCACCCGGCTGTCATACCGCTCCAACTGCTTTTCCAGCTCGTCACGCTCGTCATCGCTCAGCTGCCGGTCGTAGGTCCCCGGTGCGCTGCGCACCACAAGCCCCGTCTCCATGGCATCCTGCAAAGCCTCGTCCTCGCTCTTGAGCTGTACGCCCACGTCGTAGTTCCGCGCTCTGGCGTCCTCGTCCAGCCGCCGGTTCAGCTTGTCCCGCACCTCGGCAGCGCGCTGGTTCTCGGCCACACGCTGCTGCAGGTAGCTCACCTGCGCCTTCGCGCCCACTGCTGCCCGCGCCGCGATCTCCCGCGCCGCCTCGGCACGCGCCTCCGCGAATACGCCGTCCGGCTTCCCGGCCTCTTCGGCCATCCAGCTGCGGATGGTGCTCTCCGGCACGCCGTACCTGCGCGCCACCGCACAGATGGAGTTCGAGCCGATCATGGCCATCACCACTTCGGCCCGCACCTTCGCCGGGTACTTCCTGCCCCGGCCCTGTCTGCCGGGCACAGAATTTTTGCAGTATTTCCGCTCGCCCATCCCCGGCCCTCCTCGCTGTGCTTTATCCCCAGTCTACCGCCCGCGCTCCAAAACAAAAACTGTGTACTTTTTTGCACGCCGAAAAGGCCGGGCATCTCTGCCCAGCCTGTTGCCTCTGCACCGAGAGGGTCACACCAGCCCCGCCCGCGCGGCAAACACCGCCAGCGTGCTCAGCGCTTCCAGCTCTTTGCGGTAGTAGGTCGTCCGCCCGATGTGCAGCGCCCCCACCACGTCCCACTCTTTTTCTCCCGCGATGTACCGCCGCTTCAAAAGCTCGGCGCACACCGGGTCGGCGGCTGCATAGTAGTCCATCGCCTGCGCGATCACACTCTCCCATGCCTGCACCAGTCCGTCCGCCTTGCCTTCCGGCTCTTCCAGCGCCCTGCCGTACCGCCGCAGCGCCCGCCGCACGTCCTTTTTCTGCTGCTTTGTCACCCGCTCCCCGCCTTTCCGCGCACTTTTGCGCTGAACTTGCGCTGATCCAGCGCATTCCGCGCGTTTTTATTTCGCGCGCGGATTTAAATAATTTTATTTAAATAATTTTATCTGTCATGTGCGAACTTTCGCAATCTTATCCTCTGAGCAGAGCTCGCCCTTTGGGAGAGCTGTAAGCAGCGCCGGCATTGCCGGACTGCGCACTGAGAGGTCTCCCGCGCCGTCTCAGGATCAGATACGCCTGTGGTTCCGTGCTTTCCCAGCCCTCCGGCCGTGGTTTCTCGGTCTCGTGCAGCTGCTGCGGGTCGTAGACCATCACCTGCACCACTTCCCAGCCGGGGAAGCGCTGCTCCCACCAGGCTGCATCCTCCGCGCGCTCGGCGCAGCCTTGCCGCAGCTGCCTGCGGCTCCACTTGGTGTCGGCCGCCCGCAGCTCTTCCGGCATCGTCAGGTTCCGCGTCTCCACGCACCGGCGCTCACTGTGGCCGTAGATGTACCCTACCGTGCCGTTTTTACCATCCCCGTCTATACCCAGGATCTTTTTCATGTCGATACGGTCCGCGTTCATGGTGCCGAGCGGCTCATATTCGCTCGTGCCCGGCACCCGCCGCCGCCACAGCTCTTCCAGTATCGCGCGGAATTCACGTCGTTCGGCCGTCGTCAGGCCCTTGCACTCGGCAAAGCCGTGCATGTGCAGCTTCCCTTTCTCTCCGTTCCGCACTGCGTGCAGGCTCAGCTTCAGCCGCCTGGCTCTCTGCTCCCCGAACCGCCGGATCACCGCCGCCTTTACCCGCCGCACATAGTTCCGCACGTCCTGCACGCAGTCCTCAAAGCTCTCCGGCCGGTATGCATCTTCGTAGGTCCCGGTCACATAAAAGCCGTCCTTGTCAAAGTTCGCCAGCACCTTGCGCTGGTATCTGCGCATGCTGGCGTTTTTATTGCGTGCCTTCTGGCCCCGGCTGCTCTCCTTGTGCTTCCTGCCCCGCTGCCGGTGCTCCTGATCCGTCACCGCATAGATGCCCACGGTCCTGTACTCTCCGCACTCGTACTTTTTCTCCCGGATCCAGCTCTTCATGGCTCACCTCTTCTTTCGGGCAGCGCCCTTGTCCTTTTCTTTTCCCGGTCCTCGCCGTCGTAGAAATAACGGGTATACAAGCTCCCCAAAGCGCCCGCCCGGACGCTTTTCTTTTTAAATAGGTATAAAGACTCCCGCCTGCCGCCAGCATCTGGCGGCACCCGGCAAACTTTATTTCCAATTTCTAATATTTTTTTGCTTTTCTCTATTGACTTGCAATATTATTTGTGCTATAATTATGCCAGTGAAAGACAAAAGCCCAAACAAAACGGAGGAACAGATCATGATGATCATCAGTAGCCAGCAGTACATCAACGACCAGATCGTGGCCGAAAAGATCGAAGCGCTCAAGGCTTCCGGCGTCTCCTTTGTCGAGATCCCCTGCGAGGAAGTCGGCGAGCTCAACGGTGAAGAGTGCCTCATTCAGGTCGATGGTCACCACACTCTGGCTGCTGCCCATGAACTTGATCTCGAGGTCCGCTTTGTGGACAACGGCAAGGTCGAGGATTACGACAGCTACACCACCACCGACGAGCGTCTCGAAGCGCATTACGCCGACGGCGAGTATTACAACGTCGAGACCAGCAACCCCTACCTGTACGATTTCGATCTCATTTTTTAATCACCACAAAACAAAACGGAGGATATTGATTATGGCAAAGTTTACTGACGGCAAGAAGCTCCTGACCATCGAGATCACCGACAACACCACCGGCACCGCTTTCGAGTGCGACTTCTTCGAGGTCGGCGGCCTGCAGCTCAACGAAGAGCTGGGCGCTTACGAAGTCGAGGACGTCGAATATCTGGCCGACTACGCTCAGAGCTACGCTGAAGGCACCAATCCCGACTTCGACGCGCCGGGCAACTGCACCGTCGAGTCCGAGATCACCGCGCTGTAAATGGAGGTTCCCATCATGACGATCACGGTCAGCTCCTATGCATCCCTTTTCCCGTCTCTCGCCTTTTCGGATCTTTACGATCCCTGCGAGGACGCCCCCTGCATCCGGAGCTCCGTCGAGTCCTGCAGCCCCGGTTACCTCCCTGATACCGATCCGTCCTGCGTCTGCGTTTCCCGTCCCGACGGCATCGTCGATGTTTTCTGACCCGTCACCAAAGCCCTCCGGCACTTTTGCCGGAGGGCTTTTTGCTTGTCTTTTATACCGGTTCCTCCGGTTTCCCGGCCAGCGCCCAGTGTCCGTAGCTCAGCTCTTTTTTCCCGCGCTGCCGCGCCACCTCATTGTAATAGCACAGCTCGTGCACATCCTTCTGCAGCGCGTCCGGCTCGTCGATGGGGCAGCTCTTTTTTACCACAAGCCCGTTCTTCGGCTCCGAGTATTTCTCCCGCCGCTTGTACGCCGACAGCGGCACCATCCGCTCCACCTTCTCGCGCTCCACTCTGGTAACGCCCAGCCTCTTGTTGTGCCCGATCCGGTAGGTGTTCGGCGCGTCCTCCGGCCGGAAGAACAGTCCCCGGTCTCTCAGCTCCACCGCCGTGCCTTCGCACACCAGCTGCCCGGCTGCGCCGTACATCCGGTAAAACCACACCTTCCGTTTCTGCCCGCCGGTTTTGCCCGCAGGCTGCTTTTTCGGCTGCAGCGCTTCCCGCTCCACCCGCCACTTTCGCGGCGAGATGCCGTTCAGGTGCTGCCGTCCCCATGCCCGCGCCGCCTCTTCGGAGCTGTTAAAGACTCCCTCTGCGATCAGCTGCGCCGGGGTCCCTTTGTGCATCGGCTCCCCGGTCTTTGCGTCGTACAGGGTGTAAAGGTATCTCATTCCGCCCGCTCCTTCCGGTGCTGCGCCGTGTGCCTCTTTTCCTGCGCCCGCTGTCCCGGCGTGATCAGCACCCGCCGCACGGCGTCCCGCACCTCCCGCGCCTGCATTTTCCAGGCAGCCGCCAGCATCTTGCAATACCGCTTGCGCGTCACCCGTTTGTTCTTGCTCATTCTTTCCTCCCGTATACTTCCAGCGTCAGCCCGTCCTCGTCGATCAGCACGCCGCAGTCCAGCATCTTGCAGATGGTCTGCAGCCGCTGTGCCCGCATGCCCTTCAGGCCGTCCGGCTTCAGCCATCCTTCCACCGTTTTCTTGTTCACGCCCAGCAGCCTGGCAAACTGTCCGGTGGTGATCTGCCGGTAGTCCAGCACGTCCCTCAGCGTCCACTCCATGTCCGGTCTCCCTTCTGCAGCTGTTCCAGCCGCTTGCGGAACAGCCGGGTCAGCGCGTCCGCTATCCGGATCTGCACCTTCAGCCATAGCAGCTGCGCGCGCAGCATCCAGATCTTGATCCTGTATCTCATTTCCGTCTCCTTGTCCAGCTGTCCGGCTCCGCTGCTGTGTCCAGCACCGCCTGCAGCTTCCGTTCCAGCTCCCGGTTGCTCAGCACTGCCGCCCCTACCGGGGCTGCTTTGCGTCCCAGCGCAGCCGCTGCGTTCCGCCGCAAAAATGCTTCCCGCACCATTTCAAAATCCCGGTCGCTCTGCTTCATCCGCTCTTCGTCCGGCACATCCTGCACCACCACTGTTTCCTTCAGCGCATCTTCGGCGCACTTTCGCAGCCGTTCCATCGCCCATGGCAGATCTTCGTGGCCTTCCTCGTTCACCTGCCGGTAGTTGGCAACGCTTTCTTCGTGCAACCGGTTCAGCCGCTTTTCGCCGTATCCCAGCACGTCCATGCAGGCTTTCGCGTACAGCGTCCACACCATGCTGGCGGCAAAGTCTCCCGCAATGCGCAGCTGCCGCTCCCGGTTGTTTTTCGGTGCCCGCAGCACCGGCACCCGGAACTCCTTCTCCGCGCCCTCCGGCAGCCAGCTCTCCCGCATGGCAAGGCTCTTGTCGGTGCTCGGGCAGCCCTTGCCGTTTGCCGTCATGGCCACGTCCAGGCTTTGCATCCCCAGCTCTTCGGTGCGCTTTTCGATCTTGTTCAGCCGTTCCGCGCCCACGCCAAAGCACTGGTGCAGCGCAATGATGATGCACCACCGCGTCATCTCCGCCGTTCCGTCCCGCGTCAGGTCCATCTCTTGCCGCATGGGTTTTTTTCTGCGCGGCATCACCTTCACAGCTTCTTCACCGCCTTCCAGTACTGTTCATGCAGCGTCATCCAGCTATCCAGCTCCATTTCCTTGTCCGCAGCTGCAGCCGCCAACACCTTGTATGCGTCGCTTTCCTTGCTGGCCGGGTTTCGCCAGTCCAGTTTTTCCAGCGCCTCTGCCATCTTCCCCTGATACTCTTCCAACGTCATTCGCTCTGCACCTCCCCCTGCCGCTTCATCAGCTCGCTCAGAAATGCTGCCTCTTTGTTCTCATATCTCCGCTGTGTCACTTTCTTTTTCCGCAGCATTTCCAGCAGCACCTGCCCCATCGTCTCGCCGAACGCCTTCGCGCGCGCCTCCTTGTCTTTCTCCGGGATGTTCCCGTCCAGATCATCCAGCAAAATACACATTGCACCCATCAGCGCCGTAGATGTGATGTTTTCCTTTTTGCAATGCTCCGCTTCCACTTCCGTCCAGAAAGCTCCGTTGTCCTTCCGCGTGATCGTGATTTTGATCGTACCTTTCATTTTTCTGCTCCTTTTCTTTCTCACGGTTCCCCGTTGGCACATGCCCACGCAAAAACCATTGCCTTGCAGTCTGCCAGCCGGTCGCAGATCTGCTTCACCGCTGCGTCCTGCATGTCTGGCGGCATCTGATCCATGGTCAGCAGCGCTGCTCCTGTGTTCTGTTCCAGCTCGTCGCAGTGGTAGTCCATCCGCTGCGCAAGCTTTGCTTTGTCCTCTGCCGTCATCCTTACTCTGCCTTCCGCTTTCCGGCCTGCACGGTGTTCTTCTGGCTGCGGTGCACGCGGCGCTTCTCCCGCTCCTCGCGGTCCTTCGCTGCAAAGTGCAGCCGCAAAAACGCCAGCGCCAGCAAAATCAGCACCAGCGCCGTTGCCGCCTGCCCGCCCGTCACGGCTGCGCCCACCTGCGTGTTGCCCTCCAGCCCCATGCTGTACAAAAGGCCCACGCACCCGCAAGCTGCCGCCAGCCACGCCCATACGCCTGATTTGATCCACATCTTGCAAAACCTCCTGCTTTGTGTTAAAGTTGTGGTGATAGCGCCTCTGTTAAATCGCTGTCACCCTGAGCCTGCCGGTGTTCGCTGCACCGGCTGGCTCTTTTGTTTTTTCCAGCGCCGCGTTTTTGTCAATGCGCCACAGTCTCGGCCCCACCTTTTCGGCAGGCAGCAGCCCCATCCGGCACATCCGCTGCACCGTTTTCTGGCTCACGCCCATCAGGTCTGCATACTCTGCCGGGGTCAGATATGCCGGCAGCTGCCGTGTGTCCCAGATCTTCGCCCGGGTCGCCTTTTTCCGCATTCCTTACTCCTCCTGTTCTCCATGTTCAAAACTGCCTTTGCGCCTCTAATCAAGTCAGAACAGCGCTTTTCCTTTGCCATGCCAGCTACTTCACCGCCTTGCCCTTGCATTGCTTACCTGGTCTATCCAATGCCGTTGCCTTGCTTGGCACATCAATGCCCTTGCCCGGCCTGTCCTCGCCATGCCTTCGCACGGCTCTGCTTTGCTTCACTTTGCCTTTGCGGAGCGGGGCTATTCCTTCGCTCAGCGTGTCTATCCATGCATTGCCTTCGCTGTGCTGCGCCAATCCTTTGCTATGCTGTGCTGCCATCGCCCGGCCATTGCTGCGCTTTCATCTCAATGCCGCTGCCTGTCGCATCCACGCTCTGCAATTCCGCTGCATATCTCTTCACAGCTGTGCCATCGCTTCCCGTCGCTTCGCTTTTCGTTCCGCGGCAATGCCTTCGCTCCGCGATCCTCAGCGTAACTAAGCCTTTGCGCTGCCAAACTTTGCTCTGCCCTTGCAGTGCTAGTCTATTCCTTGCCATGCCCTCGCTGTTCTCCGCCGGTCTATGCCCTCGCACATCAATGCGACTCCTTGCTATTCCGCTGCGTATCAATTCGGCTCTTTGCTATTCCGCTGCGTATCAATTCGGCTCTTTGCCTTTGCTCTGCCTCCGCACTTCCAGTCGTCTCAACGCCATGCCCCTGCTGCGCATATCAAGTCGCCGCGCCTCACTGTCTTGCTTTGCCTTTGCGAATCTCCGCAACGCCGGTCTACGCCCTCGCCCTTAGTCCGTGATCTCGTAAGTAAACCGTCCCTTGCCGCTGTTGCGCCACTGGCCGATGCCCCGCAGCTGTCCGTAATCCATCCATTCCCGCACAGCCGCTTCGTGGGCGGCGTCCAGACACACCACGTCAAACTCGCAGCCGCTCCCCGCCGGGATCTCTTCGCTGTTTGCAAGGCTCACCCGCTCGCCCTGCGCCGTCTGCGCGCGCAACGGTCTCTGGCATTCCCGGATGTCGCCCGTGCAGCGGATGGGGATCATCCGCGGCTGTACAAAGATCAGTCCGTCGATCACCTTCTTGTAAGCACTTATCTTTCCGCTCTCGTTCACGGCGCGCTTCTTGCCGGTCTCGGTCTTTCCGCCCACCCGGCTCAGCATGCCGCAGGCGTCCTTGAAAAATCCCTTTACCTGATAGTCGTACAGCACCGGCTGCCCGGCTTCGTTCCGGGGGAACACGGTCATCCCCTTGTCGGCCACGGCGTCCGCGCCAATGGCGGCCACCTCATCCTCAATGCTCGCCGCGTCCGGGCTTTTGCTGGCGATAAACTCGCGGGCAATGTTCTGGTTGCTCGGCCAGGTGCCCAGCACCGGCTCGGTAAAGGTCAGTTTCACATGCATTCGTTTCATCTTCGTATGCTCCTTGTCTTTGTTTTCATGCAGAGTGGTGGAACAGGTATTCCATCCGCATCCCCGGAAAAAGGCTGTTTCGCACTTTCTCCGCTTCCGGATAAGTAAAATCCGTTTCACCGTTGATTTTGTTCCGTGCAGTCTTCTCCGAGCATCCGATCGTTTTCATGATGTCTCGGATGGTCAGGCCGTTTCGCTGCATTTCCGCTTTCAGATTATCCATCTTCGTACTCCTTTCGTTATTCGTTTTACCGCATTCGGTAAAATCTGCTATGATTTTACATCCGCAAAAGGTAAAAGTCAACCCTATTTTTGCAGGATTTTATAAAATTCGGTAATTTCTTATTGACTTCCCTTTTCATTCCTCTTATAATAGAGCCAACAAAAGAAAGGAGAATTTTACCGTGTGGCTTGAAAACCTAAACCGCCTGAAAAAGAGCAGTGGTATGACGATTGAGCAGATTTCCGTTGCTTCCGGTGTCCCCAAGGGAACGCTGAACAAGCTTTTCGCCGGGCAGACAAAAGACCCTCAGTTGTCCACCGTCTCCGCAGTCGTGCACTGCATGGGCTATACCCTTGACGATATCTCCGATGATACCGTTCGCGGTAAAACTGCTCTCACCCCCGCGCAGTCGGCTCTCCTCTCCGCGTTCGATCAGCTCAACGACGAAGGGCAGGATAAGGTCATCACCTACGCCGAAGACCTCAACCGCACCGGCTATTATAAAAAAGATGCTGCGGCTGGCGTGGCTGCAAAAGAAGCGTAAAAAATAAACCGCTCCGGCATAACCGGAACGGTTCTTTGCTATGGAGGTTCTTCCCATGAGTCACAAAAACGATGACGAAAAAGGGTTCTTCGACCGCTTCGGTAATTGCGGTCCTGTTCTCCCTGTCATTGTCTGCCTTCTCTGTCTATCCTATTTTTTTGAGGATGATATCCACGCCTTTGTTTCCAATGTCCGCAACGGTGCACCTTCCAGTTCCGTTTCCGAGTCCGTTTCTTCCGTCTCACACCCTGACTCAGGCGACAGTTATACAGACGGCTCCCTTCAAGGCATCGATGACGGCCGCGCCGCCGGTTATTCGTCCGGCCTGTCCGACGGAGAAAAGAATGCTTCTGTCTCTCCGGAGTCTGACTACGAGGATGGATATACTACTTTTTACTCAAAAAAATGGCTGCAGGGTTATATCGACGGTTATGTTTCGCAGCATCCCGGAATCGATGAGTACGAGCTGCTCGATGATCTTCTCTATACTTTTCCCGATGCAGATATCTCCGATCTGATCGACTATCTGCGTCTCTCGGAGTAAACAGCGAACCCCTCAGCTGTTTCCAGCCGAGGGGTTCTCTGCCTGTTATCTGCCCAAAAAGAAAGTAGGAGGTTATCATGCCACGGTGTAAGCTCTGCAATCCGTCACTCCGCTTTTTGAGTATAGCCGGTTTTGGAGCTTTGCGCAATACGCATAAAAAGCGCCCGGCAGTGGTACGATGCACCGCCGGGCTTGTACAAGGAGCAGTTCTTACGGAATAAAATGAATCTACTCGCGCGCCTGCCCTGCTATTGTAGCACGCTTTTGGCAGATGCGCAATCAGGAGGTGTACTCAAATGTCCCGCAGCAAAAAGCGCGCCGACGGTCGCTACTCCCGCCAGATCTATCTCGGCAAGGATGAAAACGGCAAGCGCAAATATAAGATCTTTTATGCCGATTCCGACCGTGCCGCCCAGAAGCTGGCCGACGACTTCCGCGCCCGTGTCGGTAAAGGTGCAGACCCCGCCCGGATGGGTGCCACACTCGCCGACCTGTACGACAGCCTCATCGCCGTAAAAAAGGCCAAAGGCATCAGCCAGAAAAGCCTTGCCCGCTACGAGGACAACAAAAATCACTGGGGTCCTCTGCTTTGCATCCCCGCTGCCGAGCTCCGCTCCGATGACTTCCAGAAGGTTCTCAATTCTCTGGCCGACTGGCACGACGGCCATCCGCCGCTGGCGCATTTCACATTGTCCAACCTGCGCAGCAGTGCAAAGGCCGTTTACGATCTCGCCATCCCCGAGGTCGTGCAGTACAATCCCATCGTCAAAACCACCTGCCCCGCCGGCGCTCCGCCGGAGGTTCGGGAGCCGATCACCGAAGAGCAGCAGCGCTGGATCCGCGAGACGCCGCATAAAGCCCAGCGCGCGGCCATGCTCATGCTCTACTCCGGGCTTCGCCGCGGCGAAGCCACCGCCCTCACTTGGGCAGATGTGGATCTGCAGGACGCCACCATTACGGTAAGCCACGGCTATGACTTCCGCGGAAAAAAGAGCAAATCCCCCAAAACCGCCGCCGGCACCCGCGTGGTCAGCATCCCCCGCGTTCTCGTGGATTATCTGCGCACCCAGCAGGACGGCTGCCTGTATGTGCTGCATAACGACAAGGGCAGGCGTATTACCGAGCAGGGCTGGAAGCGGCTGTGGCAAAGCTATATGTGCGACCTGAACGTCAAGTATGGGCATCAGGGCGCTGTAAATAAGCACGACCCGGCCGGTGTGCCGATGGTTATCGACACTTTCACCCCGCACCAGCTGCGCCATACCTTCTGCACCCTGATGTACTTTGCCGGCGTGGACGTCATGACGGCCCGCGATCAGATGGGCCACAAGGACATCAGCGTCACTCTCGGCATCTACACATCTCTGGACAAAAAATTCAAAAAGAAAAAAATCAGCAGCCTTGATTCTTATTTGGACAGCAGCATTGGCTGACCCTGTTCCCGGCCAAATGTACTGTCCGTTTTATCTCCCTTTTCTGACATGCATTTGACATGCATTGCAAGGTTTTTTACCCGGAAACAACGTCAAATAAGGCGCTTTTCCCTGCAAAAGCGCCTTGCCCAACAGCAAGCAAAAATCCCGGAAAAGCTAGGCACAAAGCCACTTTTCCGGGATTTCTTTTTGGAGCTACTGACCTGATTCGAACAGGCGACCTGCTCATTACGAGAGCGAGTTTTGAATCGTTTTTATATCGTATTTGCGCGTTTTTATAGTACAATTGACATGCATATGACATGCATTGGCCTTTGCATATTCTGCTTCCTTTCCGGTTCGGGCTGCCGGCACCTGCCCCGCCGAAGCACCCGCAGCGTTTCTCTCTGCGTTAGTATGCGCTGTTTGGCCGCCGGATATCAGACCATTCAGAGATTGACATTTTCCTCCGGAACTGGTACTACATTAAGGATGTTTTCATTCCTTATAAATAAGCGGGTATGGTGGAATTGGCAGACGCGCAGGATTTAGGTTCCTGTGCCGCAAGGCGTGCGGGTTCGCCCCCCACTACCCGCATAACCAAAAACCGGCGCTGGTTCGTCAAGAACCAGCGCTCTTTTTCTTTCCTTGGTTACACTTTTGGTTACACTTTTATTTTTCACCTCTCCCACCCTCTTAAACTTTTTAATATTTTTCTCTTCTTTCTATTGACTTGCAATATTATTTGCGCTATACTCATGTCAGTAAATCACGAAGGAGATGCCAGAATGACACGCAAACGAAAAGACCTCACCGGCCAGCGTTTCGGCTCCCTCACCGTTCTGCATGATGGCCCGCCTCATGTGTTCCCGCGCGGCGTCTCGGAACGCACATGGGTCTGCAAGTGTGACTGCGGCCGCGAAGCAACCTACCGCACCAGTCTTCTGACGGGCGGCCTTGCAACCAGCTGCGGATGCCAGAGCGTCCTCGGTCGCCCCATCGGTCGGCATGATGGTGATCTTCGAAACGCTCCTGTCGATCTCACCGGCAAGACCTTCGGTGTCTTCACCGTGCTGGGTCCTGCTGCAGAGAGCGACCCGCAGGCGGGCAAGTACCTATGGCGTGCGCAGTGTTCGCTGTGCGGCGGCATCAAGGTCTATGACAGCGCCACGATGCACAAAGCTGCAAGGTATCAATCCTGCGGCTGCCAGAAAAATGCCCTTGTACAAAAGATCTGTTCCCGCTGCGGTCAGTCCTACATGGGCACCCAAAGAAGCAAATACTGCCCGGACTGTAAAAAAAAGTCAAGGGAAGACTCCGCAAAAAAGTCCATGAAAAAATTGCGTGAGAAGCGGCGCACCACCCCTATTGATAAAGAGAACGATCCGGTTATTTTGGCCTTGGAAAACGCTGCAGCTATCACAGCCCAGCAGGCCGAGCGTGAAACTCACAAGGGGCTCGTTCTCCGCCGCTGCAAAAAATGCGGCACGGATTACTGGACGAAACCCGGTGACAGTTACCTTTGCCCTGCCTGCGCCGAAAAGTCCCGCCGGGAAGGCGTTCTTGGTAACCGCACCTGCGCCGATTGCGGCGTTACCTTTCTCGGCTATCCCCGCAGCAAGCGCTGCCCCGCCTGCCAAAGGGAAGCGAGGAAGGAAGCGTACCGCCGCAGCAAGGAACGCAAGAAGGCCGGAACTACCCGACCCATCGGCAGCACCGACATCTGCCAGAACTGCGGCCAGCCCTACACTGTAACATCCGGCCTGCAGCGCTACTGCCCGGACTGTGCAAAGACCGTCGTGGCCGAGAACGTCCGCCAGCATAAGCGTGACTATATGGCCGAAAACCGTGATCACTTTGACGCTCTGAAAAAAGAGTACCGGTCCGGCCGCCGTGTCTGCGTCATCTGCGGCAAAACCTTCGACAGCCCCACCTGCACCACGGTCTGCAGCGCAGACTGTGCCGCCGAGCAGCTTCGCCGCACCCGCGTCCGTGCGCAGGTCAACGCCGGCAGAGCAAAGCCTGTCCGGCTTCTCGGCCCGCGCGGTGCAGTCAATCCGCAGAGCGGTATTCCCGGCATCCACTACCACCCCAAAACCGGCAAGTGGGAGCTTGTGATCAACGATCAATACTGCGGCCTGTACGACACCGTGGCCGCTGCAAATGAAGAACGTGAGAAGATTCTCAAGGAGGATAAAGATGAAAAAAGTGATTAAAGGTGCACGCTACGACACCGACACTGCAAAGCGTCTCGGCGCATGGGAGTCCGATCAGGACTATACCGGCTTTTCCCACACCGAAGAGACCCTCTACCGCACCAAAGCCGGCAAGTGGTTTTTGTACGGCACCGGCAACGCCGCCAGCGTCTACGCTTGCCGTACCGCCGACGGCTGGACTGCCCCGGGCGAGCAGATCATCCCCATGTCCGAGGACGCTGCCCGCCAGTGGGCCGAGCAGCGCCTGCCCGGCAATGACGTCGAGCGGATCTTCGGCTCACTGGATGCCGAGATCACGCAGGTCGCCGCTTACCTTCCCGCCGACCTGCTTGCAAAGCTGGACGCGGAGAAAGCCCGCTCCGGGCGTTCCCGCAGCGATATCATCATCGATATTCTGCGCAAGTCCCTGTAAACAGCAAACATCCCCGCCGTCACAGCGGGGGTGTTTCTTTGTCTTGTCCTAAATCTTTCTCAAGCTCACTTTCCCTGCTGCTTGATGCTGTCGTAGGTTTTATCCGCTTCAAGCGCAGCAGCAGGCTCCCGCCACAGAAAGCTCTGTCTCCCGCCATGGCAGCCACACCGCCAAGCGCCCGCACATGCGGCGCGGCCACTGGCACCACTTCTGGACCGGCCCCATGGACAGCGCACAGGACCGGAAGCCGGTGCTCAAATGGCTCCCGCCTATTTTCGTCGGCTTCTCACAGGATGGCGAAATGCCGGTCACGCTCCACAAAGTAAAGCTCTGATACACGCAAAAACAGCCCCGCAAGGCCGGTATGGTCCTGCGGGGCTGTTTTTTCATGCTATGCTCTCGTAATCATTCAACCTGACGGCCTTTCCCGCGCTTGCTGCATCCTGTTTTGTAGCAATTCGCACAGGTGGTGCCCTTTTCGCGGCAGCTTCTTGGAGTTTTCTCCCGTTCGCGCCGCTTTCGCGCTTCGTTCATGGCACACGAAGAAGCTGCGATGATTCCGCACATAGGGACAACCATAATATTCTCCTTTACTGCTTCGCCAGCGCCGCCTTTGCGCGGTCGAAGAAGAACTGGATCACCTTTCCGATGGTCTCATCCGTGATCGCCCAGCTGAACAGCCGGCCGAACTTGCTGCCGTCCAGCGCGGCGCGCAGCTTTGCGGTCACCCACGCTTTGCGCTCTGCGCCGCGCTTGGTGCCCTGAATCTCGTGCTCGGCGCGGTCGATGAGGTCCAGCACCAGCGGCCGGACGGATGCGCCGTAGCCC
>ERZ773239.1587-NODE-1587-length-16440-cov-4.692280_pt1 | contig 16440 bp, 13 predicted proteins | sample MGYA00580521_ERZ773239 | MGnify/ENA primary metagenome ERZ773239 (study PRJEB29015, sample SAMEA2737801) | human gut metagenome | biome: human gut; feature: human-associated habitat; material: faeces | place: China | collected 2012 ... | reverse complement strand
ACGAAATTCCTAAATTGCATTACGAGACGATTATACTTCCTATAAGGCAAATTATCAATAGTTTTTTACATTTTTTCCATGTTTAAGAATAAATGCAATTCTATGTAATTGCTTCTGGAAGTTTCCATCTCTCCATCACAATGACAGTATAGTATAGTTTTTTGGGAAATGCTATAACAAAACCCTAAGCGTTTTCTTACGAAAATCTTACGGAAGTTATAGTTTTTGCGAAATATGTACTAATATTAGTACAATCTTATTTGAAGGCTGTACCTGTGTGCCGGTTTGTGCTATATTGTTCATATATTTAAAATTGCAGTTGTTTTTGAACAGTTTTTATCTTTACAGAGGATGTTCTGTAATCAGTCATGGAGGTTTTATGGATCGGATTGGTTTGATTTGTCGTTATATTAAGGAAGATCCCCGCAGTACCCAGCGGGATCTGGCACAGAAAACGGGGTTTTCGGTGGGGACGGTGAATACCTTAATTAAGGAGGCGATGCAGCAGCGGCTCATTGCCCAGGGCAAGAGTGTGGCTGGTACCTATGAGCTGACCGGGGACGGGGACGCGTTTTTGGAGCCGTTTCAGGTGGATGGCGCGCTGATCATTGCTGCGGGATTTGGGTCCCGGTTTGTGCCGCTGACCTTTGAAACTCCAAAGGGGCTTCTGGAGGTCTTTGGAGAACGGATGATTGAGCGGCAGATTAAACAGCTGCATGAAGCCGGGATTACCGACATTACCATTGCCGTGGGCTATTTAAAGGAAAAGTTTGAGTACCTGATTGATAAGTATCAGGTGAAGCTGCTTTATAACCCGGAGTATGCCACCAAGAATACTCTGACTACCATCTACCGGGCCCGGCAGGTACTGGCGGGTAAGAATATGTACATTCTTTCCTCCGACAACTGGCTGCGCAATAATATGTTCCACGCCTACGAGAGCGGCGCCTGGTATGCTTCTTCTTATATGGAAGGAGATACTTCTGAATGGTGTCTTTCCTATAATAAAAAGGGACGCATCACCCATGTGGAAGTGGGCGGGCATGATTCCTGGGTGATGTACGGACCGGTGTTCTTTTCCAGAACTTTTTCCGAGAAATTCCTGCCGCTTCTAGAGCGGTATTACCACACCCCGGGCACGGAGCAGTTTTACTGGGAGAATGTGCTGATGGAACATCTGGATGAGCTGGAGATAGATATCAACCGGCAGCCGGAAAATCAGATCTACGAGTTTGAGAATCTGGAGGAGCTGCGGCAGTTTGACCCGCGATACCAGAATCATTCGGACAACACGGCACTGGAGCTGGTTTCCCGGGTTTTCGAGCTTCCGGAGTCTGAGATTCATGACATCCGCTGCTTAAAATCCGGCATGACCAACAAGTCTTTCCTGTTTCAGCTTCAGGGACGGCATTATATCTGCCGCATTCCGGGACCGGGTACGGAGCTGCTTATCAACCGAAAGGAAGAGGCAGATGTGTACCGCGTCATCCAGCCGTTAAATATTTCCGAGCATATCATCTATATGAACGGGGAGACTGGCTACAAGATTGCGGAATATTATGAGGGAGCACGTAATTCCCGGGCGGACAGCTGGGAGGATGTGAGCCGGTGCATGGAGATTCTGCATAAGCTGCATGAATCAGAGCTGACCGTCGATCACGAATTTAATATGCGGGAGCGGATTGCCTTTTATGAGGGACTCTGCGCGGCCCATGGCGGCACGTTGTTTGAGGATTACACTGAGGTACGCAGCCACATGAATGAGCTGTTGGACCAGTTAGATGCCCTGCAGCGTCCGAAGGTTCTCTCCCACATTGACAGCGTGGCGGATAATTTCCTGTTCCTGCCGGATGGCTCTGTGCGGCTCATTGACTGGGAGTATGCCGGTATGTGCGATCCCCTCATCGACATCAGCATGTATGCTATCTATTCCTATTATGACGAGGACGCCGTGGAAAAGCTGATGCAGATTTACTTTGGAAAAGAGCCGGAGCTGCTGGAACGCAAGGTCATTTACTCTTACATTGCCCTGGGCGGATTCTTGTGGGCGCTGTGGGCGGTGTACAAAGCATCTCTCGGAGAGGAGTTTGGGGAGTATACACTCATCATGTATCGGTACGCGAAGAAATATTATAAGAAAGTATGTTTGTTGTAAGAAAAATGTTACCATTTTCCATTGGCTCCATGCTATAATCAGAATATATGAGATTAGGAGGACGGTATGAAATATACAAAGCAATTTACGGCAGCCGCCATGGCGGGCCTGATTGGTGCCATGACCCTGGTTTCCGGCGTGACCGCCTACGCCGCTACCGGCTGGCAGCAGAACGGCAGCACTTATTACTATTATGACGCAAATGGGGAATTGCACAAGGGCTGGCTCAACACGGAGAACGGCTATTACTATCTGAATTTATCCACTGGCAAGATGACGGTTGGCTGGGAGAAGATCAACAACAAGTGGTACTACTTCCAGGGCAACGGCGTGATGGCGACCGGCTGGGTGAAAGATAATGGCAAGTATTACTATATGCTGACCGATGGCACCATGCACACCGGCTGGGTAAGCATTGACGGTGTCTACTACTACTTGGGGGACAGCGGTGCCATGGCAACCGGCTGGGTGAATATGGATAACGGCTGGTACTATTTTGATCCAAACGATGGCAAGTGCACGGTAAACAGCGCACGGGAGATCAAGGACAGCTGGTACATGTTCGGCAGCGACGGCAAGATGGTAATCGGATGGCAGCAGGTGGACGGCGGTTATTACTATTTCCACACCGACGGCAAAATGCTCACCGGATGGCTCAGCGACGGTACCAACAGCTACTATATGGATCCGGCGAATGGCCGTATGTCCACCGGGTGGAAGCAGATTGAGAATTCCTATTATTATTTCAACAATTCCGGCCACAAGCTTACCGGCTGGGTCCAGATTGACGGAACCTATTATTACCTGAACCCATCTGACAAGGGGCGCATGGCGGCAAACACCACGTTGAAGATTGACGGAGTTTCCTATACCTTTGCGGCGAATGGTGCCTGCACCACCAGCAATGGGAATGCCCTAAACGTAAGCAACAATAACAATACGAATTCCAGCACTGTTCCGGGAAACAACACTTCCTCGGGCACGACTCCGGGCAGTACCAGTACCAGCAACAGCACTGCGCCCGGAAGCTTCAACTCAAACAGTAATAACAACAGTAACAATGAATATGTATCCACCGGCCCGGCTACCGGAAAAAGCAATCCAAGCTTCAATGGAAGCACGCCTTCCGGTGGCAACAGCCAGAGTAATTCCAGCAGCAGTTCCAATTACGTTAATGGATTGCTGAAGGCCGGACTGACCTCTGGTCCAAGACCGTAGGCAATGTAACAAAACAGATTGTAAGCACAAAATATCCCGCATCCGACTGAGATGATTCATCGGATGCGGGATATTTATTTGCAAAAATTCAGTTTTATGAGAAGAACAGTCTGTTCACGGCACTGAAGATACCGCGGATGGAAGACCGGGTGATGTTGGAGCTTACGCCGACACCGTAGGTCACCTTGCCGCTGTCCTTGTCCATTAAGTGGATGTAGGATGCTGCCTGTGCGTTGGAACCGGAGTTCAGAGCGTGCTCGTTGTAGTCCAGAACCTTGATCTGGATGCCGAGTGCTTCTTCCAGACCGCGCTGTACCGCATCGATCGGGCCGTTGCCGACGCCCTCGAAGGTTTTCTCCATGCCGTGATCGGTATAGGTAACCTTGGCAAGGGTTGCAAACTCGCCGTCTGCAGACTCGGTATCGGTGATCTGGCACTTGCGGAAGTGGATCGGCTCTTTCTTGTCCAGGTAATTCTTGCGGAACTCTTCCATGATCTGCTCCGGAGCAACCTCACCCTGCTGCTCGGAGATTTTCTGGATGACATCCGCGAACTCTTTGTGCATGCCCTTCGGCAGCTTGAAGCCGTAGAAGGTATCCATAACGAAGGCTACGCCGCCCTTGCCGGACTGGCTGTTGATGCGGACAATCGGCTCATACTGTCTGCCGATGTCGGACGGATCGATCGGAAGATACGGAACCTCCCAGTACTGGCTGTTTCTCTCATGGAGAGCCTGTAAGCCTTTGTTGATGGCATCCTGATGGGAGCCGGAGAATGCGGTAAATACCAGCTTTCCTGCGTACGGATGACGCGGATCGATGGTCATCTTGGTGCAGCGCTCGTACACCTCTGCGATCTCGCGGACATTCTCAATGTCCAGCTTCGGGTCGATGCCCTGGGAGAACATGTTGTAAGCGATGTTTAAGATATCTACATTACCGGTACGCTCACCGTTGCCGAACAGGGTTCCCTCGACACGGTCTGCACCTGCAAGGAGTGCCAGCTCGGTGGCAGCCACGCCGGTGCCGCGGTCATTGTGCGGATGTACACTTAAGATCACGCTCTCGCGGTTCTTGAAGTGCTTGTGCATCCACTCGATCTGGTCTGCGTATACGTTCGGAGTGTTCATCTCCACGGTAGATGGCAGGTTGAAGATGATCGGCTTCTCCGGAGTTGCCTCGCCCCAGGTATCCTGAACAGCGGTGCAGACCTCCAGCGCGTAATCAAGCTCGGTGCCGGTAAAGCTCTCCGGAGAGTACTCTAACATTAAGTCGCCGTCATAATCTTTGGCATATTTCTTGACCAGCTCAGTGCCCTCGATAGCGATCTGCTTGATCTCTTCCATGTTTTTATGGAAAACTACGTCACGCTGCAGGGTAGAGGTGGAATTGTAGATATGTACCACTACCTTTTTGATGCCCTGGATAGCCTCGAAGGTTCTCTTGATGAGGTGCTCACGGCACTGTACCAGAACCTGCACGCGGACATCATCCGGAATGAGACGACGCTCTACCAGCTGTCTTAAAAAGTCATATTCAATCTGGGATGCTGCCGGGAAACCAATCTCGATCTCCTTAAAGCCCAGCTTGACTAACATATTGAAGAACTCGATCTTCTCTTCTACTACCATCGGCTCTACCAGGGCCTGGTTGCCGTCACGTAAGTCGACGCTGCACCAGATTGGCGCTTTCTCGATTTCCTTGTCTGGCCACTCGCGCTCCGGGTAGTGTACGACCGGGTTTCTTTTGTACTTAGCGATGTTTAACATAATTCATTTCCTCCAATTTGTTCGTTGTCCTGTTATATGCTGCGATATTTTCGTATTACGGTGTATTCCGGCTGCTGCCTGTTTGTTCTGGCAGTTCCGGCAGATTCTGTGCTCAGCCCATAACGGGCAGTCGCTCGATCACGCCGTAGAAGCGGACAATGAACAATACTGATCCTACTGATTCAGCCCCATCTTTCATCATTCCTTTTTCTGAAAAATTTGATACGTTAATCCATATAATAGCATATTTTTCCAGATGTGACAAGAACCCATCTACAGCCGAAACTTTATTCAAATCAATTTGATTCAAATCAATTTAAACAAAAACGCATGAAATTCATCAAACATTGTTCATGAATTTCATGCGTTCTTCTTTTGTAATTTCTGTTTCTTACAGCACGTGTCCCTGTGCCTTCATAACTTCGATCACCTGGTCTACCAGCATCTCGCACTGTTCGGTGGTCGGCGCTTCTACCATGACGCGCACCACCGGCTCCGTGCCGGACTGACGGAGCAGGATGCGGCCGTCTGCGCCCAGAGTCTCGGTGACCTTTGCCACCTCTGCCTGGACTGCCGGATCATCCTGTGCTTCCTTTTTATCTTTGACGCGGACATTTTTCAGTACCTGCGGCAAGATCTCCACCTCAGATGCCAGCTTGCCCAGGGTCTCTTTCTTCTCCAGCATCACTTCCATAACCTTTAAGGAGGTCAGGATGCCATCACCGGTGGTGGCGTGCTTGCTGAAGATGATGTGGCCGGACTGCTCGCCGCCCAGGCAGTTGCCGTACTGGGACATATTCTCGTACACATATTTGTCACCAACTGCGGTCTTCTCGTAGGAGATGCCTTCCCGGTCAAATGCCTTGTAAAGACCGAAGTTGGACATGATGGTGGTGACTACAGTATTGTTCCGCAGCGTGCCAGTCTCCTTCATGTACTTACCGCAGATGTAGAGGATCAAATCACCGTCTACCACGCTGCCGTTCTCATCTACCGCGATGCAGCGGTCTGCGTCGCCGTCATAAGCAAAGCCTACGTCACAGCCAGTCTCTTTCACATAGTCCTGGAGTACATGGATGTGGGTGGAGCCGCAGTCGGTGTTGATGTTCAAACCGTTCGGATGGTTGTTGATGACGTGGGTCTCTGCGCCCAGAGCATCGAATACGTTCTTGGCAATAGCAGAAGCGCTGCCGTTGGCGCAGTCCAGAGCCACCTTTTTGCCCTTGAAGGAACGGGTGGCAATGGAGATCAGATAACCGATGTAGCGGTTTCTGCCTGCGGCGTAGTCGGTGGTGCGGCCGATGGCATCCTTTAAGGCAAACGGAATCTCTTCCATCTCCCCGTCTAAGTAGCGCTCGATTTCTACGATAACGTCCTCTTCCAGCTTCTCGCCCTTGCCGTTGATGACCTTGATGCCGTTGTCATAGTATGGGTTGTGGCTGGCAGAGATCATGATGCCGCAGTCGAACTCTTCCGTGCGCACCACATAGGATACACTCGGGGTGGTGGTGACATGAAGCAGATAAACATCCGCGCCAGAAGCGGTGAGGCCAGCTACCAGGGAATACTCAAACATGTAGCTGCTCCGCCGGGTATCTTTGCCGATGGCTACGCGGCAGCGTCCCTCCGGATTGTCTGCGGTCTTCTTTGCCCGCTGTCCGTAATACCAGCCCAGGAAGCGGCCTACCTTATAGGCATGCTCTACCGTTAAATTGACGTTTGCTTCGCCGCGGAAGCCGTCGGTTCCAAAATATTTTCCCATAATTTTAATCTCCTCTTTCTGGCTTAAACCGGAAATTCCCGGCAGGCACACCTGCGCCGCCGGGAACCTTTTGTATATTAGTATTCGATTTCTTTTAAGAAGCGGCCCAGCGCGTCCTGCCATGCCGGAAGGCGTTCAAATCCGTTCTCGCTGAGTTTCTCTTTGCTCAGACGGCTGTTGGACGGACGTGCTGCCTTTGCCGGAAACTGGTCGCTGCTGACCGGAGTAACCGGCACATCCATGCCTGCCTGACGGAAAATCTCTTTTGCGAACTCGTACCAGCTGCACAGACCCTCGTTGGTGGCGTGATAGCGGCCGTACTTGTCGGTCTGGATCATGTCAACCAGAAGTCTTGCCAGATCATAGGTGTAGGTCGGGGATCCAATCTGGTCATCTACCACGCTGACTGCCCCGCGCTCTTTGCCGAGACGCAGCATAGTCTTGATGAAGTTCTTTCCTGCCACGCCGAATACCCAGGCAATGCGCACGATAAAGTATTTGTCGGACAGTTCTTCGACGGCCAGTTCTCCCTCGTACTTGGTCTGGCCGTATACATTTAACGGATGGCGCTCGTCGTCTGGCTCCCACGGGCGGGTGCCCTGGCCGTCGAATACGTAATCCGTGCTGATGTACATCAGCTTTACATCTGCCTCTTTGCAGGCCTGAGCCACATTTCTTGTACCCTCGCCATTGATGCGGCGGCAGAGGTCTGCGTTATCCTCAGCTGCGTCTACTGCAGTATATGCGGCACAGTGTATGACTGCGTCTGCGCCGGAATGTTTAATGACACGGCGGCAGGCTTCCGCGTCGGTGATGTCCATTTCCTGCACATCCACGCCGATGCCCTCGATGCCGCGTTTTTCCAGTTCATTCATCAGGTCAGTTCCAAGCTGGCCTTTTGCTCCTGTTACCAGAACCTTCATGCTGTTTCCTCTTTCTGTTTCACAGTTTTTCAATGACGGTTTCGCAGGCTTACACTTCCTTGCGGTTTCCGTACATTTTCTCGTAATAATTCTGATACTCGCCGGAGATGATGGTCTCCCACCACTCACGGTTCTCCAGATACCATTTGATGGTCTTCTTGATGCCGTCCGCGAATTTGGTCTCCGGCAGCCAGCCCAGCTCGTTGTGGATCTTGGTCGGGTCGATGGCGTAACGCATGTCGTGGCCCTTGCGGTCGGTAACATGGGTGATCAGGCTTTCCGGCTTGCCCAGTTCCTTGCAGATGAGCTTGACGATATCGATGTTCTTCATCTCGTTGTGGCCGCCGATGTTGTAAACCTCACCGACACGGCCCTTGTGGATGATCAGGTCGATGGCCTTGCAGTGATCCTCTACATACAGCCAGTCGCGGACATTTAAGCCCTCGCCGTATACCGGGAGCGGCTTGTCTGCCAGCGCATTTGCGATCATAAGCGGGATCAGCTTTTCCGGGAAGTGATACGGGCCGTAGTTGTTGGAGCAGCGGCTGATGGTGGTTGGCAGGCCGTAGGTTCTGTGGTATGCCTGTACCAGAAGGTCAGCGCCTGCCTTGGAGGAGCTGTACGGGCTGCTTGTGTGGATCGGGGTCTCCTCGGTGAAGAAAAGGTCCGGGCGGTCTAACGGAAGATCGCCGTATACTTCATCGGTGGATACCTGATGGTAACGTTTGATGCCGTACTTGCGGCAGGCATCCATCATCACTGCGGTACCCTTGATGTTGGTGTCCAAGAAGATCTCCGGGTTCTCGATGGAGCGGTCTACGTGGCTCTCTGCCGCGAAGTTCACCACGATGTCCGGGTGCTCCTCCTCAAAGAGCTTGTAGATGGCCTCGCGGTCGCAGATGTTGATCTTGCAGAAGCGGAAGTTCGGGTTCTTTAATGCCTCTTCCAGGGTGGATAAGTTGCCTGCGTAGGTCAGGCAGTCCACGCACACGATCCGGTAATCCGGATACTTGTTTAACATATGGTAAACGAAGTTGGAGCCGATGAAACCGGCGCCGCCTGTTACGATGATAGTCATGGTCTGTTCCTCTTTTCTTTTTACTTCATGTCGTTGCCGTGCAGCTTGTCGATGTATTTGCCGTCCAGAACATCTTTTAAGTAGCGGCCGTACTGGTTCTTCTTTAACTCCTCATAGGTCTCCAGAACCTGCTCCTTCGTGATCCAGCCGTTTAAGTAGGCAATTTCCTCCAGACATGCGATCTTGCGGTGCTGATGGGTCTCTACGGTCTTTACAAAGTTGGTGGCCTCCACCAGGGACTCATGGGTTCCGGTGTCAAGCCAGGTAAAGCCCTGGCCCAGGAGCGTTACGTCCAGCTCGCCGTTCTCCAGGTAAATACGGTTTAAATCCGTGATCTCCAGCTCGCCGCGGGCAGACGGTTTTAAGCTCTTGGCATACTCGACCACACGGTTGTCGTAGAAGTACAGGCCGGTCACACAGTAGTTGGACTTCGGGTGCTCCGGCTTCTCCTCGATAGAAATGGCCTTGCCCTGATCGTCGAATTCCACGATACCGAAACGCTCCGGATCGTCTACATAATAACCGAATACGGTAGCGCCCTTCTCCTTGGCTGCTGCCGCGCGCAGGCGCTTCTTTAAGCCCTGGCCGTGGAAGATGTTGTCTCCCAGTACCATGGCAACCGGCTCTCCGCCGATGAACTCCTCGCCGATGATGAAGGCCTGTGCCAGTCCGTCCGGGCTCGGCTGTACCGCATAGGACAGCTCCACGCCAAACTGATGGCCGTCTCCCAGAAGCGCCTCAAATCGCGGCGTGTCTACCGGGGTAGAGATGATCAGAATCTCCCGGATACCGGCGTTCATGAGAACGGACAGCGGATAGTAGATCATAGGCTTGTCGTAAATAGGAAGCAACTGCTTGGATGTTACCTTGGTCAGCGGATACAGACGGGTGCCTGAGCCGCCTGCCAGAATGATACCTTTCATAGTTTTCTCCTTTTAAAAACATAAAATACCGCCCGGGTCTCTTTTGTACAAACGGACAGTTTAAGCTAGTTTGTACTATACCACAGATGCGCCGATATTGCAATCTGGGGCCGGAAAGAGACCGGGCGGGAATTCGAAATTTTTTATTAATTTGTCTGTACTGCAGCAGAATCTGCCGCCGATGTCTCCATCTCAGCCGCACCTGCCTCCGGCACGTTTCTTCCGGTGGCCGAGAGGAAGCTGCCGTCTTCATCTACCTCTGCCGCGAACAGCAGGGTGCGGGCATCGTTCTGCTCGTAGCTGCAGGTAACCAGAACGAACATGGAATCGAAGGGCTGCTCCGGGACTTCCGCAAAGCTGCAGGGTGCCAGGCGCTCACTGACCCATTTGTCAAAGGAGGCCTGGGACTTGAAGGAGGTCTTGCGGACAATGCCGTTGGAGTCACTGTAGTAGCAGCCTAATGTCTTTAAATGGATGGTGCGCTCCGGGGTGTAGATTTCAAAGTACCGGTGGTTTTCAAAAAACTCCTGGTCTTTGAACTTTACCACATCCTTGAACATGGAGCCGTCCTTCATGTGGTGGCCGTAAATCGGGTTGTTCCAGCCGCTGAAGTCAGACTTGCTGTCGGCATCCAGATAGATGGTGCCGTACACACTGTCTTTGCCCTCAAAATCCTTGTGCAGGTAATACTGGTTGTCCGGGGACTGGACGATGGGATAATCGATTTTGGTATCCGGTACGCGGATCCAGCCGATGGTGTCCGGGTTGGTCTCCCAAAGTGGGGCAAAGTCAATAGGGGAGACATACGGTGCCTCGGTCTCGGCTTCCGTCTCTTCCTCTGTTTCCGACGGTTCGGTCTCCGTCTGCTTTGCCGCCTCCGCCAGACTCTCCTCCAGACGGCGCTGGGCTGCGGCATCCATCTGCTCTTTTATCAGGCTAATGGCACTAGCGATCATAACGATCAGCAAAACAACAATAATGACATATCGGAGAAGATTTCTATCTTTCTTTTTATTATCCACAGTAAATCCTCCTAAATTTATAAACATTCATTTTATTATACATCAAATCCTATTATGTTCAAATATTAAACACATCATTTTCGTAGCATCAAATTATTTATATCCCTGTGCCATATAATAATTACTTCTGTCTTCCCTTTACTCCGATCGCTGGTTCGCCGTAATATTCAATCCTTACAACATCATCTTCGCGAACACAAATTTCTTCTTCATGATCTGATATGTACCTTTTTAAAGTAATCCACTTTCCTCTCTTTTGTATCGTTTCAGTCAAAGCTGCTTCTATTTTTTCTCCACTTTTCAAATGTAGATCAGCTAAACCATAATCTATAATAAAAAAAGAGACGCCACATTTTTTATTCAAGCAAACACTCCATGTTGCTAATATTATCGCAAATATTAATGTATGTACAAGTTCTGTTTTTGCCCTTATATCCACTACTAAAAAAGCATAAAAATATACCAAGCACAAACTCCCAATCAACATTCTTTTCCACTTTTTATCTGTTAAAAATTCCAAACGGGTCAATACTTTATTATGATTCCATATCAGCAATAATATGTTCATCGCAACATAGATTATTATACTAGTAATATATACTCTTTTCTTATTAAAAAAAATATAGGCAATTTCTCTCATAATAATCAATAACATACATATAATTGCTAATCTAATATACATACGCATTGCAACATCTGTAAAATCTTTAACTCTTTTATATTTCTTTACTCCCGCCCCCATTTCAATATTTTTCTTTCTAATGTCATATGCACTCTTCAACCACCCTAAAACAAGTGTTCCAAGCGGAACTATAACATAATACATTAAATTATTATCTAATATGTATAATACACCCTTTTTTATTTCATCCATAACTTCAAACATATACTATACCTCTTTGTACAAAAAAGGCGAACCCTGATTTTCTTCGTGTTCGCCTTCATTTCTTTTACACTTCATTCATTTTTGCCAGCTTCGCTGCCTGGTCAGCCGCGATGCAGGCATCCAGGATCTCCTGGATATCACCATTCATGATCTTATCTAATTTGTACAGAGTCAGGTTGATGCGGTGGTCGGTGACACGGCCCTGCGGGAAGTTGTAGGTACGGATCTTCTCGGAGCGGTCGCCGGTACCGATCTGGCTGCGGCGCTCTGCTGCTTCCGCGTTCTGCTTCTTCTCCAGCTCCAGGTCATACAGCTTGGAACGCAGGAGGCGGAATGCCTTCTCTTTGTTCTGCAGCTGGGATTTCTCGGTCTGGCTGTAGATGACAATGCCGGTCGGGATGTGGGTCAGACGCACTGCGGAGTCGGTGGTGTTGACACACTGTCCGCCGTTACCGGACGCACGCATAACATCGATACGGCAGTCGTTCATGTCAATCTGAACGTCTACTTCCTCTGCCTCCGGCATCACTGCTACGGTTGCGGTGGAGGTATGGATACGGCCGCCGGACTCGGTCTCCGGTACACGCTGTACACGGTGTACACCGGACTCGTACTTCATCTTGGAGTAGGCGCCCTTACCGGTGATCATGGCCTGAACCTCCTTGAAGCCGCCGATGCCGTTCTCACTTAAGGAGATGATCTCTACCTTCCAGTGCTGGCTTTCTGCGTAGTTTACGTACATGCGGTAGAGCTCTGCCGCGAACAGGGCTGCCTCATCGCCGCCCGCGCCGGCACGGATCTCGAGGATGATGTTCTTATCATCGTTCGGGTCCTTCGGCAGTAACAGGATCTTCAGTTCCTGCTCCAGCTCCTCCACACGCTTCTTGGCATCGGAAAGCTCCTCTTTTGCAAGCTCACGCATCTCCTCGTCGCTCTCCTCTTCCAGAAGTGCCAGGCTGTCTTCGATGTCCTGCTTTGCCTGCTTGTAAGCCTTGTACGCCTCTACTAACGGTGCCAGGTCAGCCTGCTCCTTCATGAGCTTGCGGAAGCGGTCCTGGTTCTCGGTTACGTTCGGCTCGCCTAATTCCTGCATGATTTCCTCATAGTGGATGAGGATGTCATCTAATCTGTCAAACATGCGGTTCCTCCTATTATATATGTGTTCGTATCTGTTGGTTTCTTAATTTATATCAGCACGGCCAGACGCCGCATACTACGCGGTCCTTGCCCGGAAGGTCTTTTACGACTCTTACTCTATCAAAACCGGCGTCCCGTAAGAATCCGCTCACGGACTCGCCCTGGTCATATCCGATTTCCAGGTAGATGGCTCCGCCCGGCTTTAACCAGGTTCTGGCTTCTTTGGCAATCTGCCGGTAGAATCTCAGGCCGTCCTCGGTGCCATCCAGGGCCATCATAGGCTCGTGCTCCCGCACCTCCGGCTCCAGGGTGGCAATGACTGCCGTGGGAATGTAGGGCGGATTGGATGTGATGATGTCGAAGGTTCCAGCTTCGGTCCGGGGCAGGGCAAAGAACAGGTCGCCCTGGCGGAAGATGATTTTTTTCTGGTGTGTTTTCGCGTTCCGCTCTGCCACCTTCAATGCCTCCTCTGACAAATCTGTGGCCGTTACCGATTCATAGCCGCCCTTCACCGCCAGGCTGATGGCAATACAACCGGATCCGGTGCAGAGATCCAGAAGTTTCTTTTCTCTGCCCTGCTGCTCCTGCAGCACCAGCTCCACCAGTGTCTCGGTGTCCTGGCGCGGGATCAGCACGTGTTCATTTACATAAAATTCCAGTCCCATAAATTCCTGGCTGCCCAGAATCTGCTGCAGCGGAATACGGGACGCACGCTTTTCGATCATTTCCCGATAAGTCCGGATCTGTTCCTGCACCTTAGCATCCTGTTCTGAAAGGGGGCGCAGGCGGTCCATCAGAAAATGGACCAAATCCAGATGAAATGCCTCGAAGAGAAGCAGCTTTGCGTCATTCTCCCCGTCGGTATCCCCCGCCTGTAAGAGGGCTGCGCTTCCTTCAGTCAGAAGGTCGTAGAGTGTCATCTGGTCTCCTCCTCCGGAATTTCTGTATCCGGGAAATTTTCCCTTAAGTATGCTTTCCAGTCAAACACCGCTTCCACCGCCGCAATGGCAACCTCGATCATAGAGTCATCCGGCTCACTGGTGGTAAGGTTCTGCATCCACAGTCCCGGCTTGCTGAGTAAATTGACCACCGGATTGTCACTGCGGCCTGCAAGGCGCAGAAATTCGTAAGACACACCCGCAATGACCGGCACCAGAATGATGCGGCTTGCCATGCGAAGCAGTACGTTGTCTACCCGCACAACCATAAAGAACAGGATGCTGATGAGCATGACAATGATGAGGAAGCTGGTGCCGCAGCGCTTGTGCTGCTTGGAGCTTTCCCGCACATGGTCCACCGTGAGGGTCATGCCATGCTCGATACAGTTGATGCATTTGTGTTCCGCGCCGTGATACATGAAGGTGCGGCGGATGTCTTCCATCCGGGAAATCAGTTTAATGTACGCGATAAAGATCGCGATGCGGATGACACCCTCTAAAATAGCCATGATGGTGTCGGAGTGGATGACCTGCTTACAGGCATTCGCAATAAGCAACGGCAGCACCATAAAAATGCCAATGGCCATGACCACGGAAAACACCATGACAACCGCCATAAGCACCTGCTCCACTTTCTCCCCGAAGACCTTGTCCAGCCACAGCTCCAGCTTTCCTGGCTCGGAGTCTTCATCATCCTCGAAGAAGCTGGCAGAAAAGCTTAAGGTCCGCATGCCGAGGATCATGGAATCCGCAAAGCTGAAGACGCCCCGTACAAAGGGGAGTCCGCAGAATGGCACCTTTTCCGTCATGCTGACGTAGGTGTCCTTTTTGACCTCAATGCCGCCGTCCGGCCTGCGCACAGCCGTGGCATACTGGTCTTTATTTTTCATCATAATTCCTTCAATGACGGCCTGACCGCCGATACCGGAATATTTCATATGAGTGATATCTCCTTATAAAGAAAAATAAGGTTGAGCCAAAGTGTCTCCACTTGAGTCTCAACCTTACTTCGCTCTCGTTATGCTTACGCCTTAACGCCGTATTTCTTGTTGAACTTATCGATACGACCGCGTGCAGAAGCAGCTTTCTGCTGACCGGTGTAGAAAGAATGACACTTAGAGCAAACCTCTACGTGGATCTCTTCCTTGGTGGAACCGGTAACGAACTCGTTGCCGCAGTTGCAGGTAACCTTAGCCTGATAATAAGCTGGATGGATTCCTTCTCTCATGATTTTCACCTCTTCACTTTCTCAATTATATAGTACTGTGATCGTCTAACGGTCTCATTCGTACCGTTAAAATCACGCCACATCTATAAACAGCTCCATAATTGTATCATAGAACGATAGCCTTGGCAAGCATATTTTCTAAGGTTTTCAAAGATTTTTCATCAGAACATACGCCGTTTTTTCGCCACTTCCACAAACTCCCGGTTGGTGCGGGTCTGGGCGAACAGATCCAGGATGCGCTCCACGGAATCCTCCGGCTTCAGGCTGTTGGTTGCCTTGCGGACAATATCCACTGCCTCGGCCTCATCACGGCTGAGAAGCAGGTCATCGCGGCGGGTGCCGGACTTTAAGATGTCGATAGCCGGGAAGATCCGTTTCTCGGAAAGCTTGCGGTCTAATACCAGCTCCATGTTACCGGTGCCCTTGAACTCCTCATAGATCACATCGTCCATGCGGCTTCCGGTATCCACCAGAGCTGTTGCCAGAATGGTCAGGCTGCCGCCCTCCCGCATGTTGCGGGCCGCGCCGAAAAACCGCTTTGGCATGTGCAGGGCCGCCGGATCCAGGCCACCGGAAAGGGTACGTCCGCTCGGCGGAACCACCAGGTTGTAGGCCCGGGCCAGACGGGTGATGCTGTCTAAGAGAATGATGACATCTCTGCCATGCTCTACCAGACGCTTCGCGCGCTCGATGACCATCTCGGACACACGTTTATGGCGCTCCGGCAGCTCATCGAAGGTAGAATAGATCACCTCGACATTGTTCCCTACTACGGACTCTTTGATATCGGTAACCTCCTCCGGGCGCTCATCGATCAGAAGAATGATCATGTGCATATCCGGATGATTGGTGGTGACTGCCTGGGCCACCTGCTTTAAGAGGGTAGTCTTACCGGCCTTCGGCGGAGATACGATCATGCCTCGCTGGCCCTTACCGATTGGTGCCAGAAGATCCAGAACCCGCATGGCGGTGCTGCTCTTGCCCTGGGTCTCCATATGGAGGCGGCTGTTCGGGAAGATCGGGGTCAGATCCTCAAAATTCGGACGGCGTTCCAGCGCGCTGACCGGATAACCATTCACGTTTTTGATATATAAAAGAGCCGCGAACTTTTCATTGGAGGTCTTCACACGGCGGTTTCCATTGATGATATCACCAGTCTTTAAGTTGAAACGGCGGATCTGGGTCGGGGACACATACACGTCATTCTCTCCCGGAAGAAAGTTCTCACAGCGAATGAAACCAAAGCCGTCCGGCATCACTTCCAGGATGCCGCTTGCCGGTACACCACTGTCCATCTCTTCCTGGGATTTCTCAGCGACCTCGTCCCGATTATTCTGATATGCCGGTTGCTCATTATTCTGGTTCTGGCGGTTCTGGTAAGGCTGTTCCCCATTTTGGGCCT
>ERZ773239.1554-NODE-1554-length-16756-cov-3.693791_pt1 | contig 16756 bp, 10 predicted proteins | sample MGYA00580521_ERZ773239 | MGnify/ENA primary metagenome ERZ773239 (study PRJEB29015, sample SAMEA2737801) | human gut metagenome | biome: human gut; feature: human-associated habitat; material: faeces | place: China | collected 2012 ... | reverse complement strand
GGTGCTGCCAGACCAACACCGTTGGCCTCGTACATTGTCTCAAACATGTCCTCAATGAGCTCCGCAATACGCGGGGTGATCTCTTTGACCGGTTTGCATTCCTTTCTTAAAATATCGTCTCCGATGGTTCTTACCTGTCTGATTGCCATTATTCTTCGTCCTTTCTGTATCGCATTTATATGAAATCACACTGGAGCGTCAGCTTTTTGCAGCTTTCTGTCTCGTCCCAGCGCATTTTGACATACTTCTGGATTTTTATTAGTATATCATAGTTTTCATGTTTCATATATAAAATTTTTCTGTAGATATCGTGAACTTTATATACCGGTGCCGGAACCGGCCCAATGATCTCGGCTGCTTCCCCGAAATGTTTCTGCACGGATCCCGCGATGGCATCCATGATCCGGCTCATAAGCTCCTCATTTTCTCCTGCCACCTGCATGCACAGCATATGGCAGGCCGGAGGATAATGCATCAGCCTCCGGTACCCCATCTCCTGGCGGTAAAAGGCCCCATAATCCTGGGCCGCCGCTGTCTGGATGCTATAATGCTCCGGCATATAGGTCTGGATCAGCGCTGTCCCTGCCTGTCTCCCGCGGCCCGCACGGCCTGCTGCCTGAACCAGAAGCTCAAACGTCCGCTCCGCTGCCGCAAAATCCGGCGCATACAGCGACACATCTGCCGCCAGCACGCCCACCAGGGTCACTCCCGGAAAATCATGACCTTTTACAATCATCTGGGTGCCAATGAGAATATCTGCCTTGCCCTTTGCAAATGCCGACAGAATCTTCTCATGGCCGCCCTTTCTCGAGGTAGTATCCAAATCCATCCGCAGAATTTTCGCCTGGGGAAACATCTGAACTGCCATCTCCTCAATCTTCTGGGTGCCGATACCAAATCCCGCCAGATACGGAGACCCGCAGTGCGGGCACAGCTTCGGCATGGGAATCTGATAACCGCAGTAATGACACACTAGTCTCTGGTGGTTATGCAGCGTCAGAGACACATCGCAGTGCGGGCATTTTACCGCCTCACCGCAGCTTCTGCAGGAAACAAAGCTGGAATAGCCCCTCCGGTTGATAAACAGCATGATCTGCTCCTTTTTCTCCAACCGGTCCCTGATCAGCTCCTGCAGACGCACACTGAATATGGATTTGTTGCCGGTCTCCATCTCCTTTCGCAGATCCACAACCTCCACCGCCGCCATCTCACTTCCCGCCTTTGCCCGCTTTGTCAGCGTAAACAGGCGGTAAATTCCGGCTTCCGCTTTTGCGTAGGCCTCCACCGATGGCGTGGCGGAGCCCATCACCAGAGCCGCGCCGCTTAGCGCGGCCAGTTTTTCAGCCACATCTCTTGCATGGTAGCGCGGCGACGTCTCACTCTTATAAGCACCCTCATGCTCCTCATCGATGATGATGAGTCCAAGATTGGGAAACGGCGTAAAAAGCGCCGATCTGGCACCGATCATAATATCCGTCTCTCCATTTCTGGCCCGCTCAAACTGGTCACACTTTTCTCCGGCAGAAAGCCTGGAATGCATAACACAGATACGGCGGCCGAAACGGCTGTAAAAACGGCTCACCGTCTGGTAGGTCAGGGCAATCTCCGGAATCAGCACGATGACCTGTTTTCCCTGCTGCAGCACATGGTCGATCAGGGCCATGTAAACTTCGGTTTTGCCGCTGCCTGTGACACCATGGATGAGACAGGGAGCGCGGTCGCCGGAGTCATAGGAAGTGATGAAGGCATCCGTAATGGACTGCTGCTCGGAATTTAAGAAGATGGCTGAACCGTCTCCCGCCGGCTCTGCCGCTTCTTTCCATGCCGCTTCCAGACTTCCTGCCGGTTTTGCCTTGGCCTGTTCCAGACCTTCGCCCGGCAGCTCCGTCATCCCCGCCACAGTCTCCACAATCTTCTTATTCCGTGCCTTCACCCTCTTCTTCACCGGGAGCACCGTCTTCAGCGCCTGATTCATGGTAGAGCCATACTGCTCCTTCATCCACCAGGCCAGCTCAATCAGCCGGGCATCCGCCGTAATACTCTTCTCAGTAACACCGATGATCTCTTTTATTTTGTCTTTATCATAATCCGGCCTGCCTGTGATTTCCACCACATAGCCGGTTCGTGTTCTGTTTCCTGAACCAAAAGGGACGCAGACCTGCACCCCCACACGGATCTGCGGCAAAAGCGCCGGCGGGATCCGGTACTGGAATACCCGGTCTACGTCTTCATGGGAAATATCTATAATGATGCTGGCATACTGATCTGCCATATATACTCCTGTCTGTTGCCTGTTTTAATCTTTCAGCAGCCTTGCTGCCACCTCCCCCAGCTTCATGCTGTTGGAGCCCTTTAAGAGCACACAGTCGCCCGGCTGCAGCTTTGCCTTTACGCTCTCAGCCAGCGCATCCCGCTGGTTCTCATCAAAATGAAGATACTCTGCTTTCATGCCGGCACGCTTTGCTCCGCGCGCAATCTGTTCTGCCAGTTCTCCATAAGTAAACAGAATATCCACCGGATGGGATTTCATCCAGCTTCCGACCTCATAATGGAACTTCGGGGAATCCGGTCCCAGCTCCTTCATATCAGCAAGCACCGCAATACGGCGTCCCTTTGCTTTCGCCTCAAGGACCTCCAAACCAGCCTTCATGGAAACCGGACTCGCGTTGTAGGTGTCATCAATAATGGTAACTCCATTTTTCTCCGCGATCTGCTGGCGGTTTTTGAATCCGGTAAAGGCAGCCAGGCTCTTCACTGCGCCGGAAAGCGGAACTCCGCTTAAATCTGCTACAGCCAAAGCCACCATGGCATTCAGCACATTGTGGCGCCCCATGATGCTTAAGCGCACCATATACTTTTCTCCACGGCAGTTTGCGGTAAACACCGGGTAGCCATCCTCGCTGCGGATATCCTCGGCCCGGTACTCGGAATTCTCTCTAGTTCCGTAATATACGGTACGGCAGCCCGCTTTGGCTTTTGTATCTTTTAGCAGCGGGTCATCCCCATTTAAGAACAGAATGCCGCCATCCTTTAAACCATCCTGAATAGTCAGCTTCTCATGATAAATGTTTTCCTGACTTCCCAGCTGTTCAATATGGGTGATGCCAACATTGGTGATCACAGCCATATCTACCTGGGCAATCTTTGCGATGACGGTCAGTTCCCCCGGCATGCTCATGCCAAGTTCCAGCACACCAATCTCATCGGCGGAAGTAATCTCAGACAGCGTGATTGGCACCCCCACCTGGCTGTTGGAATTTCCCGGAGTCTTGTATACCTGGTACTTCGCGGAAAGTGCTGCTGCCACCATTTCACGGGTCGTGGTCTTTCCCACACTTCCGGTGATGCCCACAAGCGGCAGGCTTAACCGGCTGCGGTAATAGCGGCCGATGTCCTGCAGCGCCTTTTTGGTATCAGCCACACGGATCCAGGCATGCTCCGCATCCTCTGCCGTATCATGCTCGGAAGTCAGCACAGCCACCGCGCCCGCGCCAAAGGCCTGCTCTATAAAACGATGCGCATCCACCTTTTCCCCAATGAGCGGCACAAACAGGTCATTTCCCTTCATGGTTCTCGAATCAATGCTCAAATGTGCAATCTTCTGTGTTTCGTTTCCATACAGAAGCCGGCCGCCCGTGGCAGCCACAATCTCTTTTACCGTTATATTTTCCATTTCCGGATCTCTTTTCCTGTTTCTTTTCTTCCAAGTGCCTGCAGGCTCTGTTTTCGCATTCCTGCTTTTCAAAGCCTGCCGCACACATGTTCCCTTACAAATTCTTCACAACCTCTTCCACCACCGCACGGTCCAGGAATGGGTAACGCACACCGTTGATCTCCTGATAGTCCTCATGGCCCTTGCCAATGATGGCAATCATATCGCCCGGCTCCGCGTGAGTGATGCTGTAGGTAATGGCCTCTTTCCGGTCCGGAATCTCAATGAATTTACCGCCGGTCTTCTCAATGCTGCCGCGGATATCCGCAATGATATCCTCCACCTTTTCAAACCGGGAGTTGTCTGCGGTGATGATGGACAGATCCGCCATGCGGCCGCCAATCTCCCCCATAGAGTAACGACGGTCCTTCGAGCGGTTTCCACCGCAGCCAAAGACTACTACCAGACGCTTCGGATGGTACTCCCTAAGCGTTGCCAGAAGGCTCTCCATGCTGACTGCGTTGTGGGCGTAGTCTACGATGACGCAGCACTTCTCAGAGGTGTATACAATCTCCATACGGCCGTTGATTTTCAGGTGCTCCAGGGCATGCTGCAGCTTTTCTGCCGGAACACCAACCCACAGAGTAACCGCTGCTGCCGCCAGCGCATTGTATACATTAAATTTGCCAGGGATGCTGACACGCACCGGAATCTGGTGCTCGCCCCTGATATCAAACTCCACGCCCACAAAATCCGGCTCAGAGACATAATGAATGTTCTCTGCCTGGAAACCGGCGCCCTCTTTCAGGCCAAATCCGGTCCATGGGCACGGAATATCTTTTACAATATCGTCAATATGTTCATCATCCACGTTGATCAGGGCACGGTCACACTGGTGGAACAGCTGTTTCTTGTAATATAAATACTCCGCAAAGTCCGCGTGCTCATCTTTTCCGATGTGATCCGGAGAAATGTTGGTGAAGAGCCCATAGTTGAAGTGAATACCTGCCACCCGGTGCATCTTCATGGCCTGGGAGGAAACCTCCATCACGCAGCACTCACAGCCAGCTTCCACCATCTTCGCGAAATAGCGGTGCAGATCATAGGATTCCGGTGTGGTATTCACGGTTGGAAAATGTTCTTCTCCGATGTAAACGCCATTGGTACCAATCATACCGGTCTTTTTACCGGCAGTCTCCAGAATGGTCTTGATCATATGGGTGGTGGTGGTCTTTCCCTTGGTACCAGTTACCCCGATCATGGTAAGCTTCCGGGATGGATAGCCAAAGCGTGCTGCCGATAACAGAGCCAGCGCCTCTCTTCCGTTTTCGGTCTCCACCACAGTGACATCCTCCGGTGTCTCCACCGGATGCTCGGTCACAAGTACCTTTACTCCTGCCTCTGTCACCTGAGGAATAAAATCATGGGAATCGATTTTCGTACCCTTCATGCAGACAAACACCGCGCCAGGAGCAGCCTTTCTGGAGTCGTACACAACCTCGTTTACCTCCACGTCCAGGCTTCCCTGAACCAGCTTGTAAGAAAGTCCCTCTAACCAGTCTTTTATCGTCATACTCTTGTCTATCCTTTCTTAGTTTCTATCCGTCTGCTTTCGTTTGCACTGCGCAAAATTCTGGCATAGCGGACTTCCACGCAAAAAGCGCAGCTGCCAGAGCAGCCCACGCCTTCGCGACAATTTCAAATTAGAATAATCCGGTGATCACACCATTTTCATCCACATCAATGCCATCTGCCGCCGGTTTCTTCGGAAGTCCCGGCATGGTCATGATGGCCCCGGTCAGCACTACCACGAAGCCGGCTCCAGCGGATACATAAGCATCACGCACATTGATGGTAAATCCGGTCGGACGTCCCAGCTTGGTCTGGTCATCGGACAGGGAGTACTGAGTCTTCGCCATGCAGACCGGAAGATTGCCAAAGCCCATCTCCTCAATGCGGGCCAGCGCTTTGGATGCAGCCGGTGCATAGGAAACACCATCCGCGCCGTAAATCTCGGTGGCAATGGTCTTTACCTTATCCTTTAAGCTCATCTCATCCGGGTACAGGGCATGGTAATGGCTCTCCTTATTTGCAAGGGTGTCAAGAACCTTCTGTGCCAGGGCTTCTCCGCCCTCTCCGCCTTTTGCCCATACCTCAGAAAGAGCGAACTCACAGCCACGCTCCTCACAGAAATCGCGGATGAACGCATACTCTGCTTCCGTATCGGTCACAAAGGAGTTTAAGGTTACCACAACCGGAACACCAAATTTCTGCAGATTTTCAATGTGCTTCTCCAGGTTCACAATACCCTTCTTTAAAGCATCCAGGTTCTCTGCGGAAAGCTCGGTCTTCGGCACACCGCCGTTGTACTTTAACGCGCGGACGGTTGCCACCAGAACCACTGCATCCGGCTTTAAGTCTGCCTTGCGGCACTTGATATCCAGGAATTTCTCAGCGCCCAGATCTGCGCCGAATCCAGCCTCGGTTACCACGATATCAGCCAGCTTTAAGGCTGTCTTGGTCGCGCGCACACTGTTGCAGCCATGGGCAATATTCGCGAACGGTCCGCCGTGTACCAGGGCTCCGGTATGCTCCAGAGTCTGGATCAGGTTCGGCTTGATGGCATCCTTTAACAGGGCCGCCATGGCACCTACTGCGTTTAACTGCGCTGCGGTAACCGGCTCTCCGGCATAATTATATGCGACAATGACCTTGCCGAGACGCTCTTTTAAATCATTCATGTCATTGGCCAGGCACAGAATTGCCATGATCTCGGAAGCTACGGTGATGACAAAATGATCCTCACGAACCACGCCGTCGGCCTTTGCGCCAAGGCCAACCACCACATTACGCAGTACACGGTCGTTCATGTCCAGGCAGCGTTTCCAGAGGATCTGTCTGGTATCAATCTGAAGAGCGTTGCCCTGCTGGATGTGGTTATCCAGGAGTGCTGCCAGAAGGTTATTGGCAGAAGTGATGGCATGGAAATCACCGGTAAAATGAAGGTTTAAATCCTCCATCGGAACAACCTGGGCAAATCCGCCGCCTGCTGCTCCGCCCTTAATGCCGAAGCACGGTCCCAGAGATGGCTCACGCAGCGCGATCATGGTCTTTTTTCCAAGTCTTGTAAGAGCATCTGCCAGGCCAATGCTTGTGGTAGTCTTTCCTTCTCCTGCCGGAGTCGGATTGATGGCAGTTACCAGAACCAGTTTTCCGTCCGGACGGTCTTTAACCTGCTGCCACAGTTCATCCGTGATCTTTGCCTTATACTTACCGTACAGTTCCAGATCATCCTCAACAATTCCATAGCTCTCTGCAACCTCTTTGATTGGAAGCTTTACCGCCTCCTGCGCGATTTCGATATCTGTTTTCATAGCCAGATTCCTCCCTTTTCATGTGTAGTGTGGATTAAATGATCTGATCAAACTCTTCCATGGTCATAAGAACCTTGCGGGGCTTTGTTCCCTCTTCCTCTCCGACCACACCGGCCTCTGCCAGCTGGTCCATGATTCTTGCGGCACGGTTGAATCCAATCTTGAACATGCGCTGCAGCATTCCAATGGATGCCTTTTCTTTTTCTATTATGAAACGGCCTGCCTGCTCAAAGTACTCGTCCCGGCTGTTAGACGGGCCGGAGGCTTGGGCAGAAGGAGCCGAATTCATACTGTTTTCCACCTCCGGACTGTACTGGGCGCTAAGCCCCTGCTCGGTTAAGAAGTCCACTACCTGCTGGACTTCCGTATCTGAGACAAAGGCGCCCTGCACTCGCTGCGGCTTCGGGAAGCCTGCCGGATAAAAGAGCATATCACCCTTTCCTAAAAGCTTTTCCGCGCCATTCATGTCAATAATGGTACGGGAATCCACTCCGGAAGAAACGGAGAACGCGATTCGTGACGGCACGTTGGCCTTGATGAGACCGGTGATGACATTGACAGACGGTCTCTGGGTCGCGATGACCAGATGAATGCCTGCCGCGCGGGCCAGCTGGGCCAGACGGCAGATGGCATCCTCTACTTCGCCCGGAGCCACCATCATCAGATCCGCAAGCTCATCAACGATGATGACGATCTGCGGCAGCTTCTTCGGTTTGTTCTCATCTTCGATATCCTGAATAGTTTCAATCTTCGCGTTGTATCCTTTTACGTCACGCACTCCGTATTTGGCAAACTTCTTGTAACGATCCGTCATCTCTGCCACTGCCCAGTTTAACGCGCCGGATGCCTTCTTCGGATCCGTCACGACCGGGATCAGAAGATGCGGGATACCATTATATACACTGAGCTCTACGACCTTCGGGTCTACCATGATAAGCTTGACATCCTCCGGATCTGCCTTGTAGATGATGCTCATGATGATGGTATTGATGCAGACAGACTTACCGGATCCGGTAGCGCCCGCGATCAGCAGATGCGGCATCTTGGCAATATCCGTCACCACAACCTGACCTCCGATGTCTTTACCAACCGCAAAAGCCAGCTTTGACGGGTGCTTTTGGAAGGTATCAGACTCCAGCAGGTCACGCAGGAATACGGATGTTTTCTCCTTGTTCGGAACCTCAATACCCACGGCAGACTTGCCCGGGATCGGCGCCTCAATACGGATATCCTCCGCAGCCAGGCTTAATTTGATGTCATCGGCCAGACCCACGATCTTGCTGACCTTGACCCCCTGCTCCGGATGAAGCTCATAACGGGTAACAGAAGGGCCGCAGCTGATATTCGTCACGGTAACGCCAACGCCAAAATTCCGGAGCGTCTGCTGCAGCTTCACAGCTGTCTCCCGGTACTCCTGCTCAGAATAGCCGCCGGAATTTCTGCCGCCGCGCTTTAAGAGGCTGAGGGGCGGATAGACATATTCCTTCTTCGGTTCCTCTTCCGTTTCCTGAATCTGCTGTTCCACAGTCGCTTCACTGTCTGCAGTTTCTGCTTCTTTCTTCGCTGCTGCCGCTTTCTTTGCAGACTCCAGCTTCTTCTGAAGAGCCTCGGTATCGGTATCGATCACCTTGCCGCCGGCTGTTACCACATGCTTGTTCCCTTCCGGGATTGCGAAATCGGTGTTCTGCTCCGTCTTAACGGTGTAAGCCACATCCGGCTCTGGAAGATACTCCTCCGGGGCTGCCTCCTGCCATGCAGGCTCCTGCGGCCGGGTATATGTACACTCCTCATGTTCTGCTTTTGCAGGCTCATCCCACGGAGCCTCATCCTGAATCTGCTCCGGTTCCTGCTGATGCCCTGACAGCACTGTCTGATCATGCGCCGGATTCACCGCGGATTCTTCATCCAGTCTTCTGGCACCGCCGGTAAAAACCTCCCCCGCCTGCTCAAACTGTCCAAAACCGGACTCTGTCAGGCGCTTTGCCGCTGCCTCCAGATCATAGTCATCTTCCGGCATGGTAATACTGCCTGTAAAAATATCCGACAGATCCGGTTCCATGGCTTCCTCCGGAGACAGGCGCCGCCTGCGCGATGTTCCGGGAGCCGGAGCCTCCTCTGACGCCTCATCCGCAGCCTGACTGCCGGCCTGCAGGTCTGCGCTGCCGCCATCTTCACTGCTTTTCCCGTAATCTTCTTCATTGCTGCCATCCCTGCCAGCTTCGAAGCCTTCTTGCGGCATATCCTCTGCATCTTCATTGTCAGAAGCTGACAGCTTCGTGGAACCCAAATTCACGCCCCGCACCCGCTGCTCCTCCCGAAGACGCCTTCGTTCTTCCTGACGCTCGGCATAAAGCTCACGGCGCCGCTCCATATCTTCTCTTGCGTGCTGATAGGCCACATCGCTGTGACGTTTTACCGCTTTCACAAAAGAGCGCTGGGTAATGCACACCATGCAGATGATCATTCCAACCGCCATGACCAGAAATGCTCCGATACTTCCGATAAAGGCACGGATTCCGCCAAACAGCAGGCCTCCAAACAGGCCTCCGCCCATACCGGATGCTGCTGAAAGGCGGTAATATTCAAAAATGCCTTTCCCTGCTTCCGGCTGCTGCCCGAACATCATCTGTGAAAAACCACATAACAGGAAAAACGCTGCGGCCGTAGCAACGGTCTTTTGCAGTACAATCCGGTTTTCGCGGTTGGCCTGATAAAAGCAGGTTCCGATAAAGAGAACCAGCGGAGCCACATAGCCCGGAAGGCCAAACAGGCCAATCTGGATTCCTCTTAAGAAATCACCTGCAAATCCGCACAAATGAAAATTGCTCAAAAATAAAAGCACAGCCAGAGCAAATGACCCTAACACAATGACCTCTGCACGGACCAGTCCCTCCTGCTCCGGTTCCGGCTCCTGGACCCGCCTCGGTCTGCCCGGTTTGCGTCCTTCTGACGCTCCCTGAGCACCGGAACGCACAGACTTTCTACTGCCTGCCGCTTTTCCCGTTCTGTCTGAATTTACTCGATTTTGCTGTTTCTTCGCTGCCACAAACTTCGGCCTCCTCTTTCCCAATGTAGTTAGTATACAAAAAAATATCAGGAAATGCAAGCCACGGAAAACCGGACACAGGATTCCCAAACGGTCCCGACAGAGCTTACGCTCCTGCTTCAATCTGCTGATACAAATACCTAAGTGCCTCCCGGATCCCTCCAACCTCATCGATCAGTCCGGCCTTTACCGTATCCTGGCCTACCAGCACAGTACCGAGATCTTTCGTCAGCATTTCCGTGTTCAGCATCAGCTTCTTCACCTGATCGTAGGCAATCTTTGCGTGCTCACTCACAAAAGTCAGGATCCGGTCCTGGATCATCTCAAAATACTCATAAGTCTGGGAAGCCCCGATCACGGTCCCGCTCATCCGCACAGGATGCACCATCATGGTCCCAGTCGGCACAATAAAGGAATGATCTGTTGACACTGCAAGCGGCACTCCGATGGAATGGCTGCCGCCCAGGACCAGGGATACCGTCGGCATGGAAAGAGAGGCGATCATCTCCGCAATGGCCAGGCCGGCATCTACATCACCTCCAGAAGTATTTAGCAATACCAGAAGGCCTTCCACGCTGTCGTCATCTTCCAGCTGCGCCAGCTTTGGCAGGATTTGGTCATATTTGGTAGTTTTCGTATTGCCGGAAAGATTTTCATGGCCTTCCACTTCTCCGATAATGGAAAGCAGACAGATTTTGTGTTTGCCGTTGCTGCCATCCAGGATAGCCCGGGCATCGTTCTGATTCACATTTTCTTCGTTATTCATATAAGGATCTCCTTCTCTTCCATACTATAGATATTTACAAATATCCCCCATAACTCAGGATATATTCGCATTTTCTCCGCGAATGCGTTATACTAGGGGCAATACGAAATCCGGAGGAATTATGAGTGATGTCAGACTATACCGTAAGCAGAATTTTACCCACCGATAAGCGCGCTGTGCGCCAGATGGACGCATTATTAGAAAAAGAAGGAATCGAGCGGGACAAAAACCTCGATTACAGCATCGGACTGTTCGATGATAATTACGATCTTGTGGCAACCGGATCCTGTTTTGCCAACACACTGCGCTGTATGGCTGTTTCTTCCGAGCATCAGGGAGAAGGCCTGATGAACCAGATCATCTCCCATCTGATCGAGTTTCAGTACAGCCGCGGCAACACCAGTCTCTTTCTGTATACAAAATGTAATACTGCGCGTTTCTTTGGTGATCTGGGCTTTTACGAAATTGCCCGGGTAGAAGGCAAAGTTGTTTTCATGGAAAACCGCAGGACCGGCTTTGCCGATTATCTGAAGCGGCTGCAGAAAGAAACCGCAGATTTCACGGCAACAGAAGGAAATCCGGCTCCGCCTGTGAAAACCGGTGCTGTCATCATGAATGCCAACCCCTTCACCCTGGGTCACCGCTACCTCTTAGAGCAGGCAGCCTCAGCCGTAGATCTGCTCCATGTGTTTGTGGTATCCGAAGATGTCTCCCTCGTTCCTTTCTCCGTCCGCAAACGGCTGGTGGCAGAGGGCTGCGCAGATCTTCCAAATGTGATCTGCCACGAAACCGGTCCCTACATGATTTCCAACGCCACCTTCCCATCCTACTTTTTAAAAGACTCCGACACTGTCATCCGGTCCCACGCCAAGCTGGATATTCAGGTCTTTCTGCGCATTGCCAAGGCCCTGTCCGTGACCGACCGCTTCGTGGGCGAAGAACCCTTTAGCCAGGTAACCGGCATCTACAATCAGGTGATGGCAGAGGAACTGACAGCCGCAGGCCTTGGCTGCAACATCATCCCGCGAAAGGCCGATGAGGACGGTGCCATCAGCGCCTCCGAGGTACGCTGCCTGATCAGAGGCGGCAACTTTGAAGCACTAAAAAAGAAGGTGCCAGCATGCACCTTCCAGTATTTCACCTCCGAGGCCGCCGAACCTGTCATTCAGAAGATCCGGTCAGCCGCAGAGGTACGGCATTACTAAATTTTACATCAGCGGCGCAAACAGCCGCAGCACCTTACCCGCGATCTTCTTCGGCATCGGATAGGTTCTGCAGTCTTCCAGTGTGATCTCCTGACAGTGTTTCAGGGTTTCCTGGAAGTCGGCTTCGGCCTGCTGTACAGCCGGATTCCTGAACAAGTACACGGCGCACTCAAAATGCAGATGCAGGCTCCGGTAGTCCATGTTGATGGAGCCTACCACTGCCTTGGTGTTGTCGCTGGTAAATACTTTCGCGTGCACAAAGCCCGGTATATATTCGTAAATCTTTACGCCGGCCTGCAGAAGCTCCGCGTAATAAGACCTGGCCAGCAGGTACGCGTAGATCTTGTCTGGAATATGCGGCATGATGATGATCGTCTCAATACCGCGCTTTGCCGCAAACGTCAGTGAAGTGATCATATCACTGTCCAGGATCAGATACGGTGTCATGATATGCACATAATAGCGGGATTCGTTTAAGATATCCATATAAACATGCTGCCCTACTGTCTCGTTATCCAGCGGACTGTCTCCGTATGGCATCACAAAGCCGGTACCGTCCGGCTCTTTCGGGTTTGGAACAGCCGACCGGTACAGATACCGGTCATAATCATCCGTTCTGTGTTCTGTAATATTCCACATCTGCAGAAACATCATCAGAAATCCGGTGGCCGCATCACCCTTCAGCATAATGGCGGTATCCTTCCAGTGTCCAAACCGCACCTTACGGTTAATGTACTCGTCTGCCAGATTCACTCCGCCGGTAAAGGCAGTGTGGCCATCAATGACTGTGATCTTACGGTGGTCGCGGTTATTCTGATAGGAAGAAAGGACCGGACGCACCGGAGAAAACATCTTGCAGTGGATTCCGTATTTTTCCAGCTGCTTTGGATATCCGTAAGGCATCAGGGTAAGACAGCACATACCATCGTACATAAAACGCACTTCCACACCGGCGGCCGCCTTCTCTTTCAGGATTTCCAGAATACTGTCCCACATTTCGCCTTTTTCCACGATAAAATATTCCATGAAAATATAACGTTCTGCTTTCTTCAGTTCCTCCAGAAGCACCGGATACATGTCATCTCCCAGCGGAAAATACTGTGCGCTGGTGTTTTCCCAGATTGGATATCCTCCATACCTGTTCATATAGTAGGCCAGCCGCGCAGTTCCCCGGCTTTCACGGTACAGACGTTCCATAACCTCCGGCCGCTGTCTCAGCATCGATTCCGTTTCCTTTATAATTTCTTTCAGTCTCCTGTCAATGGCCCGGGTTCCCGGCTGCGTCTCCACAAACAGATAAAACAATGCGCCGAACACCGGAAACACCAGCACAGGAATGATCCAGGAGAGCTGATAAGACGGATTCTGGTTTTTATTAATAATGTAGATCACAACAACCGCACTCAGTCCAACAAAACCACCATACAGGTAAAATACATGTTCCCGCAGCCACTGAAAGCTCAGGCAGAGGATCACAAGCTGGATCAGAAGTGCCGTGATCACAAATGTGGTTCGCCCGAATATTACCCGCAGAAAACGTCCCCAGGTCTTCTTTTTCGGCTTATGCAGTTCCCATTCTTCCTGAATATTCATAGTTCTAGTCTCCTGTCTGCTACTCTTCTTCCGGTATCATTTATTGTTTCTTTCTTGCCGTTCCAAGATGGATCTTGTCGCGTCCCACCTGCTGTACTGTAATTTCTTCTTTTTCTTTTGGTTCCACACCCTTTGCGATCAGCCTTGTCTTTGAATAATACTGGGTATCTGCAGCCTTCCCGTTCACGCAAATCTTAGACCAGATGTTGAACGGTCCTCCGAATACGATCACCTGATCCGTATTATGCACTGTAGTTCCCTGGATGATCGGTGTAACCCCAAACTCCAGCTGTGTTGCCTGATACGGAGATTCTCCTCCATAAACCTCATGATCACCATACAGGATATCATACTGGAGGAGCTTCATCGCATCCAGGTAGCTCTGGGTATCCGTATCCCAGGCATCCAGATGCCGCTGATGAAAACGCAGCATGGTTCCTTCATGGATATCCAGCATATTCAGCACATGCGCCGCAAGCTGGTATGCCTCTACATTCCGTTTCACCGCCGGGAGATTCACATTGTTCCACACAACATATTTTGTCTGGAAGAGGCTTTCATTCTCCATCTCCTGAGCTGTCCACTCAAAACCCGGCAGGTGGTCTCCATACAGCACCAGAACGGTCGGTTCCATACGGGTATTCAGCATATTGATCAGCTGCCCCACAAATTCATCCATCTCATGGATCTGCTCGCAGTAATACTCAAAAGACGGATATTTTCCATGCCCCTGTACGGAAATCGTGTATACAAAATCACTTCCGATCGAGGAATCCAGTACTTTTTCAATTTCTCCCACCAGTACCTTGTCCTTACACCAGCCAGTCGGATTCCGCTCAATGTCATACATGTATTCGATGGGGGTAAACGTATCAAATCCAAGCTGGGCAAATACCTTGTGGCGGTCATAGAAGGTTGCCTCATTATTATGCACCGCATGAGCCTTGTAGCCCAGATTTTTCATATCAAAGGCCATACTCTCGCAGGCCGTTTTCTGCAGGATCGTCTTGTACGGATATTCACCCGGACCGAAAAAATCCAGATTCATGGCACTGATACATTCAAACTCTGTATTGGCTGTGCCGGCTCCTACAGACGGAACGCTTAAATATCCGGATGGAAAATTTCGTTCCAGGAAATGAAACATCGGAATGGGATCACCCTGCACCGGATTATTTCGCCATAGTGTCGGATCAAAAAAAGATTCCAGCTGAAGCATGATGATATTCGGATAACGTCCTTCTATGGTTTTCGGAACCTCCACCTGGGTCTGCTCCTCGCTCTCAAGCTGATCCACCGCTTCCGTGTCATAACCGTCCGGCTTGTCAATCCCTGTATTCAACAGAGAGTTGGCAAAACAGTACGCCACTCCATAATCCTTGTAGGCCTGGCCGATGTTTCCAAAATGAAGTGCCACACGGCCGGAGGCAACTGAAAAATTCAACATTCCCCAGATTACCAGCATGGTTACAGCAGCCACACAGCCGGACTCTGTAAGGTTTACTTTCTGCAGATCCACCGGTGCCTTTCGCCAGAGCAGCACGCAAAAAAGGATAGCTGCCACAGCTGCCGCTGCCATCAGAATAATCTGCCACCAGGTCAGATAGGTTGTCAGAAGTGTTGCAGCATATTTCACCAGACGAAGATCCGCCGCAGTAAACGGCGTTGTCCGGAACACCAGAAGCACACTATTGATAATTGCCGCAGCAAAGCCGATCACCAAGAACACAACCGCCAAAAATACTTTGTGCCTTGTAAAAAATACCAGCAGAAACGGGGCCAGAAGCAGCAGCGTATCCAGCAAGAATACCATCGGCGCATGAATCATAAAACGAACCGTTCCCACAAAGGATTTTCGATTCAGAATCTCTGTTACCACATTGAGCAGCAGTGCCGTTCCCAACAGAATCCCCAGTATCTTCCACAACCGCTTCATAGCTTATCTGCCTGTCCTTTCTCTCTTGCACTCGTTCTCGTGACTTCGTCACTCGATTGCCTCGTCGTTCGCCAGAAGCATGCAAGCATGCTTCTGGCTCTCTTGCACTCGTTACATTTTAGCATATTCTGGGGAAAATCAACATAGTATTTTTTATAAACGAATCTGCGGAAGCAATTGAATTTTTCTGTACTTTCTCCTATAATAAACCGTATGTGACTTTTTGGCCGGCCCTATTGCAGGATATTTCCTGATATTTCCGGCAAATTCACACAATTCCATACAGAAAAGTGAGGATATATTATGACTGATACTCTTGTACAGGGACTTGCTTCCCTGCTTGGGGGAAAAGTATCCGGCGAAGTGATCATCTTTATCATCTCCATGATCCCGATCCTGGAGCTGCGAGGCGGACTGCTCGCTGCATCCCCCGCCCTCTTAAATGTTCCGATCCTGCGGGCCATTCCCATCTGCGTGATCGGAAACCTGCTCCCGATTCCATTCATCCTGCTGCTCATTGAAAAAATCCTGAATGTCATGGAACGCATTCCCGGACTTGGAAAGTTTGCTGTCTGGATCCGGCAAAAAGCCGATAAAAACAAAGGACAGATTGAAAAATTCGGATTCTGGGGCCTGGTTCTTTTTGTAGGCATCCCGCTTCCAGGCACCGGCGCCTGGACCGGCTCCCTGGTGGCCGCCCTGCTTCACATGAAATTCGGCAAAGCCATCGGCGCCATCCTCATTGGAATTATCATGGCTACCGTGATCATGTCTCTTTTATCCTACGGACTGCTTGGTGCAATTTTCGCCTAAATGATACAGTTGCTGGAAACGCCAGTTGAAAAATGCTCCGGTCCCCTGTATTTTTCGACTGGCGTTTCCCGATTCCATCTGTACAAAAAAGCTCCCGGCCTGCGAAAGCAGGTTCGGGAGCTTTTTTCCGCTACAGCACAAGTCATTCCATCCGGAACTGACCCGCTCATGCTGCCCGGCGGACCGGGACAGCTATGAACGATTTATATTGAATTTCTCACGAACGATTACTCGTTGTCGTCACCGTACAGCTTAACCAGCTTGGTCAGGTACTCGTAACGCTCCTTAGCCTCTGCCTCGTTTCTAGCGAACAGGGTAGCTGCTCTCTCCGGATTCTTCATAGCCAGAGATGCGTAACGAACCTCGCCCTT
>ERZ773239.1538-NODE-1538-length-16849-cov-2.992021_pt1 | contig 16849 bp, 18 predicted proteins | sample MGYA00580521_ERZ773239 | MGnify/ENA primary metagenome ERZ773239 (study PRJEB29015, sample SAMEA2737801) | human gut metagenome | biome: human gut; feature: human-associated habitat; material: faeces | place: China | collected 2012 ... | reverse complement strand
TGCTTTATGATATTGATTTTACGGAAAGCGGAGAGGACGATTCTTACCGAAGAGAATTGGAGACTTACGCAAAAGAGCAGGGGGCAGAAAAGCTGCATGAGAAATTAAAGGAAGTCGATCCCATTTCCGCCGAGAAGATCCATGCAAATAATGTTAAGCGTGTGATCCGTGCACTGGAATATTATAAACAGACCGGGGAGCCAATCTCCAGGCACAATGAGCAGGAACGGCAGAAGGAATCTCCTTATGCCTTTGCCTATTTTGTATTGAATGACAAACGGGATCGTCTTTACCAGCGTATTGATGCCCGTATTGATGAGATGCTTTTAGAAGGTCTGGTGGCGGAAGTAGAAAAGCTGAAGGAAAAGGGGTGCCACCGCGGTATGGTTTCGATGCAGGGACTTGGCTATAAAGAGATCCTGGAGTATCTGGACGGAGAATGTACCCTTGAGGAAGCAGTTTATAAATTAAAGCGAGATACGAGACATTTTGCCAAGCGTCAGATCACCTGGTTTAAGCGGGAACGCGATGTGATCTGGGTTGACAAAGATGCTTTTGAATATGACGAAGAAAAAATTCTGCAGTATATGCTTGCAGTTTTACAGGAGAGACATGTATGGAATCATTAAAAAATATGTACGAAGAATTTGGCATCTGTGATGCGATTTATGAGTTTGGACAGAAAACGGAGGAAAAATTAAAGACACGTTTTGATGCGATCGATAAAAATGCAGAGTACAATCAGTTGAAAGTACTGCATGCCATGCAGAAAAACCGTGTCTGTGCAGAACATTTTTCCGGAAGTACCGGATATGGCTACAACGATGACGGAAGGGATACGCTGGAAAAGGTATATGCGGATACATTCCACACGGAAGATGCACTGGTAAGACCGCAGATCACATGCGGAACTCACGCACTGGCACTGGCATTGGCTGCAAATCTGCGCCCGGGCGATGAGCTTCTATCTCCAGTCGGAAAACCTTATGACACATTGGAAGAAGTCATTGGAATCCGCCCATCGAATGGTTCTCTTGCGGAGTACGGAATTTCCTATCGCCAGGTAGATCTTCTGGAAGGCGGTGCATTTGACTATGACAATATCAAAAAAGCAATCAATGAAAAGACAAAGCTTGTAACAATCCAGCGTTCCAAAGGATATCAGACAAGACCAAGCTTTTCCGTCTCACAGATTGGAGAACTGATCGCATTTGTAAAGAGTATCAAACCAGACGTTATCTGTATGGTCGATAACTGTTACGGTGAATTTGTAGAGACGATTGAGCCAAGTGATGTGGGTGCAGATATGGTCGTTGGTTCCCTGATCAAGAACCCGGGCGGTGGACTTGCGCCAATTGGCGGATATATCGCAGGACGAAAAGATCTGATTGATAATTGTGGATACCGCCTGACTTCTCCAGGACTTGGAAAGGAAGTTGGTGCATCTCTCGGTGTCATGCAGTCCTTCTTCCAGGGACTTTTCCTGGCACCGACCGTTGTATCCGGCGCATTAAAGGGAGCTATCTTTGCGGCAAACGTCTATGAGCGCCTGGGCTTTGATGTGGTTCCGAACAGCACGGAGCCGCGCTATGATATCATTCAGGCGATCACGTTTGGAAAACCGGAGGGTGTTATTGCGTTCTGCCAGGGCATTCAGGCGGCGGCGCCGGTTGACAGCTATGTATCGCCGGAACCGTGGGATATGCCGGGTTACGACGCACCGGTCATCATGGCAGCAGGTGCCTTTGTACAGGGCTCCTCCATTGAGCTGAGTGCCGATGGCCCGATCAAGCCGCCGTATGCGGTTTATTTCCAGGGCGGCCTGACCTGGTATCACGCAAAGTTGGGCATCTTAATGTCTCTGCAGAAGATGGTAGAAGCAGGCATTGTGACGCTGTAATTTTTTGTGGTAGAAAATATTAACCATTTCTAAAGTTTTCCATTTTTTGTATACACGATATTTGATTTGTGGTAAACTAAAAATTGTTCCCTTCCGCTTCGTACTTGGAGAGAGAATGGAGGGTGAACGATGAAACACACGACAATGAAAGAGCTGCCCCATGATGAGCGGCCATATGAACGCTGCGTAAAATCCGGGCCGGAGCATTTGAGTGACGCACAGCTTCTGGCTGTGATCCTCCGGACCGGAAGCACGCAGGAGAGCGTACTGGAGCTGGCTGCCCGGATTCTGGAGCTTGGAGGTCCCGGAGAAGGAATTCTGGGACTTTTGCATTTGTCCCTGCCGGAGCTGATGAGCGTCAAGGGCATTGGGCAGGTGAAAGCCATCCAGCTCCAGTGTATTGGAGAACTGTCCAGACGCATCTGGAAACGCAAAGCCATAAAGAGTCCGGTTCGTTTCAACGATCCGGCCCAGGTGGCGGAATACTATCAGGAAGACCTGCGTCATAAGGAACAGGAAGAGTTTCACATGATGCTTTTTAATACGAAACAAAACATGATTGGAGACGTAGCGCTGTCTAAGGGGACGGTGAATGCGTCTCTTGCCACACCGAGGGAAATCTTTATCCAGGCATTGAAATTTCAGGCGGTAAGCCTGATCCTGGTGCACAATCACCCCAGCGGCGATCCGGAACCCAGCAGGGAAGATGTCCTTCTTACCCGGCGGGTGGAGGAGGCCGGACGGGTGATCGGCATTCCGGTGTTAGATCATATCATCATAGGTGATGGCACTTATGTCAGCATGAAAGAACGGGGATTATAACAGATGGAATCAAAACGCAGCAAATACATTCTGATCGGACTGTCGGTTTTCTGCATTCTGCTGATCGGCATTACATCGTTTAAGGATGGATTCTTAAATCCGCTGAGAAGCGGCGTGGGCTATGTCTTAAGCCCGATCCAGTCGGGAGTGAACCGGGTGGGTACCTCACTTTACAACGGAATCAGCAACTACAGCACGTTGCGCAGCGCCATGGCGGAAAAGCAGGCTCTGCAGGAACGCATCGACGCGCTGGTGGAGGAGAACAGCCGCCTGCAGTCGGAACAGTTTGAACTGCAGCGTCTGCGGGAGCTTTATGATCTGGATCAGGACTATATGCAGTATCAGAAGATTGGAGCCAGGGTCATTGCGAAGGACTCTGGTGACTGGTTTCAGGTATTCCGGATCAACAAAGGTTCTGCGGACGGTGTTCAGGTAGATGCCAACGTCATGGCCGGAGGCGGCCTGGTGGGCATTGTTACGGATGTGGGAGCTCATTATGCCACAGTCCGCTCCATCATTGATGATGTGAGCCGTGTCAGCGGCATGGCCCAGCAGTCCGGAGATACCTGCATTGTATCCGGTGACCTGACTTTGTTCGGAGAGGGGAGGCTGCGTTTGAGCAACATTGCGGAGAACGGCGATCTGAAAGACGGAGACCGCATTGTGACCTCCAACATCAGTTCTAAATTTCTTCCAGGAATCCTGATCGGCTACGCGGCCGATATCACCACAGACCAGAGCCGTCTGACCAAGTCCGGTTACCTGATTCCGGCAGCACACTTTGACAGCCTGCAGGAGGTGCTGGTCATCACGACCCTGAAAGAGGAAGAGGCACCGCAAGAGAGTACAGAAAATACAGAGGGGGCACAGACAGGCGCATGAAACGGTTCTTATTGAATGTGGTACTGATGATCCTGGCTTTTACGGTCCAGAACTGTGTGTTTCCGCTGATTCCGTTTCTCACGGCAACTCCGAACTTGCTTCTGATCCTGACCTTTTCCTTTGGATTTATTTACGGAAAGGAAGCGGGACTGTTATACGGTCTGTTTGCCGGAATTTTACTGGATCTGTTTTACAGCGGCCCCTTCGGTTTTTATACACTGCTGTTCATCAACATCGGCTATTTCAACGGCATCTGCACCCAGTATTACTATGAGGACTATATCAATCTGCCGCTGGTCATGAGTCTGGTCAATGAACTGATCTACAACCTGTATATTTACGTGTTCCGTTTTCTGATCCGCAACCGGCTGGATTTTCTATATTACGCAAAGGAAATCATCATTCCGGAGCTGATCTTCACAGTTGTAACAACGCTGCTTATTTATCGCTTTTTCCTGTCTGCAAACCGGAGACTGGATGAGCTGGACAATCGGCGGGAACGGGAATATTAAATACCGAAACATGAGACACAAATAGGAGTGACATAAGCGTGCTGAAAGATTTCTTCCATAAATTATATGATTTTTTAAAACGGGTCTTAAGCTCCCGTATCTTTGCGCTGGCGCTGGTATTTACCGGCATGTTTTTGATTCTGGCGGTCAAGCTGTTCGATCTGCAGATTGTAAACGGAGAATCCTATCTGGAAGATTATGTCCAGATGATCGAAAAAACAGTGACAACGCCGGGCACCCGCGGCAATATCTATGACCGCAACGGGAATCTTCTGGCCTACAATGAGCTGGCTTACGCAGTGACGGTACAGGATACGGGCGATTATCCAAAAAGTGCCGGCATGAATTCCATGATCCTGAAACTGATCCGGATTTTGAACAAACATGGTTATCAGGCGCAGGGTAAGCTGGAAATTGCGATCAATGACGATGGGGAAATCGTCTATACCTCATCATCGGAGGCTGCAAGAAAACGGTTCCTGCGGGATTTTTATGGACGCAAATCCGTAGATGAGCTGGATGATGACAAGGGAAAATACCCGACAGCAGTGACAGCAAGAGAACTGATCGAAAAGAAAAAAACAGCATACGGGATTGACAAGATGAAAGATGATAAGGGCAATCCCCTGATTCTTTCTGACGCGGAACTGGTGCAGCTTGTCAATATCCGGTATACGATGTCACTTGTCGCATATAAAAAATATGAGGCGATTACCATCTGTGACCGGGTGGATGATGAGACCGTAGCAGATCTGATGGAACATACTGCGGAGCTGAAGGGTGTGGAGGTGGCAGAGACGACTATCCGCCGCTATAATGACGCAGAGTATTTTGCGCCGATCATCGGCTACACCGGTAAGGTACAGGAGGACCAGCTGGAGGAGCTCAAAAAGACAAATCCGGAGTATGAACTCAGCGATATTGTCGGCCGTACCGGCATTGAGGCATCCATGGAACTGGAACTCCAGGGACACAAGGGTTACAAGAATCTGGTGGTCAACAACGTGGGAAATGTCATGAAGGTGATTTCTGAGACCCAGGCATCCACCGGAAACGACATTTACCTGACCATTGACCGCGATCTTCAGATGGGAATCTATCATCTGATTGAACAGCAGCTGGCCGGTATTGTAGCCAAAGCCCTGGTCAACCAGGATGTAGATACCTCTGCCATCACGGACTCATCTAAGATCAGTATTCCGGTCAAGGATGCGTATTACCAGCTCATCAACAATAATGTGCTTTCCCTGAGCCACATGGCTTCGGAGGATGCCACAGATATTGAACGCCAGATCCAGTCTGTTTATACTTCGTCCAGAGAGCAGATTTTAGACCGGCTGCGTTATGAGCTTATGAGCGACCATCCAACCATGATGAAAGACCTGCCGCAGGATATGATGGCTTACATGGCCTACATCTACAACTGGCTTTCTGACAGTACGGTGGGAATTGTCCAGAAAGACCGCATTGACCAGAACAGTGAAAGCTATCTGGCCTGGAAAAATGATGAGATCAGTCTTCGGGATTACATTTATGCCGGTATTTCGGAAAACTGGATCGATACCACGAAGCTGAATGTCACCAGCAAATATTCCAGTGCGGATGATATTTACCAGGTGCTGGTGGACTATACCCTGGATCAGTTAAAAGATGACGCGAAGTTTACCAAACGCATTTACCGCTATCTGATCAACGACCAGGTCATCACCGGACGCCAGCTTTGCCTGGCCCTGTATGCACAGGGAGTGCTCCCATATGACGCAAACGAGGTACAGCTTTTAACAGCCAATGGTGAGGAATACGCATTCCAGTTTATACGGCGCAAAATTCAGAACATCGAACTGACACCGGCGCAGCTGGCACTGGATCCGTGTACGGGCGGCGTGGTCATTACAGATGTCAATACCGGAGAGGTGCGGGCGCTGGTTACCTACCCCAGCTATGACAACAACCGTCTGTCCGGAAGTGCTGATCCGGCATATATGAAACAGCTTCAGGAAGACTTGTCCCTGCCGCTTTACAACAACGCGACCCAGGCCAAGAAAGCGCCGGGTTCCACATTTAAGCCGATCACCGCCATTGCGGGACTGGAAGAGAAGGTCATCGGCCTTTACGAAACCATTGACTGTACCGGTGAATACAAAGAAGTAGATCCGCCGATCAAGTGCTGGATCTATCCGGGACATCATGGACCGCTGACCGTTGTTGGCGGCATCCAGAACTCCTGCAACTACTTTTTTGCGGAGGTAGCGCACCGCCTGGCAACAAACCGTGACACTCTGGTTTACTCCACGGATATGGGGGTGGACACCATCCGCCGTTATGCTTCCATGTTCGGTTTAAACCGTCCCTCCGGCATTGAAATTCCGGAGACGACACCGGAGCTGACCACAGAAGACCCAGAGCGTTCTGCTATGGGACAGGGTACCAACTCTTATTCCAATGTACAGCTTTCCCGTTACGTGGCGGCCATTGCCAACAGTGGAACCGTCTATGACTTGAGCCTGTTGGACAAGATGACGGACTCGGAAGGAAATCTCATCAAAGATTTCACACCGGAAGTAACGGGACATGTGGACATTGCGGATTCTACCTGGGATGCGGTGCATCAGGGTATGCGTGCCGTGGTGACCGATGGTTCCGTTAACAAGATCTTTAAAGATCTGGAGGTGGAAATTGCCGGTAAGACCGGTACGGCACAGGAGTCCAGAACCCGTGGCAACCATGCGTTCTTTATTTCCTATGGCCCGTATACAAATCCGGAAATCTGCGTTACTGTCAATATCCCTTATGGATATTCCTCCTCTAACGCGGCAATGGTGGCAAAAAATGTCTACCGCTTTTACTACGGATATACCGATCTGGATTCCATCCTGGGTAATGGAGCCCTGGAGGTTTCCAATGTCAGGGTCGGAGACTGATAAAAACTAAGAGGAGCGGGTGAAACCATGAAAAACAGGATTGTGATCAAAAGCAGCAAAGCCGGCATGACGGTGATTCTGGATCCGGAGTGCGCCTTTGAAGAGCTGATCGCGGAACTTGCCACAAAATTTAAGGAATCAGCCCGGTTCTGGGGGAATGCCCAGATGGCGCTGCTTTTACAGGGGCGTACGCTTACGGCCGCCCAGGAAATGCAGATTGTCAACACCATCACGGAAAACTCCGGTATCGAAGTGCTCTGCCTGTTAGATCAGGATTTAGAGCGGGTGGAACGGTGTGAGAAAGCGCTGAACCAGAAGCTGATGGAGTTTTCTGAGCGGACTGGCCAGTTTTACCGGGGAGATCTGCACCGGGGAGAATCCATAGAATCAGAGGCCAGCATCGTCATCATTGGAGACGTGCGTCACGGTGCCCGTGTGGCGGCCAAAGGAAATATCATTGTGCTGGGGGAACTGCGCGGCTCTGTTCACGCGGGCGTCTCCGGGAACAGGGAAGCTGTGGTGGCCGCCATGGAAATGGTGCCTCTTCAAATCCGGATTGCCGATATTTCCTGTCATTATGGTGACAAAGGAAAGAAACTGGGCAAGGGACCCATGATTGCTTCTGTAGAAAATTGTAGTATTTGTACGAAAGTAATAAAAAAATCTTTCTTAAATATGTTAAATTTCAATTAATACTGGAAATATTTAAGAATATAGGGTAAAATAGATTCGGTAGAATTTTTCAGGAGGCGTTTCTATGAGTGAAGTCATGGTAATTACTTCTGGAAAAGGCGGGGTCGGCAAAACCACCACCACTGCCAACATCGGGACAGGCCTGGCGCTCCTTGGATACAGCGTTGTGCTGATCGATACGGACATTGGTCTTCGAAATCTTGATGTTGTGATGGGACTGGAAAACCGCATCATCTACAATCTCGTAGATGTGGTGGAAGGCAACTGCCGCATGAAGCAGGCCCTGATAAGAGACAAAAGATACCCGAACCTTTATTTGCTGCCATCTGCCCAGACCCGGGACAAGTCCTCTGTGAACCCCGGTCAGATGAAAAAGCTGGTAGATGATCTGCGGGAAGAGTTCGATTATATACTACTTGACTGTCCTGCAGGAATTGAGCAGGGCTTCCAGAATGCCATTGCCGGTGCGGACCGGGCCATTGTAGTTACTACTCCGGAGGTATCCGCTATCCGGGATGCCGACCGTATCATCGGTCTTCTGGAGGCGGCACGCATGGAAGACATCCGTCTGATCGTGAACCGGATCCGTATGGATATGGTGCGGCGGGGAGATATGATGTCGGTAGATGACGTGGCAGATATTCTGGCAGTCCCGGTCATTGGCGCAGTTCCCGATGACGAAGACATCGTCATATCCGCCAACCAGGGGGAACCGCTGGCAGATACAAACTCTCTGGCGGGGGAGGCTTATTTCAACATCTGCAGGAGAATTTCCGGGGAATCTGTTCCGCTTATGGATTTGGATCCCCATAAAGGAATTCTGGTCCGCATTTCCGGCTTTTTGAAGAGGGCATAGGAGGTGGAGCGGATGAGAATGCCTGGAAGATCCGCAAAGAATAATTCCGGTGAGATTGCCCGGACCAGACTGAAACTTCTTCTGGTTTCGGACCAGTCGGGAGTAAATCCCGGAATCATCGGAATGATCCGCGATGATCTGGTGCGTGTCCTGTCAAGGTATGCCCAGATCGATGCCGGAGCCATGGAACTTCGGCTGATCCGTCCAGATGAGGGCGGTCAGCAGGCCTTTCTGATCACAGCGGCCTTTCCGGTCCGGCAAATTACGTTAACGAGGAATGAAGAATGTTCTTAGACTATAACTTCAGAAATTACAATTACCGTTTATTCCTTTATGTGCTGCTGCTGAATATTACGGGCGTTCTTATTATCCGGAGCGCCTCCAATCAGGATGCGTCCATGGTCATGAAACAGATCGTGGGCATTCTGGTTGGCCTTACGGCAGTCGTTATCTTATCCCTTGTAGATTACCACAGAGTGGTTTCTTTTGCGCCGGTTATTTATGGTGCCAGCCTGGCTTTTCTTCTGGCTGTGCTGGTATTCGGCGTAAGCAGAGGCGTGGCAAGGCGCTGGCTGGTACTTCCGGTCATCGGACAGATCCAGCCATCCGAGTTTGTAAAGATCGGCCTGATTGTCTTCTTTGCCTGGTATTTTTCCAGATACCAGGAGCGAGTAAACCAGTTTAAGATCCTGTTTTTCGCGGGACTTTTATTTCTGGCTGCGTTCGGCCTGATCTTTTTACAGCCAAACCTGTCCACCAGTCTGGTGACCATGGTAATCTTTCTCTGCATGCTGTTTGCGGCAGGTTTGAGTTACCGATGGATCCTGGGAGCTCTGGCAGTGGTGGTTCCCTGTGGAGCACTGTTTATCTATCTGCTCCAGTACAACATGGTACCGTTCCTGAAAGACTATCAGGTGCGCCGTATCATGGCATTCATTGATCCCGCAAACTATGCGGAAGCCAATCTTCAGCAGAATAACTCCATCATGGCAATCGGCTCCGGCATGCTGCAGGGAAAAGGACTCAATAACAATACTCTGGCATCTGTAAAAAACGGAAACTTCCTGTCCGAGGAACAGACAGACTTTATCTTTGCTGTCATCGGAGAAGAGTTAGGGTTTATCGGATGCATAGCCGTGATCTTTCTGATTGCGCTGACAGTCTATGAGTGTCTCATCATGGCGGCCAGGGCAAAAGATCTGATGGGAAGCCTGCTCTGCGTGGGGCTTGCGTCCCTTCTGGCATTTCAGAGTTTTGCTAATATAGCTGTAGCTACAGGCATCCTGCCAAATACAGGACTTCCGCTTCCATTTATCAGCTATGGAGTAAGTTCACTCCTGAGCGTTTACCTGGGAGTCGGTGTGGTGATGAATGTAGGACTTCAGAGAAAAGTAAGCAACTAATAAAGGAGGGTTCTGTTATGAACATCGGTTTAATCGCACATGATTCCAAAAAGAAGCTGATGCAGAATTTCTGCATTGCATACAGAGGAATTTTAAATAAACATGAGCTGTATGCAACCGGCACTACCGGACGCCTCATTGAAGAGGTGACTAACTTAAACGTACACAAATATCTGGCCGGCCATCTGGGCGGACAGCAGCAGCTGGCATCCCAGATTGAACACAATGACATGGATATGGTCATTTATCTGCGTGATCCGCTTCATCCGAAAAAGCACGAGCCGGACGTAAACGACGTTGTCCGTCTGTGTGATATTTACAATATTCCGTTTGCGACAAACCTGGCTACCGCGGAGCTTCTGATCAAGGCTCTGGACCGCGGCGATCTGGAATGGCGCGAAGCGTATCGTTAGAGGTGCGCGCCTTGAGAAAGATAAGAACAATCACGACAGTCTGTCTGCTAACCGGCCTGGCGCTTTCCGGCTGCGGCAGACAGTCGCAGATTACCTATGAAAGCACTCGCTTGGAAGCCATGGCAGAAGATCTGCAGGAAAATGCCCAGGCAGATTCCTTTGCGAAGGAGCTGTGCGTGGTGACCGGAACAGAAGGAGAGGCGGACGCGTCTGTGACGGCAGAAGCGGCGGCCGTTTTTGGGGTGGACACAAAAGAGGTGATTTTCCAGAAAAATCCTTTTGAGCGCCTTTATCCGGCCAGCATTACCAAGATCATGACGGCCCTCATCGCAATCCGGGATGGTAACTTAAGTGATATGGTAACGGTAGGACCAGAAACGGTCATCACGGAGACGGGTGCATCCCTGGCACATATCAACCCGGGAGATACCCTGACCATGGAACAGCTTCTGTATGGCCTTATGCTTCCTTCTGGAAACGATGCCGGAGCGGCAATTGCGGTTCATATGGCTGGAAGCACCGATGCCTTTGCGGAAAAGATGAACGAGACGGCCCATGCGCTTGGCGCAACCGATACGCATTTTGTCAATCCCCATGGGCTAAGCAATGAAGATCATTATACCACAGCATACGATCTGTATCTGATTTTTAATGAGGCCATGAAGTACCAGGAATTTCAGAAAATTATTGGTACTGTATCCTATCGGGCTGAGTATACAGATGGCACCGGACAGACAAAAATACAGGAATGGAAAAACAGCAACCAGTATTTAAATGGCAAGTCAAAGGCACCGGATGGCATCACCATTCTGGGAGGAAAGACTGGCACCACAAGAGCGGCGGGTTCCTGCCTGATTCTGGGAAGTCAGGATGAAAGCGGCAATGATTATATCTCAGTAGTCCTGAAAGCTGAGAGCAGAGATGTCCTCTACGATAATATGACAAAGATTATGGGCAAAATTGTCAATTAGTGATTGCATATTCCATATATTTGTACTATAATTACGTTAATAATAAAAGAATTTTTATACAGATTCAATAAACCCAAGGAGGACACGACTATGGTTCAGATCATTGCAGGCAGAAAAGGCAAAGGAAAAACAAAACATCTGTTGGATATGGCAAACAACGGTATCAAGGCAGCTACCGGATCTATCGTTTATCTTGATAAGAGTTCCAAACATATGTATGAACTCAACAACCGGATTCGCCTGATCAACGTAAACGAGTACCCGGTTGCAACCAGCCAGGGATTCATCGGTTTCATCTGCGGTATCATTTCCCAGGATCACGATATCGAGACTATGTTTTTAGACAGCTTTTTGAAGCTTGCAGGTTTAGAGGGAGAAGACATCAGCGAGACCATTACTACCTTAGAGGGTATCAGCGAGAAGTACAATGTAAACTTCGTATTAAGCATTTCCATGGATGCAGCAGAAATGCCGGAGAACGCACAGAAAGATGTAGTGGTTTCTCTGTAATACATAATTCGTATTCTTTACAGCCGGGGCGGCAGGTTCTCCCCGGCTGTTTGTGTGACGGTAACTGTGTGGGCTTTCGCCGGGCACATAATTCCGTGCGCAACAGATACCAGATACTGCCGGGAGGAACAGGGCATTGGCAAAAAAGAAAAAATCAAAGATTATAAGATATCGCCATCCGCTCAATATAAACGTAGGAATGATCATCTTCGCGATCATCTTCGTATATTTGGTTTTCAGCGTTTATACTTACATGAAAAAAGAAAAGGTTCAGTTTTATGAGATTGTGGAGGGTAACATTGTAAACGACCGCCAGTACACTGGCATTATCCTGCGGGATGAGCGGGTGGAGAGCACGGACCGGGCCGGATATATCAACTATTATATCCGGGAAGGAAAACGCGCGGCCATTGGAACCCGGATCTATTCCATAGATGAGACCGGAAACATGGCGGAGCTGATGCAGGAAAATCCGGATGCGAATGTGGGACTGACAGACGCAAACTTAAGTGATGTCAAGCGTCAGCTTTCTTCCTTTTCCATGAGTTACAGCGATCAGAAATTTGAAAATACCTATGATCTGCAGTATTCCCTGGAGGCGACGGTTCTGGAGTATGCGAATTTTAATGCGCTGGGTAATCTGGACAGTATCATGCAGCAGGCAGGCGCTTCTTTTGTGCAGGTGACAGCCCCGGTGTCCGGAGTAGTGTCCTATGCGGTGGACGGGTTTGAAAATCTGACCGCTGATGAGATTACGGAGAGTACCTTTGACCGTTCCGGTTATTCCAAGGCAATTACCAAGGCCGGGCAGCTCATAGAACAGTCGGCACCGGTTTATAAGCTGATCACCTCCGACAACTGGAGTATCGTATTTCCGCTCACGGAGAATGAGGCTGAGGAATACAAAGATCAGACACAGCTTCATGTGACATTCTCCGTCAATGATCTGGATGCCACAGGAGATTTCTCCATCATTAGCGGTGGAGACGGAGGCTCTTACGGAAAACTGGATTTTAGCCAGTATATGGTACAGTTTGCTTCAGACCGCTATGTAACCTTTGAGATAGACACAGAAAAGGCAGATGGACTGAAAATTCCGGTTACCGCAGTGACGGAAAAAGAATTTTATCTGATTCCGCTGGAATATATGGTACAGGGCGGCGACAGCAGTAATACCGGCTTCATGAAGGAAGTATATTCGGAGAGCGGCACTGCGGCAGAGTTTGTACCGGTCACCATTTATTATGCGAATGATGAGTACTATTATATAGAAAAGAATGATGACGCTCCGCTGCAATCCGGAGATTATGTGGTGAAACCGGATTCCCAGGACCGCTATCAGATTGGACAGAGCGCATCCCTGCAGGGCGTTTACAATATTAACAAAGGGTATGCCGTATTTAAGCAGATCGAGATTATCAAGTCCAATGATGAATATTATTCCATCAAAAAGGGCACCAACTACGGACTTTCCGTATACGATCACATTGTGTTGGATGCAGACACCGTATATGAGGGTCAGCTGATCTACCAGTAAACCGGTCCGGTCAGACAGGGTGCCGGCACTATCAGACATTAGGGAGGCAGGATGATGAATACCATAAAAGATCATTTAAATGAAGTGAGAGAGAATATCCGGAAAGCCTGTGAGAAGTCCGGCCGTTCTCCAAAGGAGGTTACGCTTATCGCAGTCAGCAAGACCAAACCGCTGTTCATGCTGGAGGAGGCCTATGAGGCAGGGGCACGTGATTTTGGTGAAAATAAAGTTCAGGAGATCCTGGAAAAGTGCCCGCGGATGCCGGAGGATGCAAGGTTCCATATGATCGGACATCTGCAGCGAAATAAAGTAAAACAGGTTCTGCCCCATGCGGTGCTGATTCATTCCGTGGATTCCCTGCGCCTGGCAGAGCAGATCGATCAGGAAGCGGAAAAGCTTGGAATCACGGCAAAGATCCTTCTGGAAGTCAATGTGGCAAAAGAAGAGAGCAAGTTTGGCATGATGCCGGAAGAGGTACCGGAAATGGTAGAGCAAATTTCGCTGCTTCCGCATCTTCAGATTGAAGGACTCATGACCATTGCTCCTTTCGTAGATGATCCGGAAAAAAATCGTCCGGTTTTTCAAAAATTATATCAATTATCTGTTGACATCAAAAAGAAAAACATCGATAATGTTAACATGAGTGTCCTGTCCATGGGTATGACCGGAGATTATCAGGTGGCCGTGGAAGAGGGCGCGACTATGATTAGAGTCGGCACCGGAATATTTGGTGCCAGATAAGGATTGGAGAGAATATAGGTTATGAGCATTTTGAGCAAACTGATGGATACCATGCGTTTTAGTCCGGATGAGGACGAAGACTACTTTGGTCCGGATGAAGATTATGAGGCAGAAAAGCCAGCCAAAAGAGGACGTTTCCCGGCACGTGAGGAGTCTGAGAACTACGATGACGGGGGCGAGGAAAAGCCAAGATTCTTCTCTCGTTCTTCTAAAGTTGTCCCGATGAAGCGTAGCATGGAGGTTTCCATGGTAAAGCCTACTTCGATCGAGGACGCAAGAGAAATTTGCGATTATCTGCTGGCCGGTAAGGCAGTAGTTCTGAATATGGAGGGGATTCACACGGAGATTGCGCAGCGTATCATCGACTTTACTTCTGGTGCTACCTACTCCATGAACGGAAACCTCCAGAAGATTTCCAGCTACATCTTTATTGCCACACCGGAAACTGTGGAGCTCTCCGGTGATTTCCAGGAAATGCTCGGGAATGGCGCGCTGGATGTATCCGGACTGAACATCCGCTTATAAAGTACAGATCAGAATAGGTTATATACCTTTTGCGAAGAAGGAACAGGGGTACAGACAATTTTCCGACGGACTGGAAGGAAAGTTGTCTGTATTTCTTTTATCCAGATTTTAAAAATACAAAAAAGGAGTAGAGACATCATGAGTGATCGCATGACAGTACATCGGGATGGAAAACCCATTTATGATATTGTAATGGAAGAAAATTATGACAGACTGGGACAGGAAGTGGCTTCTCTTTCCGTGCGGGAGCGGAGACTTTGTGTGGTGACGGACAGCACAGTTGCAGAGCTTTACAGTGATATAGTGATCCGTCAGCTGGAGCCGGTCTGCAAAGAGGTGAATCTTTTTGTGTTCCCGGCGGGAGAAGAAAATAAAAACCTGGACACCGTCCGGAATTTGTACGAATTCCTGATTCAGAACCATTATGACCGGAATGATATGCTGGTTGCTCTGGGTGGCGGTGTGGTCGGAGATCTCTGTGGATTTACCGCGGCAACCTACCTGCGCGGCATTCGTTTTATTCAGGTACCTACCACTCTGCTTTCCCAGGTGGATTCCAGCATTGGCGGTAAGACCGGCGTAGATTTTGATGCCTATAAGAACATGGTTGGCGCTTTCCATATGCCGCAGCTGGTTTACACGGCTGCCACCAGTTTGCTGACTCTGACAGAGGAACAGTTTGCCTGTGGTATGGGCGAAGTGATCAAGCATGGCCTGATCATGGACGCGGACTATTATGAATGGCTGCAGGCTCATCGGAAGGAGATTCTTGCGCGGGACCTTTCTGCCTGTGAACAGATGATTCTGATCAGCTGCCGCGTCAAGCGGGATGTGGTAGAACAGGATCCAACCGAACAGGGAATCCGCGGTATCTTAAACTTTGGACATACGCTGGGTCATGCCATTGAGAAGCTGATGCATTTTCAGCTGCTTCACGGTCAGTGCGTGGCCCTTGGCTGTGTAGCCGCGGCAGGACTTTCCGCAAAGCGCGGGGAGATTACCATGGAGGAGGCGCTGCATATCCGGGAAGTATTTGCAGATTTCGGCCTTCCAACTGCCATTGCGGATTTTGGACTTTCCAGAGAAGAGATCATTGCCGCCACAAAGAATGACAAGAAGATGGATTCCGGCAGAATCAAATTTATTCTGCTCCACCGTGTGGGAGAAGCGTTTATTGACCGTACGGTAACGGATGAGGAAATGAATACATGCCTGGACTGGCTGATGGGAGGCTCTGATGAAGACGAGAGGATTTAATCTGCTTTCCTGGGCGGCTCTAAGCCTGGCACTGGTGCTTTTTGACCAGTATACAAAACTTCTTGCGGTTGCGCATTTAAAGGGGAAGACTCCCTTTGTGATTCTGGATGGTGTGTTTGAACTGCTGTACTCGGAAAATCGTGGCGCGGCTTTTGGCATGCTGCAGGGGAAACAGGGCTTTTTCTTTGTAATCGGAACGGTGGTGGTAGCTGCAGCCATTTATGTGATGTGGCGCATGCCTGGCTGGAGCAGCCTGCGTTATCTGGGCCTGCGCATGTGCACCATTCTGATTACCGCAGGTGCGCTGGGCAATATGGTGGACCGTACCACTCAGGGCTATGTGGTGGATTTCCTTTACTTTAAGCTGATTGATTTTCCAATCTTTAATGTTGCAGACTGCTATGTTGTAATTGCATGTATTTTATTTGTTGTTCTCATTTTATTTTATTATAAGGACGACAACGATTTTGAGTTTTTAAATTTTAAAAACAGATAAAAACCCACAACAGGAAGGATTCTGAAAGCTTATGGAAGAACTTCATTTTAATGCGGATATTACAGGGGAAAGGATCAATAAATTCCTTGACGGGATTTAGGTCAAATGTTATAAATGTAGTAGGACTCAGTTTGAAAAACTATACCTAGGAGGAATATTATGCCAAACATAGAATTGCTGGAAAAGTCTATGCCTGTTGCCCCGATCCGAATCGCCGCACTTGCCGGATGCCGCGAACTGGCCGAGGAGGTTGACAAAAAGCTGGTTAAATTCCGTAAAGAACTTGTAGCAGCCAAGGTGTTTTCTCAAAGTGTTGATTTTTAAGAGCAAAGTTGTTATTATATACGGGATAGAAAAGGGAGATAATGATGAAATTAAGAAAACATATGATTTCCAGGGTGCTGCCCGAC
>ERZ773239.1510-NODE-1510-length-17103-cov-7.848663_pt1 | contig 17103 bp, 10 predicted proteins | sample MGYA00580521_ERZ773239 | MGnify/ENA primary metagenome ERZ773239 (study PRJEB29015, sample SAMEA2737801) | human gut metagenome | biome: human gut; feature: human-associated habitat; material: faeces | place: China | collected 2012 ... | reverse complement strand
CCTGTGGTACAGGAAGTCCGATGCTTGTCATCTCTGCAAGGTTGGCACCTTTACCGCCAAGCAGGTTACGCATGGTCATGTCGCCTTCGCTAAACATATACACCCATTTGTTTGCCATTTTGATAATTCCTCCTAAAATAAATTACTATGTAATTATGGACACCGTATTTGTTTCCATAATCAAGCCATGTTATGTGCCTTTCTAAAACGCACATATTTATTCTAACATATTTTGTCTAAATAGCAACATTTTTTTTACTGTTTTTCCCTGTTTTTTTGTAACATTTTCACAATGTAAAACTTTGTTCCGTTATGTGGAACATTTTGGATTTGTTTATTTCTTTTTCCATTTTGCATACAGTGTGATTTTCCCCGTGCTGCCTTTCTTAATAGAGGTTACCTTTCTGGTACATTTTTTATCACGGTACCATCCTTTAAACACATACCCTTTTCTTGTTGGTGCTGCCAGTTTTATCATCTTTGAAGTAATGGTATATATTTTCGGATTTTTCTTATTATTTTTGCCTCCGTTTAATTTGTAGGTAATGGTGTACTTTTCCTTTGCCCATTTTGCATACAGTGTTACTTTTCCGGTACTGCCCTTTTTAATAGAGGTTACCTTTTTGGTACATTTTTTATCACAATACCATCCTTTAAACACATACCCTTTTTTTGACGGATTTGAAAGTTTTATCGTCTTTGAAGTGATTTTATATGTTTTGGGATTCTTCTTATTATTTTTGCCTCCATTCAGGTTATATGTAATCTGATACTGTGCTGCTTTCCACTGGGCATATAAAGTTACGACCTCATCTGCTTTTTTTGTCAGATTTTTTACATAGGCATTTTCCTCATAAAAGGTTCCCTTCCCATCTGGCTGCGTATTCCAGCCTGCAAATGTATATCCTTTCTTTTCAAACTTATTTTTTGAAAGTTTTTCCTTCTGACCCGCCGCACATGCTTTCTCACTCATTTTCCCTTTTGCTGCGCCATTGCCGTCAAATTTTATTGTATAAAGATATGGACACACGACAACCGGAACATTCCTCTTAAATGCTTCTGCATTGATTTTATCTTTGGAGAGACTGGTTATTACATATATTTTTTCAGGTCCGTCTGTCGTTTCCCAGGAAAATGCTTCGCTGCCAATCTCTGTAATCGTCTTTGGCAGCCTTATCTTCCCAAGCACGCCGCCGTCCTTATAAAACGCACAGATTCCGATTGTTTTTACCGCGGTCTGGGAAAGATCAAGTTCCCCCGTTAAATTTTTACAGGATAAAAAAGCATAACTGTCAATCACCGTTAATGTTTTGGGGAATTTCACGGTTTTTAACCCACTGCAGGCAGAAAATGCACTACCGCCTATTTCTGTAACCAAAGTCTGGGATAAATCCATTTTCTCCAGTGAACTGCAGCCTGTAAATGTGCCAAATCCAATTTTCGTTATATTCTCTGGCAATTTCACCGTTTCCAATGCACTGCACCCCTCAAATGTTCCTTCCAATTCCGTTATCCCTGTCTGGGACAAATCTGCTTCTTCCAACAGCGTGCAGTCTGCAAACACACCCGCTCCATCATTCACTTCCAGCACGTCAATATCTTCAAATCCGCCACACTTTACCTGACGGATGTTTTTATTTTTTACAGCAGCTAAGTCGAAATACCAGTTTCCTCTGCTCCATCTATAAGAAATCAGACTGTAATACAATCCATCCTTCAGCAAGCCATCAACTCTATATATCTGATGATTTGATAATTCTGCAATCTCCTCCGGGGACAGGTCAAAATACCTGTCAGAATACCCCTGATACTCCCATTCTTTATCTACCGAATAAGAGTTGCGGCTGCACCATGTAGCATCTGCAAAAATCCATTTTCCATTTTCACTGTCATAAACAGCATTGTATTCATGGGCATGCCCCTCTAAATCCATGCACGGAATTCCAATGGAAATGCACAATGTTCTCATAAGGCTTGCATAACCCGAACACATAGCACGCTTTTGCTCGTACACCTCATACGGTGACCAATAACTTGGCTTATTATTATAATAGGCATAATAATCATAATAAGTTCTGTCCGCAACAAATGCCATAATCGCTTTTATTTTCTCATACTGTGTAGTACACCCGGCTACAGCCTGTAATGCAGCCTGTCTTAATTCCTCAAACTGGGCATCTGTTATAGCATTCCTTTCAGGATCTGTTAAAAAGTAATCCGGGTCTGCATATTTATTAATCAGAGTCCAGGCCTTCTGTTCCGCTGCAATCTGCTCTTCACTTGCGTCCCCCTTGATTGAAGTTTCTTCCCGTTCTTCTGTTTCTTCTTCCATTTCCGGCAGTTCTGTTTCTGTGTCTGGCTGCTCTGTCTCCTCCGGCTGTTCTTCTGTGTCTGGCTGCTCTGTCTCCTCTGACTGTTCTTCTGTGTCTGGCTGTTCTGTTTCTTCCGACTCTGGCTGCTCCGTATTCTCCCGTTTCTCCTGTTCGCCTGCCTGTGTCTCCTGACGTTCACGATCCATCAGATCCAGTTCTTCCGTATCCGCATATTTTTCATTTACTTTCTCTGATGCCGATTCCGCTTTTTCTGTCTCTGCAATCACATTCGCCTGCATATTTACCGGCATCCCACCAACCAAAACAGTCGCAGCCAGCAATGCCGTAAAAGCTTTTTTCATCCCTCCTTTCATAAACTAAAACTCCTCCTTCATTTGTACCGCTATGTTACATTACCTTTTCTATATTATAACCGCAATACGACTATTTTCAATTGTTTGCGAAATCATTTCTATCATGTCTCCGCAGACTATCTGCCTGTACATACTTCAAAAATATTTTTCTTCTCCTCCGCGAGGTGCGCATCCCGCCCGGAGGGCGTTTGCATTCATAGGACGTAATTTCCTATGAATGCAAAACAGACGGATCATTCCCACCCAACAGGAATAATCCGTCTGTCTTTTTCTTTTTATTCTCCGCTTCGAAAAATCCTAGAAATCTACTTCCGTGTCATAGTAACAGCATTTCAACAGCTTTTCCATCTCCTCCTGGCTCGGCTGTCTCGGGTTTGATCCTGTACATGCATCTAAGATTGCATTGGCTGCGATCTCCGGCAGTCTCTCTAAGAACACTTCTTCCGGTACAAAGCCCTGCTCGGTCGGATAACTGTCTGCACCATAATTCTTAATGCAGTGCGGGATCTTCAAATCATCATTCATACCACGCAGGTATTTGATCAGAAGATCCACTTTCTCGTCTAATGAATCGCCGCCAAGTCCCATGAAATCTGCGATCTCACCATAACGTTTCTTTGCAGTTTCATCTTTGGCGTTAAATGCGATCACTTTCGGCAGATACATTGCGTTGGCTGCACCGTGGATGATATGTGCGCCGTAATCCGCAAATGCAGCACCGGTCTTATGTGCCATGGAATGTACGATACCAAGCAGTGCATTGGAAAATGCCATGCCGGCAAGACACTGTGCATTATGCATGTTATCTCTCTTTTCCATATCCCCGTTATAAGATCCTACCAGATCACGCTGGATCATCTTGATTGCATGCAGGGCAAGCGGATCTGTGAAATCACAGTTCGCTGTCGATACATATGCCTCGATTGCATGTGTCATCGCATCCATTCCGGTATGTGCTACCAGTTTCTGTGGCATTGTCTCTGCAAGTTCCGGATCAACGATTGCAACATCCGGTGTGATCTCAAAGTCAGCGATCGGATATTTGATACCTTTCTCATAATCGGTGATGATGGAAAATGCAGTTACCTCTGTTGCAGTTCCCGAAGTTGAGGAAATCGCACAGAAATGCGCTTTCTTACGAAGTTTTGGAATACCAAACACCTTGCACATATCCTCAAATGTGATATCCGGATATTCGTATTTGATCCACATAGCCTTTGCCGCATCGATCGGCGAACCTCCTCCGATCGCAACGATCCAGTCCGGACCAAACTCTTCCATCGCCTTTGCGCCCTTCATTACGGTCTCCACCGATGGATCCGGCTCAATTCCTTCAAAAAGCTGTACTTCCATGCCGGCTTCTTCCAGATACTGTTTTGCGCGGTCAAGAAAACCGAAACGTTTCATGGAACCACCGCCTACGCAGATAATCGCCTTTTTGCCTTCAAACGTCTTTAATGCTTCCAATGCCCCTTTTCCGTGATACAAATCGCGTGGTAATGTAAATCTTGCCATCTTTCCTCCAATCTGCCGCCATCAAAAGGCCGCCCCCTGACACATACACATGCCTGTATTTTTTGTGTCATTTACTGTGTGCAACTTTTATATAACCATCACATATTTTGTTAATTAAATAACAATATGTATGGTAACATTATATCATATCTTTCAAAAATAAGAAGCATTTTTATACATTTTTAATAATTCTTAATATTTTCTAAGCATTGTTTTTAAATCCACATTTTGGACAGATATTTCCTCCCTTATATACATAACCACAGCGGAAGCAGCAGATCGTATCATGTTTTTCTTTCGCCAGATAAGAAATATTTCGCGAATCCGGTTTTTCCTGTAAATAATGAATAAATTCATTCAATACCCCGGCATATGCCGTGAGCTGCTTATTTTCTACCGCATATGGAATTTTCGTCTTTTTCCCATTTTTCTCTGTCACATACACACCACGGTTTAAAAGTCCTGTGGATGCAGTGATCTCATCTATGGACGGAACATCAATACGGTAAGATGTCATCAGTGTGCTGTAATATAGATGTTCCGGTGTCAGGATAATCCCCTCTTTTCCACTGTTGTTTCTCGATGTGTCCACCACAAAAATCGGATATTCAAACAGACCGTTTCCTGCGGCATAGGATGCCATGGCATAATCGATAACCTCTGTTTCCTGCGGCGCTGCCTGCTTTAACAGCACTTTTCTCGCCGGGTAAAAATAATGTTTCTGGCTTTCTGTGATTCCCGCCTCTTCCAGTTCATTTTTCAGCTTATTTACAAGCTGTTCACACTCATCCGTCTTGATCTTGGAAAGACGCCTGCTTAAAAGTTCTAATGCATTATCCTTTAAATCCGGTAAATATGGTCCTTCTGCAATCTTCTGATACGCATCCATTCCCTCATCAAAGGACATGTGTGCCGGATCACCGGTAATTTCTGCGATCTCATTTTCATCCATCTGACGGATTTTATTCTCGATCTGCTCAAAATACGGCAAAACCAGCCCCGGCTCAAACTCCTTTTCTTTCAGACGCTCCTTAAGCTCTGTCAGATCATCTCTGGTGATTTTTCTCGACTGGCGGATCATATTTTTTATTTCCTGCTGTTCGGCAAGATTTTTCTGCGATTCTAACCGTTCCTGATATGGGGTTAAATCTACTCCTTCGTATTCTTTTAATTTCTCCCGAAGTGCATGGTAACGTGCCCTGTCCATATTAGGCGGCATTTTCCCAACCAGCTCTGCGACTTCCCGCTCTGCCTGTGTCTGCATTTTCTGTTTCAGATTTAAAAGCAGATTCTGTTTTTTCTCCTGCGGCAGCTTTTCCTCTGCAATCTCGTCATAGACACGGCGCATCACGGCATAATTTTTATCTGCGCAGTTCTCTGCCTTTTTATTTAACGCGGCAAGCTTTCTGTCCTGTTCTTTTTCCTCTAACACATCCAGGTATTGTTTCCGCTCTTCGGGCGAAATTCTTGTTTCATGCATGAGCTGGTGTTTTAATTCGGAAAGCTGGCGCTCTGACATACGGTCTGCGACTCCAAATTTAGCCTGATAAGTTTCACGGGCTTTCTGTGCCTCCGCATCATTTACCTGTGCATATTTTTCATCGGACGATTCCCCACCAATCCGCCCAGCTTCGTGCGGCTGCCTGCTGTCACTCTCATATCTGGAAGCGTTCACATGGCGGCTTTCCGTTTCATTTTGACGTACATCTTCATATTGCTTTTTGTGCTCGTTCCGCTTCCATCCACTTTCACCCGCGCTTTCATTTCCATGCTGTTTTTCTGCATGCCGGTTCTTGCTCTCATCCTGCTCTTCTTCATCATCTGTGACTTCGTCCCGATCTGATGCAGGCGTACTCTTTAACTTTTTACGACGCTTTTTTTCCTCCTGTATGGCAGGTTCGCAGGCTGCAATACTGCTTTCCGGGAAAAATCCCTCTTCTATCTTATTTAATAATTCCTCAAAGTCTGCATCTGAATATTCCGGCAGATCCTCGCACAGTTCCTCAAGTGGCTGCTGCTCGTCCTCGACACCCGCCGGCTTTCTGCCGTCCTCATACTCATTATAACGGCTGTTTGCCTCATGCTCGCCGTTACGCCCCATCAGCTCAAGATAATCTTCGTATGCCTTTTTATCCTCCTCAAAATCCATCAGATAAATATCGCCGTCTCCAAGAAGTTTCCATGGGCGCGGCGTATAAAATCTGTGACACGCTGCACAGGTACATGCTTTTGCCAAAAGGACTACTCCCTCAGGCGTCTCGATTCGAAACTCTTTTCCTTTCGGATACATGATCATATGCAGATTTTCTTTGCATTTTGGGCAGCGGTAACCAACTTTATAAAAGTTATTGCCAATCCTGCCTTTTGCTCTTTCTGACAGTGAAAGTTCTGTTCTCTCAAAAACAGTATGCGCCATCTTCCATTCAACTTTATGCCAGAGTCCCTGTTCCTCGTCTGCTTCCTCTTCCTTCTGCACTGCTTCTTTTGCCTCAAGTGCCGCCTGTATCACATCTTCATAGGTAATACGCTTTCCTGCATGATAAAAATGAAAATACTGCGTGGTATATTCCGGTTCAATATAGATTCCTGCAAGCACATTCCCGAAAAGAGTATTCAGCTGCTCCGTATTTTTTTCCACACGAAGTCCCTGGATCGTTCCCCATTTTCCAAATGCATACAGGATCATATTGATCACATCCCGTACTGCTGCCTCATCGGTATCTTTGATCTCATCTTCTTTGATCGGCAGATCTACAATATTTTCCGCCACTTTTCTACTGTCAAAATGAAAAAACAGGGAGCGCACTTCCCCCTGTAAAATGAGATAATTATCAAGTGCCACAAAAAGACCTGTCCAGTTTACATTTGCATGCATGGTCTTTATCAGCCGTTCAAATGTCATTTTTAATTCGCTATCTGCTTTTAATACGATCACTTTTTTCACCTCTTACTTTTCAAATACAGATTTTTCCTTCAAGATCTGCGCAAAACCCATATGAAGTTCTTCTTTTGCCCACTCAAAATCAATCTCCTGATTGCTGTCATTCAAACAGACGCTTCCACTCTTCTGATGACCTATATCAGCCACAATCCTGCTGTTATCATTTGAGACATCATAATACCGGCAGAGTCTTCTTACATTGCCGGGAACAAAACCGCCAGTCAGTTTCTGATACTCCCTGAGCACATACTGGCTGACATCCTCTTTCTGACGGAATTTATGGCTGCACACCTCGTTTAACAACTCCGGCTCTAATTCCCACATTTTCACAAAAGTACTCTTTTTAAAAGGAGACGGCCCATGAACCGTGTAAAATCCTGTAAACAACGGGAACGCCAGTTCTAACATATTATAAATAAAATACATAAACGGATAACCGGGATGGAAATATGCTCCCGGCTGTTTTTTCATATTTTCACGTTTGTCAAAATATTTTGCCAGAAGCATGGCATTATTCAGGTAAATATATGGCATGACCTGATCTTTTGTATTTGCCACATCAGGCTGAAGAGCCAGCATATCCACCGGAAGATCATTTTTAAAATACTGTTCCGGTCTGACCTTTTTTATCAGAAACATATCATCATTAAAATATACAAAATTCTCTGCCAGACCTGGGATTCTGTGCATATTCCACTCAATGGCATGTGAATTAAATGTCGGCAGATATTTTTCTGGAATAAAATCTTTATGATTTACAATATTTAACTTCGGATGTTCTTTATTTAACCAGGATGGCAGATGCCCCCATGTAACAAAGTGTATCCTGCGCACCCATGGTGCAAAACGCTCCACACCACGAAACCAGTACCTCAGCAGATCCCAGTCTCTGTATCTCTCTTTTCTGTCATCCTGTTTCTGCGACAGATCCGGCTGCATACTGTACTCCATTTTCTGTTTCTGCCAGTCCGGATCATTGCCATCTACCCATGTGATCACAAAATCAATTTCCGGAATGTTATTGTCGCGTGTCATAATAATCTCCATTTCTGCCCAGCAAACATCTTTTTCATCTGCTTAATAAATTTCACTGTTATCATGATAAAACAAATCCTGCAAAATGAAAATCCTATTTATCTGCTTAATTTATATTTTTTTAAGAAATACTGGTTTTTCCCTGTTTTAAGGCATTTCCGTTTCTTTTGTTAGCACTCATTAAAAAAGAGTGCTGATTTTCTATTGACTTTTGAAATTTGCGGTTATAATATTAGATTCAGGCAGCAGCGAGGCGGATCTGCCCACTGCATTTTATTACGATTATAAAGGAGTGTTTGAATATGGCAGAGAAACATGGAAATCTTTCAATTAACAGCGATAATCTGTTCCCGATTATCAAAAAATGGTTATATTCCGATCACGACATCTTCTTCCGTGAGCTGATCAGTAACGGATGTGATGCGATCACAAAATTAAAAAAACTCGAAATGATGGGCGAATATACATTACCGTCTGACTACAAACCGGAGATCCACGTTGTTGTAAATCCGGAGGAAAAAACCTTAAAATTTATCGATAATGGTCTTGGTATGACCGCAGACGAGGTTGAGGAATACATCAACCAGATCGCATTTTCCGGTGCAACAGATTTCATTGAAAAATACAAAGACAAAGCAAACGACGATCAGATCATCGGTCACTTCGGACTTGGTTTCTACTCCGCATTCATGGTAGCTGATCAGGTAACGATCGATACATTATCCTACAAAGACGGTGCAACGGCTGTTCACTGGTCCTGCGACGGCGGTACTGAATTTGATATGGCTGATGGCACCAAAGAAGGCGTCGGTACAGAGATCACCCTTTTCTTAAACGAGGATTCCGTTGAATTTTCCAACGAGTACCGTGCAAGAGAAGTCATCGAAAAGTACTGCTCTTTCATGCCGACTCCGATCTTCCTTGAGAAGGCAAACGCTGAGACAGAATATGAGACGATCGACGCCGCTGATAAATTAGACACAGACACTGTCGTTGAGACGATCCATGAGGAAGCAAAAACAGAGGAGAAAGAAAACGAAAACGGCGAAAAAGAAGTCGTTGAAGTTTCTCCTGCAAAAGATAAATTAAAGATCGTAAAGCGTCCGGTTCCATTAAACGATACCAACCCTCTCTGGGCAAAGAGTCCGAACGAATGCACCGACGAAGAATACAAAGCATTTTACCGCAAAGTATTCTTAGATTACAAAGAACCATTGTTCTGGATCCACTTGAATATGGACTATCCGTTCAACTTAAAGGGTATCCTGTACTTCCCGAAGATCAATACCGAGTATGATTCCATTGAGGGAACCATCAAACTTTACAACAATCAGGTATTTATCGCCGACAACATCAAGGAAGTCATTCCTGAATTCTTAATGCTCTTAAAAGGTGTGATCGACTGCCCGGATCTACCGCTTAACGTATCCAGAAGTGCACTGCAGAACGATGGTTTTGTAAAGAAGATCTCCGAGTACATCACCAAGAAAGTAGCTGACAAGCTGATCGGTATGTGCAAGACGGATAAAGAAAATTACGAGAAATACTGGGACGACATCAGCCCGTTCATCAAATTCGGCTGTCTGAAAGATACCAAGTTCTGTGACAAGATGAACGATTACATCCTGTTCAAGAATCTGGATGACAAATATCTCACTCTTCCGGAACTCTTAGTCAAAGAGGAAGAAAAGAAAGACGAAAACAAAGATGAAGCTGAGGTATTAGATGCTGACGGCAATCCGATCAAAAAGGAAAGCACCGATGCAGCAGATGAGAATACTGAGGAAAAAGATGAGCGCAAGGTAATCTACTATGTAACTGACAAACTTCAGCAGGGTCAGTACATTAAGATGTTCAAAGAGCAGAACATGGACGCTGTCATCTTAGACCACAACATTGATACTTCCTTCATCTCACAGCTTGAGCAGCGCAATGAGCATTATAAATTCATGCGTATTGATGCAGATGTCACAGAATCCTTAAAGGACGAGACTTCCGCTGAGGACTTAAAGGCTGAGTCAGATACCCTGACTGATGTGTTTAAAAAAGCTTTAAACAACAATAAACTGACTGTCAAAGTTGAAAAGCTGAAAAATGCGGATATCGCTTCTGTCATCACGCTTTCCGAGGAAGGCAGACGTATGCAGGATATGATGAAGATGTATGCAATGAACGGCATGGGCGGCATGGATCCGAACATGTTTGCTGCGGATCAGACCCTGACCTTAAACGCAAACAATGAACTTGTAAAATATATCTTTGAGCACAAAGATTCCGAGCATGTTCCGATGTTCTGTGAACAGCTTTACGATCTTGCAATGCTTTCCAACCAGCCGCTGTCTGTTGACGCTATGGCAAAATTTGTACAGCGCAGCAATCAGATCATGATGCTTTTAGCAAAATAATTTTTACAGAATACAAGCCCCTGCAAAACCTGTAGATACGAGTTTTGCAGGGGCTTTCTCATGCTGTTTTTTATCGTGTTTATACCTGAATTTCTATAAAAATATTATTTTGCTGCCGTATAGATTGCGATCATATCTTCCACATCCAGATGCTTTACTTTTCCAAGATTGCCTCTGACTGCCGCATTACACTTTTCTGCCAGTTCTTTTATCTGTTCTTCTGTCGGCGCAATGCCAAGTTCCGTTAATGATGTCGGCATATGGATTTCCCGGTAAAAATCCTCCATTGCAGCAATGCCTGCCTCTGCCGTCTTCTGTTCTGTTTCCTGCGGCTCCACACCCATAACGTGCTCTGCAAACTGCACAAATCGTTCAATACGCTCCCCGCAGACATAGCGTGCCCAGCTTCCCCAGATCGCGGCAAGCCCTGCTCCATGTGCCACATCAAACATTCCACCAAGCTCGTGTTCTAATTTGTGCGTTGCCCAGTCACCACCATCCGTTCCGCAGCCGGTCAGTCCATTATGGGAAAGACTTCCCGCCCACATGACTTCCGCGCGCGCATCATAATTTTCCGGCTCTTTTACAAGGATTTTTGCATTTCTGATCACCGTGCGCATCAGTGCCTCACTGATTCCATCCGTCAGTTCCATGTTGTCACCGTGGTTGAAATAGCGTTCCATCGTATGCATCAGGATATCCGTACATCCGCATGCTGTCTGATACGGTGGAAGCGTCATCGTAAGCTCCGGATCTAAAACAGCAAACTTTAATCGGCTGTAATCGGTCGTGCATCCTCTCTTCATGCCGCCATCTTCCTTTGTTATTACGCAGGAACCGCTCATCTCACTTCCCGCCGCCGCGATCGTAAGCACTACACCGATCGGCAGACATGCAGTCGGTTTCCGTTTAAAATCAAAGAAATCCCACACGTCTCCTTCATTTGCAACACCATATCCGATCGCCTTTGCGGAATCAATGACACTTCCGCCGCCGACGGCAAGGATGAAATCGACATTTTCTTTTTTACAGAGTGCGATTCCTTCATACACCAGAGAAAGTCTCGGGTTTGGAACGACACCGCCCAATTCGACGTAAGTGATCCCCTCTTTATCAAAGATCGCCTCGATCCTGTCTAACAGACCGGAGCGTCTGGCACTGCCGCTTCCATAATGAATGAGAACTTTTTTACAGTTCTGTTCTTTTATCAGGTTTCCAATTTTTTGTTCCGCACCTTTTCCGAAAACAACTTTTGTCGGTGCATAATAATTAAAATCGTTCATTTTGCTCCTCATTCCCACATGTAAAAGTTCTTATTTCCTCTTTTCATAACTACTTCTAGTTATATAAGCTATTATCGGTAAGAAAACGTATCTGCTTTAGTCTGAACAAGCCCGCAGGAAACCATCAACGGTTCTTTGCGGGCTTACACTCTCTTATCGTATCTTCTTATTATATATCTGTCTGACAAACTATCTACATTGAAATTTTATCAAGTATTCCGGTCAGATGTGCGATTGTCACCCCATAATTTGTCATCGGAACCTGCTGTTTTTTGGCACGGTCGATCCGCGACATCACATATTTGCGGTTAAACATGCATGCACCGCACTGGATGATCAGATCATAGCCGGATAAATCCTGTGGAAAATCCGTTCCACTCATGATGTCTACGGTAATGCCCTCTCCTGCGCGCTTTTTTAACATGCGCGGGATTTTGACTCTTCCGATATCTTCCTGCAGTGGCGCATGGCTGCAGCATTCTGCGATCAGAACATGCGATTCATTTGTCAGGGAATCTAACATTTTTGCACCTTCCACATAGTAAGGAAGATCTCCTTTATACGCTGCAAACAAAACAGAAAATGAGGTCAGCATGCTCTCTTTCGGCTTGTGCTCATACACATAGCCGAATACCTGTGAGTCTGTGATGATCAGTTTCGGCGGTTCTTTTAAGGCTGCAAGTGCCGGCAATAGTTTATCCGTTGTCACACTCATGACCAGGCACTTTTTATCCAAAAGTTCCCGTAATGTCTGCACCTGCGGCAGGATCAGACGTCCTTTCGGCGCCTGGATATCCTGCGGCATGACCAGTAAGACGAAATCTTCTTCTGTGACGAGATCTCCCGTGATCAGCCTATCTCCGTAATTTTCCGGCACAAGGCGGGCAAGTTCTTCCCTGACTGCGTCGATCCCTGCCCCCGTTTTGGCACTGACTGTGAGCGCCTGTTTTCCTGTTTTTTCTTTGACATAAGAAGCAAGTTCGTCCGTATGCGGATCAATATCTGCTTTCCCGACGAGGAACAAAACAGGCGTATTTTTTTCTTTCAGAAACTGATGCCACTTTAATTCTTCTGTGAGATCCGGTAAGTTCTCCTGATTTTTCTCGGACGACTGTTGTAATTTTTCTTTTGCATCTTTCGTCTCTGAAGCATCCTCTCTGCAGGCATCCGCGCCAGATACCACGATCACAGCGATATCCGCCTTTTCCGCTGCCAGTTTCGTTTTCTCCACACGGCGTTCCCCAAGCTCAGTCTCATCATCAAATCCCGCTGTGTCAATAATCACACAGGGACCAAGCGGACTGATCTCCATCGGCTTATAGACCGGATCCGTCGTCGTTCCGGCAACATCTGCAACAATGGAGACTTCCTGATGTGTGAAGGCGTTGATAAAAGAAGATTTCCCGCTGTTTGTTTTCCCGAATACACCAATATGCAGACGGTTGCTGCCTGGTGTATCATTTAGTGTTCCTGCCATAGTACTCCTTTCGGACAATCTACCCGGCAGCACGGATTTTCCCGCTCTGCTTTCTGTTTGTCCATTTAAGATATGCATCCCGTTTTTCTTCTCTTAAAATCTGAAATCACGTTTTCCCTCTGCGATATCGTGGATGTGCTCGTATGCAGTCTGTTTTACTTTCGGATTCGGAATTTTTTCAAGTTCTCTGTCGATCAGTTCCATACCAAGACGTTTTGTCTCTTCGCTTGCATAATCTTCCAGATATTCTTTTAATGTCATCAGCGCATTCGGGTGACAGCAGTTTAAGATCTGCATATTTTTACAAAGTGCCATAAAACGGTCACCGGTTCTTCCCTCGCGGTAACATGCAGTACAGAAACTTGGGATATACCCCAGTTTGATCAGCCAGTTCACAACTTCATCTAAGGTTCTCTGGTCGCTGACATCAAACTGCTCGCTGGTCACTTCTCCTTCTTTTTCCGGCTCTGCGTAGCCGCCGACGCTTGTTTTTGATGCACCGCTGATCTGGGAAACGCCAAGCGGAAGGACTTTGTTTCTCACTTCCTGGCTCTCTCTTGTTGAGATGATCATTCCGGTATATGGCACGGAAACACGGATCAGAGCACAGATCTTTGCAAATGTGTCGTCAGAGATGCCATTGTCAAATGCAGACGGATCAATGTCATCTGCATGCTTGATTCGCGGTACACTGATAGTATGCGGTCCGACTCCATGTACTGCCTCTAAGTGTTCTGCGTGCATCAAAAGTCCTGCAAACTCATAACGGTAAAGGTCAAGTCCAAACAATACGCCAAGTCCTACATCATCAATTCCGCCCTCCATTGCACGGTCCATCGCCTCTGTGTGATATGCGTAATCGTGTTTCGGTCCGGTCGGATGCAGCTTTTCATAGCTTTCTTTATGGTAAGTCTCCTGAAACAGGATATAAGTTCCGATTCCAGCTTCTTTTAATTTGCGGTAATTTTCCACGGTCGTTGCAGCAATATTGACATTGACACGGCGGATCGCACCGTTTTTATGTTTGATGCTGTAGATGGTCTTGATGCACTCTAAGATATATTCGATCGGGTTGTTGACCGGATCTTCGCCCGCCTCAATGGCAAGACGTTTATGTCCCATATCCTGCAATGCAGTAACTTCTTTTACGATGTCTTCCTGCGTCAGTTTCTTTCTTGCAATGTGTTTGTTTTTCAGATGATACGGACAGTATACACAGCCGTTCACGCAGTAGTTTGACAAATAAAGCGGTGCAAACAATACGATACGGTTTCCGTAAAAATCTTTTTTGATCTGCTCTGCAAGTGCATAAACTTCCTGGATTTTTTCAGGAATCTCACATGCTAAGAGGACAGATGCCTCCCTATGATTTAAGCCCTTTCTTAATTTTGCCTTCTCGATGATCTCATCGATCAGTGCCACATTGTCCTTGTTGGCATCTGCATAGGCAAGTGTCTCTCTGATCTCCTCATCTGAAATAAACTCTTCTGCTTTTAATGATTTTGCGTTATACATACATTCTTCCTTTCTTTCCGGTCAGTTTGCGCCCGCTTGCTTTCCGGTTAGTGTATTTTTATATGGACGACAGACTGCTCTTTTTGCAGAACTGTCGTATAAAACCAGTAGATCCGCCTTAAGTCTGCTGGCTTTTTGTCAATTTGTGATTTCTGAAGTTATCTTATGTCCGCCCGTTCTGTCTCACAGATGGCTGATACTTTCCATTCTGCTTTCTTATGGCTGAAAATCGCCCCTGTTTACGGCTACCTGATAGCCAATGCTTTCCATTCGTTTCTGCATGCAGAAGCGGCACTCTGCTGCCTCGTCACCGGTGCAGATCTTATTATCATATAATTTATATTTCTCCCGCACGGCAACCGGGGATAAATTCGGCATGACGACATTTGCTCCCGCTAAAATTCCAAGCTCCCTGCCCTTAGGATGAATCGTTCCAAGCGCTGTGGTCGCCGGGAGAAGTACATGCGGATGGATCAGTCTGATAATGGAAAGCAGCCGCAGTGTCATCTCCATAGTGCCCGCTGTCTCAGTACCAAACGGCGTATCTTTCTGCGGGATAAACGGACCAATACCGACCATCTGCGGTTTCAATCTACGGATAAACTGCAGATCTTCCCACAGGGTATCTACGGTCTGATAAGGCGAACCTACCATAAATCCGCATCCGGTCTGATATCCGATTTCTTTTAAATCTCTAAGACAGCGCATCCGGTTCTGATAGGACATCTCTGCCGGGTGCAGTTTCTTATAATGTGTCTCATCTGCCGTCTCGTGGCGCAGCAGATACCGGTCTGCCCCCACATCAAAATATGCCTGATAGCTCTCTCTTGATTTTTCTCCGATAGAAAGTGTCACCGCACAATCAGGATATTCTGCCTTGATCTTTGAAACGATCTGACAGATCTTTTCATCGGTATAAAATCCATCCTCCCCACCCTGCAGTACAAAGGTGCAAAATCCCAGCTCATATCCGATTTTACAGCAGGAAAGAATCTCTTCTTCCGTCAGCCGGTAGCGGTCTGCGTGGCAGTTACTTCTGCGGATTCCACAGTAAAGGCAGTCATTTTTGCAGTAATTTGTGAACTCAATCAGTCCGCGGATGTAGACATTTTTTCCATAGATGCGGTCACCTGTGTTCCGCGCACGCTGCTTTAAATCCTGTATCATCGCATCGTCCTCTGTGGCAAGAAGAAATGCAAGCTGTTCTTTTGTGATATCTGCTGTCTTTTCTATTGTCTCTGGCAGATTTTTAAAATTCTGCGCTGACATGCCATAGTTTTTCTGTTTGTTTTTGTCTGGTGTTCTCTGGTTTTGTAACATAAATTTATCCCTGTCCGATCATAATGGTCTTTCTGCTAGTGAGATTGGGCATCCGACATATATTTCTTTTGATTTTGCCCAATGTGTATATTTTCAATTCATATCCACGCCAGCTTATGCCATGCCAACATTCGAATACACCGTCTTTGCCGTGATTCCATCAAGTCTGCCGATTTTCCCGGAAAGTGCATTGATAACATCCTGCGGCGCATCGATTGCAACGCTGATGATATGCACATTCCGCTCACGGTATGGCAGACCCATCCGTCCGATAATATACGAGCCGTATTCATGCAAAAGTTTATTTAGTTCCGGCGTGGAATCCATATTTTCAACGATGATCCCGATCAAAGCTACTCTTGTATCCATTCGTTTCCTCCCTGATTATCAAATTTATATGATTTTCATACACGAATCTATGATACAGATTTTGGAATAAAAAAACTGTACCCCTAATTTCAGGTACAGCCTAATAAGAGTCGCATTGCGCCTCTTACATTTTCCATTTATGCCATACCTTTCATCTCAAGTGATTCTTTTGATGTCAGCGTCTTTTCTTTTTCTAATAAACAATCTTGTGCAAAAAGGACTTTACATGTGCTCTTTGCAAAGATTTACAATCTCAATTTAGATGCATTTTACGGGCAAATTTCTTATTATAACAATACCCTCTGCATACACAAAAATTATACAGCAAAATTTTTTGCCTATATAAGTATTATGTATACAAAGGGTATCATGATTTTTTAGGAATTGCAATTATGTTTCGATTCTGTACGATATAAAATACAAAAAATGTGTTACTGTTCACACATACTGTGTGAGCAGTAACGATTACAGCCCATTTTAAATGCATCTTCGATGCATGGGGCTGTAATCTGGCATGATATAGTCTTTGGCGCACAGCTTGACAGCAAGTGTCAAGC
>ERZ773239.1509-NODE-1509-length-17109-cov-7.338923_pt1 | contig 17109 bp, 17 predicted proteins | sample MGYA00580521_ERZ773239 | MGnify/ENA primary metagenome ERZ773239 (study PRJEB29015, sample SAMEA2737801) | human gut metagenome | biome: human gut; feature: human-associated habitat; material: faeces | place: China | collected 2012 ... | reverse complement strand
CCGCATGTCCGGTGGTGTGAGAGGTCGGCGGCAAAAACCGCCTCCTACTCGATCAAGTCGTTTGTAATGGTCAATTTGTATGAATAAACGCCCTATTTGCCTAATTCTTATGGTATACTAATACTATACTATAGTGTATATTGAGTTTTAGAGAATGTGGTTGAATCAATATGGGCTGAGCTGTAAAGGCTCAGCCTATTGGCAAAACGAGGTATTACATTGATGAATTTGAATATATTTGACCGATACTTGCTTATCATCAATATCATTGCTTTGGTGATTTACGGTATCAAGGTTTTAGTCTATAAGCATCAGACAAGAGACTGGTTTGAGAAGCTCTGCATGTTCATAGCCTTACTGGGCGGTTCAGCAGGAATTTTGCTCATGATTATTCTTTTTGACAGAAAAGCAGTCAAAGATAATATGATGTCAAGGGTGTTTACACTTTGCATGTTGGTCATTCAGACTATTCTATTGCTGATCGTGAAAGGCTATCATGGAGATCAGATGCATATTGCTTTCTGGGATTATTTGATGCAGCATAGAATTTTGCTGATCTATTTAGCGGTAGTGAATATACTGACAATCATTGTATTCGGTGTGGATAAGATGAATGCGAAGTCTAATAGGCAGAGAGTGCGAATTGTGACATTGCTGGGATTGGCATTTATCGGCGGTTCGGTAGGTGCGCTGATTGGCATGTATGGATTTCACCATAAGACAAAAAAAGCTTACTTTACAGTTGGGGTGCCGTTGATTTTGCTGATGCAGGTTGTTGTATTGTTTTATGTGATGAATATGGGAATGTAACTTATGAAATATACAAGTGTAACGGAAGGCGAATTTGTCTGCCGCAATAATCGTTTTACAGCGGAAGTGCTGATTGGGGGAGTACAGGAAACGGTTCATGTGAAAAACACGGGGCGTATGAAGGAACTGCTATTTCCCGGAGCCAGGGTAACGCTGACTTATTCTGATAATCCAAACAGAAAAACAAAATATGATTTAATCAGTGTGTATAAAGCATCTTTGGGGTGGGTGAATATTGACAGTCAGGCCCCGAATAAGGTCGTTGGTGAGTGGCTGGCAGGAAGAGATTACATTTTTATTAAGCCGGAATATAAATACGGTGATTCTCGCCTGGATTTTTATATGGAGAAGCAGGATGAGAAATATTTGATGGAAGTCAAGGGATGTACACTGGAAATTGACGGCATCGGATATTTCCCGGATGCACCCAGCGAACGGGCAGTCCGGCATTTGCATGAACTGATGCATGCCGCGAAACAGGGGTATCATTGTATACTGGCCTTCGTGATCGCCATGCCAGGGGTGACGGTTGTGCGTCCGAATATGACAACGCATCCCGCATTTGGTCAGGCTTTATCTGAAGCTCATAAGGCTGGTGTGGACGTATGGTATCTGACTTGTGAGATCACGGCTGACAGTATAAAGGCGGCAGAACTTTATAAAGCCTAGTGCTGCGGCAAGTCCAAAAAGATAGTGGAAACAGGTTTTATTGGATATCATGATAGACTTCATATCCAAAAAGTGATACAATGAGATTGTGTTTTGGGATGGAGATGAATGAGGAGGTATACATATGCAGCCAATATATTTATCAATCCAACAGGAAGAGACTGGCGCACAGATTCGTAAGCTGATGATGAAGAACGGCTATACGGTCAGAGATGTCCAGGGGGCTATGGGATTTGAGAATCCTCAGGCTATTTACAAATGGATATCCGGCAAATCATTGCCAAGTCTCGACAATTTTATTATTTTAAGTCGATTACTGCATGCCAGTATCGAAGATATCCTCGTCGTTGACGGGGATATTGTGCGTTTTGGTACTTTTTTGAAGCAGTATGTTTTATATAGGATTGGAGTTTAGCAATGGGAAGAGGAAAAGAAGTTAGAGAATTAAGAGACAGGCTGGGGATGAATCGCAGAGAATTCAGTGATTACTATGGTATACCGTATCGTACAGTTCAGGATTGGGAAGCAGAGAAACGGGAACTTCCGGAATACCTGCTGCGGTTGATGATCTATAGAGCAGAGATGGAGCGGCTGAATAAAAAAGACGAAGTATAGAGCTGTTATTGTTAGTTGAAAATAGATGCCTGATTGGAATTTATGAAGTGGAAAAGGGATTGACAAAGGTCAGGTCGTGTAGTATTCTTATTGTATATTAACGCATAGCGTTATGTATGAGGCTGAGGCAGAGTTGAAGGGGGATTTATTGATGAGAATCGAGAATTTGCAGAATCAGAACAGGCAGTTTATCAAATCCATGGACAATTTCCACGTGTTGGAGTATATACAGGATGCCAGTGTATCGCCGATGAATGCTGTGGATGAGTATTTTATGAGCAAGATGAATGTCAGAAGAAGACAGGTGGTCATTGATCTTGACAGGAATCATTCAGCGATGATCCAGGCAGGTGCCATGCAGTGGATGGGTGGTCAGGTTGAGGTGACATCCGGGGTCAGAGGCATTGGCGATTTCTTTGGGAAGGCCATCAAGGGAGCCGTGACGAAGGAGACAGCTGCGAAGCCGGTGTATGTTGGTCAGGGATGTCTGGTATTGGAACCAACATACAAGTACATTATCTTGATGGATATGTCAGAATGGGGAGCAGTAGGCATGACCATCGAGGATGGTATGTTTCTTGCATGTGATACGAATGTACAGAACAGGGTTGTAGCCAGGAAGAATTTGTCATCGGCAGTACTTGGCGGAGAGGGGCTTTTTAATCTCAGTTTGTATGGTGAGGGTGTTGTGGCCCTTGAGAGCAATGTATCGGAAGAAGAATTGATCGAGATTGTTTTGGAGAATGATGAGTTGAAGATTGACGGCAATCTGGCAGTCTGCTGGTCATCGAATCTGGATTTTACTGTGGAGAGGACAACCAGCACGCTGGTTGGCTCGGCAGTCAGCGGTGAAGGATTAGTCAATGTTTATAGAGGAACAGGAAGAGTACTGATGTGTCCGGTCGCACCGACATCATCACTTTATGCATCAACGAATTCCATGGCCGCTAAGGCAGCAGCCAAAGCCAGCAATACATTATTTGGTAAATGACAGATAATAGTCAGATAACAGTCAGAAACGGAGAGGCAGCTCATGCCGGAGGAAACGAATCAGAAGTTTGAGCTATACAGGGGTGCTCAGATCATGATAAAAATATAATATTGCGTCTTGTCATTTGAAAATCTTCATGTTATACTATACACAACATGAAGCGGAGATTGTTTTCATGCAAATATTTGCCCACCAATTATTTGGTTAAGCCCATACGGACAGGCGGGGCAGCTGCCGATTGCGGTGAGAGACCGCATTATTGATTTAGTTAAAAGCTAAATTTTATAAGTCTTTTGTCTGAGAAGAAGGCTCAGAATCAAACATCACTTGTGAAATGGTCAATAAAACGTAGGATTAGCAAATATTTGCTGGTAGGAGTACCAACGATAGGCTCTGGAAATATTTTTCGTAGATATGAGAGTGAATAGACAGGGTATAGCATATAGTACTAAGAATATGAATAAGACATGAAAGACAGGTGAGTTTTGCCTGTCTTTTTTTGTGTTATGGAGTGATGAAATGAACAGAAACAAACAGATGCATGCGCCGGTGTATGAAGCATTGGAGCGCTTAAAGCGAAGAAGAGTAGTCCCTTTTGATGTGCCGGGACATAAAAGGGGAAGAGGAAATCCGGAGTTGGTGGAGCTTCTGGGTGAGAAATGTGTCAGCCTGGACGTCAATTCTATGAAGCCGTTGGATAATCTCTGTCATCCGGTATCAGTGATCAAGGAAGCAGAAGAACTTGCAGCAGAGGCTTTTCGTGCAGCCCATGCTTTTTTTATGGTTGGCGGAACAACATCTTCTGTGCAAAGCATGGTACTTTCCTGTTGCAAGGCCGGCGACAAAATTATTTTACCCAGAAACGTGCATAAGAGTGTGATCAATGCTCTGGTGTTATGCGGTGCGATTCCGGTTTATGTGAATCCGGAAGTGGATAATAAGCTGGGAATATCCCTTGGGATGCAGGTCGCTGAAGTGGAGAAAGCAATCAAAGAGAATCCGGAAGCGGTCGCAGTACTGGTGAACAATCCGACTTATTACGGGATTTGCTCGGATTTGCGTACAATTGTTCAAGTGGCCCATGCACATAAGATGCTTGTATTGGTGGATGAGGCCCACGGTACGCATTTATATTTTGGAGAGAATCTGCCGGTCTGTGCCATGGACGCCGGAGCGGATATGGCATCTGTTTCCATGCATAAATCTGGCGGCAGCCTGACGCAGAGTTCTTTGCTGTTGACAGGAAAGAATGTTAATTGGGAGTATGTCAGTCAGATTATCAATCTGACTCAGACCACCAGTGCTTCCTATTTGCTGATTTCAAGCCTTGATATTTCCAGGAGAAATCTGGCTCTCCGGGGAAAGGAATCTTTTGAGAAAGTAAGCCGTATGGCAGAATATGCCAGAGAAGAGATTAATTCCATTGGTGGATTTTATGCCTATGGCAAGGATATGATTAATGGCGGCAGTATTTATGATTTTGATGTGACGAAGCTGTCAGTGTATACAAGAGATATTGGACTGGCCGGTATTGAAGTCTATGATCTTCTGCGGGATGAATATGATATCCAGATTGAACTGGGTGACATTGCCAATATTCTGGCGTATATCTCGATTGGTGACAGAATACAGGACATTGAGCGGCTGGTGGGTGCTTTGGCGGACATCAAGCGTCTTTATGCGAAGGATCCGGAGCAGATGCCAAATGCGGAGTATATCAAGCCGACAGTTTGCGTATCACCGCAAACTGCTTTTTACGGGGAGAAGAAATCCGTGCCGATTCGTGAGACAGAAGGAATGATCTGCAGTGAGTTTGTTATGTGCTATCCGCCGGGAATTCCGATTCTGGCGCCGGGGGAAATGATTACCCGGGAGATTATTGATTATATTATCTATGCAAAAGAAAAAGGCTGTTCCATGCAGGGCATGCAGGATCCGGCAGTGGAATCACTGTTCGTATTGACAGGAAAATATTGATAGAAGGAGGGAGAGCAATGGAACTGTGGTTTTCTGATTATCACACAGAGAAAGTCAAGGTTTCCGTCAAGGTTCAGAAACAATTATTTGGACTTCAGACAGAATTTCAGAGAATCGATGTGTTTGATTCGGATGAATTCGGCCGGTTTTTAAGTGCTGATGGCAGCATTGTATTCTCTGAAAAGGATGAGTTTATTTATGATGAAATGATTGTGCACGTGCCAATGGCGGTACATCCGCATGTAAAAAATGTTCTGGTGATCGGCGGCGGAGACGGCGGCGTGGCCAGGGAATTGGGCTACTATGAAGAAATTGAGAAAATAGACGTGGTGGAACCGGATCGGGTTTTTGTGGAAGTCTGCAAAGAATTTTTCCCGGATAATGCCTGCGGCCTGGGGGATAAGAGAGTCAGCATTTATTATGAAGACGGGTTGAAGTTTCTGCGTTTAAGACAGAATGAATACGATTTGATTATCAATGATGCCATTGATCCGCTGGGACATAATGCCGGTCTTTTTACAAAAGAGTTTTACGGCAACTGCTACAGAGCGCTGAAAGAAGACGGTATCATGGTGTATCAGCATGGAAGTCCTTTTTATGATGAGGATGAGGAATCCTGCAGAGTGATGCACAGAAAGGCCAGTCACAGTTTTCCAATCAGCAGGGTATATCAGGCACACATTCCGACTTGTTCTTCGGGATACTGGCTTTTTGGTTTTGCTTCCAAGAAATACCATCCACTGGAACATCTGGATGCCAAAAGATGGAAGGAACGTCACATTAAAACCTGGTATTATACAACCAATCTGCACAAAGGAGCCTTTATGCTGCCGAGATATGTAGAAGACATGCTGGAGGAAGAGGAAGATCGTAAAAAATAGAGCTTTCTGAAAAGCAGATAACAAATGCGTTATAAATACATGATGATACCAGGGTCAAAAGGTCAGAAAGCCGATGCAAGCTTGCTTGCAAGAGGATTTTTGACCTCTTGACCCGCCAAAAACATGAGTAAGTAGCCATTTTTCAAAGAAAAATGAGCGGATTACGAATGTTTTTGAGGATTGCGAGAGTGCAAAGCACGTAGCAATCTGGTATCAAAGGGGTCAAAATACCTTTTGACCCCAACATCATAAGATGAAATAAAAGAAAAGCAGAGGAGATTAAAAATGGGAAGATTATTAATTATTGGATGCGGCGGTGTTGCCGGTGTGGCTATTCACAAATGCTGTCAGAACAGCAAAACATTTTCAGAAATCTGTATTGCCAGCAGAACAAAGTCAAAATGTGATGATTTGAAGGAAAAGCTGGAGAAAACAACAGAGACGAAGATTACAACGGCCCAGGTGGATGCAGACAATGTAGATGAACTGATCGCACTGATTAAAGATTATCAGCCGGATGCGGTTTTGAATGTGGCATTGCCGTATCAGGATCTGACAATCATGGATGCATGTCTGGCATGCAAGGTGGATTATATTGACACAGCCAATTATGAACCGGAAGATACGGATGATCCACAGTGGCGTGCAATTTATGAAAAACGATGCAAAGACGAAGGATTTACGGCATATTTTGATTATTCCTGGCAGTGGGCTTATCAGGACAGATTTAAAGAAGCCGGTATTACAGCACTTCTGGGCAGTGGTTTTGACCCTGGGGTTACAAGCGTCTTCACAGCTTATGCGCTGAAGCATTATTTTGATGAAATTGATACCATTGATATTCTGGATTGTAATGGCGGTGATCATGGTTATCCTTTTGCAACAAATTTCAATCCGGAGATTAATCTGCGTGAAGTATCTGCCAATGGTTCCTATTGGGAAAATGGTCATTGGGTTGAGACAGAGCCTATGGAGATTAAACGTGAATATGACTTCCCTCAGGTTGGACAGAAAGATATGTACCTGCTTCATCATGAGGAAATCGAATCACTGGCCAAAAATGTACCCGGTGTAAAAAGAATTCGTTTCTTTATGACTTTTGGACAGAGCTATCTGACCCATATGAAGTGTCTGGAGAATGTGGGAATGCTTTCTACATCACCAATTATGTATGAAGGCAGAGAAATTGTTCCGATTCAGTTTTTGAAAGCGCTGCTTCCGGATCCGGCTTCTTTGGGACCTCGCACGGTTGGAAAGACCAATATCGGCTGTATTTTCACAGGAAAGAAGGATGGCAAAGAAAAGACTATTTACATCTATAATGTATGTGATCATCAGGAATGTTACAAAGAAGTGGGCTCTCAGGCGATTTCTTATACAACAGGTGTGCCAGCTATGATTGGTGCAGCATTGGTGCTGGATAAAGTATGGGATAAGGATGGTGTCTTCAATATTGAAGAATTTGACCCGGATCCATTTATGGACATGCTCAACCAGTATGGTCTGCCATGGGTTGTGGATGAAAATCCACAGACAGTAGAATGATGTTTGAGGGACTGCCGACACCCTGTTATGTAGTGGATGAAGGCAGAATCCGACACAATCTTGAAATCCTGCAGCAGTTGGAAAAGGATACAGGCTGTCATGTTCTGCTGGCACAGAAAGCATTTTCCATGTACAGCCTTTATCCGATGATCGGGCGGTACATCAGCGGCACAACCGCCAGCGGCCTGTACGAAGCCAGACTGGGATATGAAGAAATGGGAAAAGAGAATCATGTTTTTGCACCGGCTTATAAAGAAGCGGACATGCAGGAACTGGTGACGATCTGCGATCATATTATTTTTAATTCCTTTGCACAGTATGAAAAATATAAAGACATCTGTCAGGCAAATGGCGTCAGTGTCGGCATCCGTGTGAATCCCCAGTGCTCGACACAGGAAGGTCATGACATTTATGACCCATGCGGTTATGCATCGAGACTTGGAGTCACAAAAGCACAGTTTCCGGAAGTTCTCCCAGAGGGAATTGAAGGACTACATTTTCATACATTGTGTGAACAAAATGCGGATGATCTTGTGACAACCTTTCAGGCATTTGAAGAAAAATTCGGAAAATATCTTCACTGTATAAAGTGGCTGAATCTTGGCGGCGGTCATCATATTACAAGGAAAGATTATCAGTATGAAATACTGGTGAAACTGATTCGCTATATCCAGGATACCTATCATGTAACGGTTTATCTGGAGCCAGGAGAAGCAGTGGCGTTGAATGCCGGTTATATGGTGACAGAGGTGATGGATATTGTTCATAATGATATGGACATATTGATTTTGGACGTTTCAGCAGCCTGTCATATGCCGGATGTCCTGGAAATGCCATATCGTCCGCCCCTGTCCGGTGGATACGAGGCAAATCAGAAACCGTATACCTATCGGCTTTCTTCTATGACTTGCCTGGCGGGAGATGTGATTGGTGATTACAGTTTTGAAAAGCCGGTTCAGATTGGTGACCGTCTGGTGTTTGAAGATATGGCGATTTATTCCATGGTCAAAAATAACACCTTTAACGGTATGCCGCTTCCGGGCATCGCTTTGCTTCGTGAAAATGGAAGCACAGAAATGGTAAGAAAATTCGGCTATCAGGATTTCAAAATGCGTTTATAGATAAAATATTATATGGTTCGTATATTAGGAATAAGAAAATGAAGAATATCAAAACAATTCCGTCAGCAGATGGCTATCATATGCCGGCAGAATATGCCTGTCACAAGGGATGTATCCTGATATGGCCGCAGCGTCCGGGTTCCTGGAAAAAGAATCCTGAAGCGGCAGAAAAGGCTTTTTGCGCTGTGATGCAGGCAATTGCTGAAAGTGAGGCTGTGTATCTGGCGTGCGGGAAGGCGGCGCTTCCCAGGGCAAAGGCCTTTGCTGATGAATATAACAGACAATTTCACAGGGAAATTTCAGAAAAGAAGCATTTCCAGGTGGTTGTATTTGAGGCGGAAACCGATGATGCCTGGGCAAGAGACATAGGGCCTACTTTTGTTGTCAAAGATGACACAGTGCGTGGCATCAGCTGGACATTTAATGCCTGGGGCGGTGAGGAAGACGGCTTGTATGCCTCATGGCAGAAAGATGATGCTTTTGCGGCAGCATTTGCAAAAAGAGAAGGCTATGTCTGTTATGATGCCTCTCCCTTTGTACTGGAAGGTGGATCTATTCACAGTGACGGTGAAGGGACAGTGATGGTGACTGAGTCATGCCTGCTGAGCCGGGGAAGAAATCCTCAGCTTTCAAAAGCGGAGATAGAGGAAAAGCTGCAGCAGTTTCTGGGGGCTGAAAAGGTTCTCTGGCTGCCAAGAGGCATTTATAATGATGAAACAAATGAACATGTGGACAATGTCTGTGCTTTTATCAGACCGGGAGAAGTGGTTCTGGCCTGGACAGATCGGGAGGATGATCCGCAGTATCCGCTTTCGCTGGCATGTCTTCGCTATCTGGAATCCCAGACAGATGCCAGAGGAAGAAGGATAAAAGTGCATAAGCTTCCGATACCGGATGTGCCGGTGTGTGTGACAAAAGAGGATTTGGAAGGTTATGCTTTTGAAGATGGTGAAGATACGAGAGAGGAAGGAGAACGTCTGGCGGCTTCCTATGTGAATTTCTACTTTTCAAACGGTGCAGTGGTAATGCCGGCTTTTGGCGGAGAAAATATCAAAAGTGATCAGAGAGCAGCAGAAATCATGGAAAAACTTTGCCCGGAACGGAAAGTGATTACTGTTGATGCCAGGGATATTTTGACAGGCGGAGGCAATATTCATTGTATTACACAGCAGATTCCATTTGGAAAAGCAGAACAGGGAGAATAATTATTAATGAGAAATGTTAAGATAGCAGCTATTCAGATGCAGTGCAGTACGAATCTGCAGACCAACCTTGAAAAGGCCGAGAAAATGGTACGGCAGGCAGCGGGAGATGGTGCACAGATCATTTTGCTGCCGGAACTTTTTGAACGGGAATATTTTTGCCAGCAGCGCAGATATGATTTTTATCATCTGGCAAAGCCTGTGGAAGAAAACGATGCGGTGCAGATGGGCATGCGGCTGGCAAAGGAACTGAACGTCGTATTGCCGGTCAGCTTTTATGAACAGGATGTAAACACATTATATAATTCCATTGCCTGCATTGATGCGGACGGCACATTGTTGGGGGTGTATCGGAAGACACATATTCCGGATGATCATTATTATCAGGAAAAGTTTTATTTTACACCGGGGAATACCGGCTTCAAAGTATTTGATACCCATTTCGGCAAGATAGGGATTGGTATATGCTGGGATCAATGGTTTCCGGAAGCGGCCAGATGTATGGCTCTTATGGGAGCAGAGATACTGCTTTATCCGACGGCGATTGGCTCCGAACCGATTCTTGAATGTGACAGTATGCCGCATTGGAGACGCTGCATGCAGGGACATGCGGCTGCCAATCTCATGCCTGTGATTGCTGCCAATCGGATAGGCCGGGAAGAAGTGACCCCATCTCTTGAAAATGGCGGACAAAGTTCAGCCCTTGTTTTCTATGGTTCTTCTTTTATGACAGATGAAACAGGTGAATTGAAAGCCTGCGCGTCCAGAGATCAGGAAGAGATTTTAACCGGTGTGTATGATCTGGATGATCTGGCTGATAAACGTCTTGAATGGGGACTTTTCCGGGATAGGAGACCGGAGATGTATTTAAAAATAACACAATAAAATTTTTAAAAGAACTGCTTGTTTGATTTTCGATTTGTTCCTGAGTATGCTATACTGGTACTATCTATCAAAAAGGGCTGGTCCCGGTTTTATGCTTAAAGGAAGAATTGTATGATAGAAATTGATATGAGCAGTTCTTTTTTTGTATTATGAGAAAAAGAAATCAGAAAGTGAGGAAGTATAATGAACGAATTGTACGAAGCGATTGAGAAGAAGATTAAGGCATCCGGATATCCTCGGGCTATTTCAGGAGCCGATGTGTATGATGATATTTGTGACCAGATTGAAGGTAAAGAAAACGGAGAATATATATTATTATCAAAATTTGACGAAGATGTCGTCTTTGAATATCATATCACCATTCAGGATGAGAACTTTAATCTGGGCATTTTGACGATGAAGACACCTGAAGGTGTATTTAAGGCAGATTTTGATGCAGAATAGAAACCGGATGGAAAATATATTTTATGATGGAGAGAGAAGATGAAAACTAAAAGAAAACGGATCGGTATGCTGGCATTCATTGTGATGATTGCTGTATTGATGATTGTGTCGATGCAGACGTCGGGAACAATTGCAGATTCTGAGAATTATCAATGCCAGACATATGCAACAGTTTTTGCACTATTGCCGCCGGTGATCGCTATTGGATTGGCTTTGATCACCAAGGAAGTCTATACATCACTTTTGGCCGGAATCATTGCCGGCGGCCTGTTATATTCCAATTTTAACCTGGAGCTGATGCTGAACACGATTTTTTATCAGGGAGAAGGCGGCATGGTCATGAAGCTGTCGGATTCCTGGAATGTGGGTATTCTTGTATTCCTTGTGATGCTTGGCATTTTGGTCGCACTGCTCAATAAAGCCGGCGGCTCTGCTGCTTTCGGCGAATGGACCACGAAGCATATCAAGACAAGAGTCGGTGCTCAGATTGCGGTGATTGCCCTTGGTGTAATGATCTTTGTGGATGACTACTTCAATTGTCTGACAGTGGGAAGTGTGATGCGTCCGGTGACGGACCGACATCAGGTTTCAAGAGCCAAGCTGGCTTATATCATTGATGCGACGGCAGCGCCGGTCTGCATTATTGCACCGATCAGTTCCTGGGCTGCGGCTGTTACATCTTCTGTGCCGGAGGAGGCCGGTATTAACGGATTTTCTGTATTTATTCAGACAATTCCATACAACTTATATGCAATTTTGACATTATGTATGCTTTTGGCAGTGACCATTTTAAAAGTTGATTTCGGTCCGATGAAAAAGCACGAAATGAATGCCTTTAAAGGCGATTTATTTACAACACCGGGAAGACCGTATGAAAGTGATGAGGAAGCAATAAGCAATGATAAAGCCCATGTGATGGACCTTGTTTTGCCGGTTGCAGTGTTGATCGTCAGCTGTATTGTGGCAATGATCTATACCGGCGGATTTTTTGACGGTGCTTCCTTTGTGGATGCCTTTGCGGATTCAGATGCATCGGTCGGCCTTGTTCTGGGTGGTTCCGTGGCACTTGTATTTACGTTTATTTATTTCATGATGCGTGATGTTTTATCTTTCAAGGAGTTTACAGACTGTATTCCAGAAGGTTTCAAAGCCATGGTTGCACCAATTCTGATATTGTCCATGGCATGGACTTTGTCAGGCATGACAAATCTTCTGGGAGCCAAGATTTTTGTGGCAGAGTTGGTGGCCGGTTCCGCTTTATCTATGCAGGGATTCCTTCCGATGATCATCTTCCTTGTGGCAGCTTTTCTGGCTTTTGCAACAGGTACATCATGGGGCACATTCAGTATTCTTATTCCGATTGTTATCGGCGTTTTCCCGGAAGGACAGATGATGGTAATTTCTATCGCGTCCTGTCTGGCCGGTGCCGTGTGCGGTGACCATTGTTCACCAATTTCAGACACAACGATCATGGCGTCAGCCGGTGCACATTGTGAGCATGTGAATCATGTTTCAACACAGCTGCCGTATGTGCTGCTGGTTGCTGCCGTATGTATGGTGGGATATTTTCTGATTGGTGTTTTCCGTGCAGTTGGGCTGGCTTCTATTGCCTGGCTTGCACTGCCAATCTGCATAATTATCCTTTTGGCCATTTTATTGATTATCCGTGCTAAAGGGACGAAGGAGGCGGCTTGATCATGAGGATTGTTGTCAGTGCCTGTCTTCTGGGGGAGAACTGCAAATACAGCGGCGGCAATAATGAGAATAAAGCGGTGCTGAATTTTGTAAAAGACCATGAGCTTATACCGGTCTGTCCGGAAGTATTGGGTGGACTGCCTGTGCCGAGAATGCCGGCAGAGATCGTGAATGGTGTTGTCAGATGCAGGGACGGACGATCCGTGGATGACGCATTTAGGAGCGGGGCTGCCAAGGCGTTGACGATTGCTTTGAAGGAAAAAGCAGATCTGGCCATTCTTCAATCCAGGAGTCCTTCCTGCGGCGTCAAGGCTGTTTATGATGGTACTTTCAGCGGGAAAATTATTCCGGGAGAAGGTGTTTTTGCAGCGCTTCTTCGGGAAAACGGCATCAGAGCCATAGATGCTGCGGATATTGATGCATAAAAAAAGGATACATGGATAATTTTACCTGTGATTAATAAAGGAGAGGATTGGAATGGCCTTTGATTTCAACGAACAATTTGAGAAGATGATGCGGGAGTATGATGTGACAGAAGTTGTACTGCTTGGACATATGAATCCGGATGGGGATGCAGCAGGTTCCGTCATGGGGCTGGCACATTATATCAAGGTGAATTATCCCCAGTATACAGCATGGCCTTTTTTGTCAGATAAACTGGATAAAGGCCCGAAGAAACAGGTCATGGAGGATGAGATTTTTGCTCCTTTTGAGCGTCCGAAGTTGGCGTCTGAAAGGTATGCGGTGATTGTCTGTGACACAGCAACTCTTAAAAGGCTCATCGGCATGAAATATTACCAGCGGGCAGTGGTTTCGATGATCATTGACCATCATGTCTCTAACGAAGGATATGGAATAATCAATGACATAAAAGTTTCGGAATCCTGTGCCTATAACGTTTTCGAAATATTAGATAAAGAAATGCTCAAAAAGGCGGCTTCGGCACCACACCCGAATGGGGCAGATTATCTGTATATGGGCATTCTTCATGACACAAGCCGATTTTCAAGATCGGATGCCAAAATTGAGGCAGCGGGTTCAAAATTGCTGGCAATGGGGGCTGAGCATCGCTATGTGATGCGGACGATGCAGGATAAGACATTGGATGATCTGATCAGACAGGGAGAGATCCTTCGCAGAGTGAAGCGCGTGATGGAGGGCAAAGTGGCATATGTTTATATGTCCTATCAGGAAGCGAAGAAACTGCATATCAGCTATGAAGATATTCATCCTATCAGCGGAATGCTCAGAGATTGTGAAGATATCGAGATGGGGTTTTCTATGTATGAGGAAGCACCGAATATTTGGCGATGTTCTTTCAGATCGGATGGACAATGGATAAATGTGAATGAGATGATGAAATCATTTGGCGGCGGCGGACATGCGGCGGCAGCCGGGCTTCGGCGTAAGACTCATGAACCGGAAAAATTACTGGAATTAATCCTGGAAGAGATTCGAAAAAGAGTGAACAATGTCATCGCCCTGGATGAATATAGCCGCTAAGATTAAGAAAAAATAAATATCTGACAAAAAGATTAAGATTTGCAAATTGCCTGTATTTTCCAGCTTCCATATGTTATACTTAAAAAAAGAAATGATGATAGTACGTAATTCTTATAGGAGGGTGAGTGTATGAAGAAGAGATGGATGGTACAGGCTTTTGCATTGGCGTTGACCGGTGTACTGGTTTTTGGAACAGGCACAGTGACCTACGCAGATGAGAAGAAACCAGTGGTAATCGGTGAGATGGTCGGGCAGGATACTTCGGACAAGGATAACGCTAAGAATACGAAGGAAGGCAAGGATGATTCCGGCAAAGAGTGTGATCAGTGTCAGGATCCTGTTTATACATGGACACCTACAGATTCAGGCTATACATGTAAGGCGGTAAGAGAATGCAAGGATCCTGAGAATGGCAAGAAGCATTACAGAGAAGAAACTGCCAAGGTGGAAGCGAAGACAACGAAGCAGGCGACTTGTGAAGAGGAGGGTGAAATCGTTTATACAGCAACCTTTGAGAACAAGACAGAGACTGATAAGAAAGATGATGCGAAAGCTGAGGATACCAAGAAGGCTGACAGTAAAGCTGAGGATACCAAGAAGGCTGATGCCAAAGCAACTGAAAGTGGTCTTTTTAAGACACAGACACGGGCTGTGAAGATTAATGCTCTTGGACACAAGTACGGTGAAGTTACTTATACATGGAATCAGACAGACAATGGCTACACCTGCACGGCATCCCGTGTTTGTGAGAATGACAGCAGCCATGGTGAGACAGAGACGGTAGAGGCATCAATGGAAGTCACAAAGGCTCCGACTTGTGAAGAAGAGGGTGAAGAAGTTTATACAGCAGTATTTACCAATGAAGCTTTTGAGACACAGACACAGACTGTGAAGACGGGTGCCCTGGGTCATCATTTTGGTGATGTTTCCTATGAATGGACGAAGACAGATAAGGGCTATACATGTACTGCTTCAGCAGTTTGTGATGTCGATTCTTATACAGCAACAGAGACAGTAGAAGCTGCTGCAGAGGTGACAAAGGCTCCGACTTGTGAAGAGAAGGGTGAAGAGACTTATACAGCCGTATTCACAAATCCGGCTTTTGAGACACAGACACAGATGGTCGAGATTGGTGCCCTTGGTCATTTGTATGGAGAAGCATCTTACAAGTGGACGAAGACAGATAAGGGTTATACATGCACAGCGACAAGAATTTGTCAGAACGACAACACACATGTTGATAAGGAAGCAGTTGCCGCTGCAGTGGAAGTGGCAAAGGCAGCCACATGTGAAGAAAAGGGAGAAGAAACTTACACAGCAGTATTTACCAATAAAGCTTTTAAAACACAGACAAAGACAGTAGAGACAGATGCTCTTGGCCATTTGTATGGAGAAGTATCTTACAAATGGACAAAGGAAGATAAAGGATATAGCTGTACAGCATCAAGAGTTTGTGAGAATGACAAGAATCATGTAGAAAAGGAAACTGTTACAGCAGCGTACAAAGTGATAACAAAGGCAACTTCAGATAAAGCCGGTGAAGGTTTATATACAGCTGCATTTAAGAATGCAGCCTTTGAAGAGCAGTCCAAAAAAGTAAAGCTTGTTGCTGCAGACAAGAAAGACAATACAAAGAAGAAAACAACAACGAAGAAGAACACAGCTAATAAAACTACAACCAAGAAAACCGCAGCAAAGACAACAGCTAAGAAGTCTACAGCGGTTAAGACGGGTGATGAGAATAAGCCTGTTGTTATGGGTATCGTAGCAATTGGTGCGCTGGCAGTGATCGTTGTAGCCGGCAGACAGCTGCGCAAGAAACATGAATAAAAATATGCAGCAGCGTATTACATGAAGATGAAAGGCGGAAGGTATCTTCCGCCTGATATATCAGAATCATGCAGAGAGCATGATTCTGATATTTTTTTAATGTAAATCGAATATTTCTGTGAGCTTTTATATTATTATTTCTTTTATATCGTTATTTCATTTTTTTCATGGTAAGATACCAGTCGAGAGGTTTAATAGTATTGTCTGAACTTTCAAGACGTTCCTGAGCTTCTTCAATTGTCAATGGGGCACCCATGACTACATCATCTCCGGGCTGCCAGTTTGCCGGTGTGGAATAATGCGTTTTGTCATTTAACTGCAATGACTGCAGAATACGTATAATTTCAGGAATATTTCGTCCGGTGGACATAGGATAGTACAAGATGGTACGGATTATACCCTCTGGATCAATAATAAACACTGCACGAACGGTTTGTGTATTTGCAACAGTCTGGAGCATACCATATTTTTTGGCAACATTCATACTAATGTCTGCAATAATTGGGAAAGGAATCTTCACTTTTCCTTCGTTATTGAAATTCAATGCTTCGATACTTTTGATCCAGCCAAGATGAGAGTGAAGTGAATCAATGGAAAGGCCAATTAATTTGGTGTTAAGTGATTCAAAGGTTTCATTCATCCTGGAAAGGGCAATAAATTCTGTTGTACAAACCGGTGTAAAGTCAGCTGGATGTGAAAAAAGGACAACCCAACTTCCTTTATAATCGGCTGGAAAATCAATTTTCCCCTGAGTTGTCATTGCATGAAATTCTGGTGCATGGTCACCAATGAGCGGCATTTTGTTTCCTTCCATAGGTCATATTAACTGCATACAGGTTGCAGTTCCTCCTTTCTAAAAATAAAATCCACAATAATCAATTTTATTTTATCGTAACTGTTCAGAGCTAACCTCCAAAATGCTACGCATTTCGTCGGTGTGG
>ERZ773239.1504-NODE-1504-length-17143-cov-29.215765_pt1 | contig 17143 bp, 9 predicted proteins | sample MGYA00580521_ERZ773239 | MGnify/ENA primary metagenome ERZ773239 (study PRJEB29015, sample SAMEA2737801) | human gut metagenome | biome: human gut; feature: human-associated habitat; material: faeces | place: China | collected 2012 ... | reverse complement strand
TTGATGAAATCGCGATACCCTTCCAATCGCTTTTCCAGCATCCATTCCGGCTCGTGTTTGTCGGCGGAGATGGCACGCACGACGTTCTCGTCGATGCCTTTCTTCGCCGCCTCGCCGGCGAAGTCCGTATCGTGCCAACCGTAGTTGTAGTCACCGAATTGCTCGATGATCTCGTCATCCTGCTTGATCTTGTCTTCGTTCACGCGCGTGCGATCAGCCACATACTGGCTCATCTCCACGTCGGCCGCGGCGTTGGACGCTTGGTTCTCTGCCACCGTACGCTGCCTCCATTCACTCATTGATACCTATGACAACCTAACAGAACACACAGCGAAACACTAGACCTTATTCGAAATTCGACAGTATTCGCCCGTGATTTGCCTTACAAAAAAGCGGAAGACCATGCAGATTCGGTCTTCCGCTTTGCGATGAATCGAGCTTATGCGCTCAAATCGTCTCAGCGCGCCTGCTGGTGGTCCAGAGCGGCCTTGACCAGACCCGCGAACAGCGGATGCGGCTTGGTCGGACGGGACTTGAATTCCGGATGGGCCTGGGTGGCCACGTAGAACGGATGCACCTCGCGCGGCAGTTCGACGAATTCGGTGAGTTCGCCGTCAGGGCTCTGGCCGGAGATGACCAGACCGCCTTCGCGCAGACGATCCTTGTAGGCCACGTTCACCTCGTAACGGTGGCGGTGGCGTTCGGTGACATGCGTGGTGCCGTACAGTTCGGCGACAATGGAGCCTTCCTCCAGTTCCGCCGGGTAGGAGCCCAGACGCATGGTGTGACCCATGTCGCCCTTGCCGGCGACGATGTCCTTCTGCTCTTCCATGGTGGCGATGACCGGGTTGGCGCAATCCGGATCGAATTCGGAGGAGTTCGCGTCGGTGATGCCGAGGACATCGCGTGCGTATTCGATGACCATGGACTGCAGACCGAGGCACAGGCCGAGGGCCGGCAGCTTGTGCTCGCGGGCGTAACGCAGGGCGCCGATCTTGCCGTCGATGCCACGGATGCCGAAGCCGCCCGGAATCACGATGCCGTCGACCTGGTCGAGGGCCGCCGCGGCGCCTTCTTCGGTGGCGCACTTGTCGGCGGCCACCCACTTGACGTTGACCTTGGCCCAGTTGGCGAAGCCGCCGGCCTTGATGGCCTCGGTGACGGACAGGTAGGCGTCCGGCAGGTCAATGTACTTGCCGACGATGGCCACGTTGACCTCGTGCTTCGGATGGTGCACGCGTTCGAGCAGGTCCTCCCACTCGTCCCAGTCGACGTCATGGAACGGCAGGCCGAGTTCACGCACCACGTAGGCGTCGAGGCCTTCGTCGAACAGGGTCTTCGGCACGTCGTAGATGCTCGGAGCGTCCACGCAGTTGACGACGCCTTCGGAGTCCACGTCGCACATCAGGGAGATCTTGTCCTTGATGGACTGGTTGAGCGGCCGGTCGGAACGCAGCACGAGCGCGTCCGGGGAGATGCCGAGCTGGCGCAGCATCATGACGGAATGCTGGGTCGGCTTGGTCTTGAGCTCATGCGCGGCGGCGATGTACGGCACCAGGGAGACGTGCACGAACATGCAGTTTTCGGCGCCCAGGTCGCGGCGTACTTCACGAGCGGCCTCCAGGAACGGCTGGGATTCAATGTCGCCGACGGTGCCGCCGATTTCGGTGATGATCACGTCGACGTCATCGGACGCCTGCGCGCGCATACGGGACTTGATTTCGTTGGTGATGTGAGGGATGACCTGCACGCACTGGCCGAGGTATTCGCCGGCGCGTTCCTTGCGCAGCACCTCCTGATAGATCTGGCCGGTGGTGACGTTGGCCTTCTGGCTCAGGTACACGTCGAGGAAACGCTCGTAGTGGCCGATGTCGAGATCGGTTTCCGCGCCATCTTCGGTGACATAGACCTCACCGTGCTGGAAAGGATTCATCGTGCCCGGATCCACGTTGATATACGGATCGAGCTTCTGCTGCAAAACCTTGATGCCGCGGCTACGGAGCAGGCGGCCAAGGGAGGAGGCGGTCAGGCCTTTGCCAAGGGAGGAGACTACGCCGCCGGTAACGAAAATATGCTTGGTGACGTGCTCTTGAGAATTGCCATGTTGTCTTCTAACCATGGAACTTCAGTCTATCAGCGGCGCAAGACGCGGCGTGTTCCATCGTGATACGAAAAGGCGGGACCGCATTGCTCCGCGGTCCCGCCTTTCGGAAATTCAGGAAATACAGTCAGACGATTGCGATTTTATCGGTCGCCGGCCTCCTTCCTGCGGAGGACGATCAACACGCCCGCTGCAACGGCGAGCACCATGACGGCCAAGGCGATTCCGGCGACGTTGGAGCCTGTTGCCGGACTCTGCGCCGCGCTTTTCTCCGCGTCTTCCTTTGTATTGTCGGCCTTGCCGTTGATCTTGCCATTGGCATTGCCATTGTTCTTATCGGCGGCCGGGGTGACAGCCTGCTTCTGGACGTGCACCGTGCGGGTGAAGGTCGTGGTCTTGCCACGGGAGTTGGTCACGGAGTAGACCAGCTTGTAGTCACCGACCTTATTGGCGTCCACGGTGCCCTCGACCTTGATCTTGTCGGTCAGATCGCCGTCGATGTCGTCGGTGGCGGAGACGCCCGCCATCGGATCGAACTTGGAACCGACGGTGATGGTCGTCGACTCGTTCACACCGCTAATCACGGGAACGACGTCGTCGGCGGAGGCGACCTTGAGCACGGTGGCGGACAGTGCGCCAGCGGTGTATGCGGAGCCCTTGCGGACGGTGTCGCTCTTGACATCATCGTCGCCGTACACGGTGCCGTTTGCGGCGAGCACCTCGTACTTGCCGGCCTCGACGCCATCGATGGCGGCGGCATCGTTGTTGGCGTTGAAGATCACCACGTAGGTGCCGCTGGAGTCCTTCGCCTGATAGGCCACGACACCGTTGGCGGACTTGAGCATGGTCACGCTGGCGTTGATGTCGCTGTAGCTGGTCTGGCGGAGGGCAGCGATCCTGTTGCGCAGCTTGATCAGGCCCTTGACGTAGTCGACGGAGCCGGAGTACTGCGTGGTGCGGTCCCAGTCGATGGCGTTCACCTCGTCACCGGCGTTATAGCTGTTGCCGTTGCCGCCCTTGGTGCGCAGGAACTCCTGGCCCAGCTGGATGGCCGGGATGCCTTCGGACAGGTAGACCACGGAATCGGCGAGCTTGGCGCGCGCCTCGGTGGTGGCCTCGTCATCCGTGGGCACGGACTTCCTGAGCTTGTCGTACAGGGTCATGTTGTCGTGGATCTCGGCGTAGTTCACCACCTGACCGGCATCCGCGTAGTGGTCCTGCGCATTGCCGTTCCAGCAGGTGGTGATGGCGTCGGCGTCGTACTGGCAGCCGAGCACGTTGTGGGCGATGAGGCTTTCCTGATCGGCCTTGCCGGAGACGAAACCGGTGTCGGTGTCGGAGAACACGGAACCCTTGAGGCCGTCGCGGATCGAGTCGTTGAAGAACGCGATGCCGTTGTTGGTGCCGTCCGAAGCGACCTGGTAGGCGTTTGGCTGGATGGTCATCTCGCTCTTGTCCATCGTGGAGTTCATGTCCCAGCCTTCGCCGAGCACGATGATGGACGAATCGATCTTGTCGAGGGCAGCACGAACCTCCTGCATCGTCTTGGTGTCGATCAGACCCATGAGGTCGAATCGGAAGCCGTCGATGTTGTAGTTCTTCGCCCAGTAGGTCACCGAGTCGACGATGTACTTGCGCATCATCGCACGTTCGGAGGCGGTGTCGTTGCCGCAACCGGAGTCGTTGACGAGCGAACCGTTGTCGTCATAGCGGAAGTAGTAGCCCGGGACCGTCTTGTTGAACGAATGGTTCGCGGCATTGTGGACGTGGTTGTACACCACATCCATGATGACGCGGATGTTGTTCTTGTGCAGGCCCTTGACCATCTGCTTCATTTCGGTGACGCGGGAGCTCGGGTTGCTCGGATCGGAGGAGTACGAGCCTTCCGGCACGTTGTAGTTCTCCGGATCGTAGCCCCAGTTCTGCGCGCCATCGGCGTTGTAGCTCAGGTCGCCGGTCTCGTTGACGGAACCGTAGTCGTACATCGGCATGATCTGCACGTGGGTGACGCCCAGCGACTTGAGATAGTCGAGGCCGGAGGTCGCCCCCTTGGCGGTCTTCGTTCCGGATTCGACCACGCCCAGGTACTTGCCCTGCTTGTCGGCGGAGATGCCGGAGGCCGGGTTGATGGAGAAGTCGCGGATGTTCATCTCGGCGATGGAGGCGTCGGTGGTCTTGCCGAAGGCCGGCATGCGCTTGCCCGCCTTGCCCATGGCCTTCTTGGAGAGCACTACGGAGCGCTCGCCGTTGGCGACGGCCGCGGTGGCGTACGGATCGGCGGAGGTGTTCACCGTGCCGTCGGCGAAGGTGAGCCTGTAGGAGTACGCGGTGCCGGAGGCAAGCTTCTTCACCGTGGCGCTCCACACGCCCTTGCTTTCGCTTGTCATGTCGATGGTCTGATCGATCTCGGCATTCGGGTCGGCGGACTTGTAGGTGATGAGCTCGACCTTGGCGGCGGTCGGCGCCCACACCTTGAAGCCGGTCTGCTTCTTGGTGAAGGTCGCGCCCAGATCCTCGCCGCTGTAGGCGTACTTCTTGTCGAAGGCGTCGGTGCGGACCACCGAACCGGCGATGGCGTTCTGGGAGCCGAAGCCCTTGATCTCGACGGTGTACTTGCCGCGAACGTCCAGATCCTTGTCGGCGGTGATGATCACCTTGGTGCCGTCGGCCTTGAGACTCTTGACATCGACGGCTTTGCCGTCGGCGTCCGTGACGGTGACCTTGCCTTTCAGGTCATCCGTGGAGACCTTCTTGGAAAGCTTGGCGGACAGCTGGTTGGTGCCGGAGATCTCGGCGGACTTCATGGTCGCGCCGAGGGACGGGCGGGAGGTATACACCGTGGCGTCGCCGCCGAGCAGCCACACTTCGGCGGAGGCGTTGCCGTCGGCGTCGAACACGAGCGCGTTGGACGGGATCCTGTGATCGGCGTCGTCCGGGTCCTTGGCCTTCCACGCGTCCTTACCGTAACGGCGCAGCATGCCGATATCGGAAGCGCCGTCGTTGTTGTAGTAGGTGTAGTTGGTGAAGGAGTACTCCGCGATCTCGCCCCAATCGTCATGGGTGGTGAAGGTGGCGGCACCGCCGTTCCAATTGGATGCCCAGGTCCAGATATCCCACTGCGGCACAGTGGTGCTGGTGTCCTCGGCGTTGTAGTACAGGCCGTTGTCTCGGTTGTAGTGCACCTTCACCTTGACGGTGTTGGCCTTGCAGGCGTAATCGGCCGGTGCCGAATCAAGCGTCTCGACAGTGGTCGCCTCGCCCTGGTCCGGGTACTTGGTGCCGTCGATCCACACCTCGGCGGTGCCGTCGGCGCTCACGGTGGCGCTACGGTCGGCGCCGTACTTGTTCCAATCGCTGGTGGTGACGAGGAAGCCGAACTTGTCGTACTTGCCGTCGAAATTGAGCACGGCGACCTTGCCCCAGCAGTCAGTGCCGGTGAAGGCGTGGTGCTTGGCGTCCATGTTGCCGCCGTTCACATCGGTGCCCCACACGTACACGCCGCGGTTGTCCGAGGCGCTGGATGGCTTGTAGTGCACGACGAGACGGGTCTTGGCGCCGATGGATTCGGGGTTGCCGACGGTTGCGGCCTGCTCGCTCACGCCAACGTGGGTGATGCCGACGTTGGCATGGTAGTTGCCGCCGTCCTTCGGGTTCTCCCAACCATCGGTGTCCTTGTCGTGGAACACGAAGTCGATCGCCTTGCCCTTGGTGTTGATGGTGGCGGTGTAGTAACCCTGCGCGTCGAGGGTCATGTCGGCTTCCGGCTGCTCCCAATCGTTGCCGAGGCCGTAATGGACCTTCGGGGTCTTCCACTCAGAGTTGGCGGGCTTGTAGTAGATGGTGACGCTTCTGTCGTCGGGCAGGGCGTCATCCTCCTCCTGGCTCACGTCGGGATCGGACGGATCGGTGGCGGCGGAGGCTGCGGGGTGCGAGGCCTTGGTAGCACCGGCATACAGGGCGATGGCGGAGTGCGCCGGCACCGTGGTCTCGACCTTGCCGCCCTTGACGGTCACCGTCTTGGAGCAGTCCATGGTGGCATACACGTCGCAGTATTCGCCGTCGGCGAGGGACGTCGTATAGGTGACGTCCTTCTCTTTCTTGCCGTTGTTGATGGCGATGAAACCACGGTCGTCGCGGGAGAAGGCGATGTTGTCGCCGCCGTCATCCTGCCAATCGGTCACTTCGGCGTCACCTACGTAATTATGGAAGGCGATCATGCCGCGGGTGGAGGTCCAACGCTGCTCGCAGTTCCATGCGGAGTTGTTCGTGGAGCATTCCTTGTTCATATCCACGTCCGGCACGGAAGCCACGGTGGCGCCAGGCGCACCGTCATCATTGTGGCCGTCATCCCACTTGTAGTCGGAGAGCAGTCGCGGCGTGCCGTAATCGTAGGCGAGCATAAACGCGTTGGCCAGCTGATATTTCGCACCGTCCTTGTAGGTGAGCGCGCCCTGGTTGCGGGCGGTGTCCCAGTTGGTGACGAACACGTTGGCGTCCTTGGAGGCCAGATCCTTGCTCAGTCTTTCGTTCAGTCCTTTGAGCTTGGCGACCTTGTCCTTGAAGTATTGGTTCATTTCGGACTTGAAGCCGAACTCGGTCACGGTGCCGTTCTGCACATAGTTGCCCGGCTGGATGCCTGCGGCTTCGGAGGAATTGCCGATGACCTCCTGAATCCAGTAGATGTCATTGGCGTTCTGGTCAATCTTCTTGGCGAACTTCTCCTTGATGGCCTTCATGCTGTCCGTGTGGATGTGTTTGACGGCGTCCATACGGAAGCCACGTACGCCAAGATTCCACAGCTTGACGAGATAGTCGGACTGGATGTCCTGCACCTTCTCGTTTTCGGAGTTGAAGTCCCACATGGAGCTCAGGCGGCATTCCTGCACTTCCTGCTGATTGGTGTAGTTGGAGATGTTCTTGTCGCAGCTGTGGAAGTCCGCTGCGGTGATGCCGTCCGGATACTGCTTGGTGGCGAATCCCGGGTAGTCGCCGGTGGAACCGTTGTATTTGCTTCCAGCAACGCCGGCCTGTTCGCCTTTGGCCACATCGGATCCGGTGGTTTGGTTCAGAACCACATCGGCGATGACGTTAACGCCGGCGGCGCTGCACTGCTTGATCATGCTTGCGAATTCCGCTTCGGTGCCGAGTTTGGAGTCAAGCTTGTAGCTCACCGGCTGGTAGCTCGTCCACCATTGGGTGCCTTGGATGGATTCCTGCGGCGGCGATACTTCGACGTAGCCCACGCCTTCGGGACCATATGTTTCGGTGCATTCCTTGGCGATCGTGTTCCATGTCTGTTGGAACGCGATGACCTGCACATCCTTTTTGGTGCTGACCTGCGCGTTGGATTGCGCTTGGGCCATAATCGGCGCCGCGACCAGCGAGGCGCACGCCATGGCTGCGGTGGCTCCTATTGCCACCACACGGCCAAACGGCCGGTTCGTCTGAACGACCATTGTTCTCCGTTCTCATCTGTGAGGCCGGTTCAAGCGCCCATGGCAGGCGCTGCGACCGGCAACGTATGCGCCATGGACATCCGCATCCACGCGGATGATTCAGAATCCACTCGACGATGAATATGCATACGTTTACACTCTGAATCAGAGTTAACTGTATGCCAATGGCTGCGCATGGCAATGAAACAGCGTGACCCTCTGCTGCACATGCACTTCATATATGCCGAAGTGCAACCTGTTGCTGCAATCAAAATTTTTTTCTGCAAGTCAAGCAGAAAACATTCAGAAATAGCTGCAAAAAACAGCAAACGATTGCAATCATTGTCTCACGGTATACGGTGTCGCGGCGATATGGAAGGCCACTGCACTACCGGCAGGAACCGTCAGTGTGGCATCCCCGTCGAAACGCACATGCACGCTGCCGGAACAGTCGGCGGAAGCATAGACATCGCAATACTCCCCTGCCGGCAAAGCCGTGTGGTACGTCACAGTACGTGTGCGCACGGAATTGTTGATGGCGATGAAGGCACGTCCCCCTCGACCGAAGGCGATCATGTTGTCGCCGTCATCCTGCCAATCGGAGAGCGGCGCGTCGCCTGCGACATTATGCCAGCCGACCATACCGTGCACGTCAGGCCAGCGTTCGGTGCAGCTCCAGCCGGAGTCTTTGGAGCAGTCAATATCGGGCACGCTGGCTGCAGTGGCGCCTGAAGCTCCCGAGTCGGTGTCATGGAATTCGTATCCGGAGAACACGTTGGGGGTGCCATACGGGTAGGCCAGCATGAACGCGTTCGCTAGCCGGTAGGCGTCGCCGTCCTTGTAGGTGAGCGTCATGTTGTTGCGTTCGGTATCCCAATTCGTCACGAATACGCTGGCCTTGCCACTGTCGGTGATGTTCTGCGGAATGTCTTTGATCGACAGGCTTCCGCCTGCCAGCGAGTTGGAGAACAGGGACTTAAGCCGATATGCGTACTGGAATTCGTTCACCTGGCCGGTTTTGAGATAGTTCCTCGGTTGGATTTCGGCGGCTTCCGCATTGTCGCCAATCACTTCCTGCGTCCACCAGATGTCGTTCATGGAACGTCCGGATTTCTTCGCAACGAGTTTCTTGATGGCCAGCACGTCTTCCGGAGGCATGTGTTTGACGGCATCCACGCGGAATCCGGCGACGCCGTAGTCGAGAAGCTTCACAAAATAGTCAGACAGCACGTCGCGCACGTGCGGGCTTGATGTATCAAGGTCCTGCAAACCCGATACCTGGCAGTTCCACACGCTTTCGGCGTCGCGGTACGTCCAGATAGAACAGGGGGCATGGAAGTCCGATGGCGTGTATCCGGCTTCAGGGAAATCGCCTTTATTGTCGTAGGGGCTTCCGGCGGTGCCGGTCCCTTGTGTTTTGTCGACGCCGGTGGTGTGGTTGATGACCGTATCCGCGATCACGCCGACGCCCGCGGCCTTGCATTGCCGGACCATGTTCTTAAATTCAGCTTCGGTGCCTTCTTTGGAGTCAAGTTTGTAGCTTACCGGCTGATAGCTCGTCCACCACTGCGTGCCTTGGACGCTTTCCTGCGGCGGCGAGACCTGTACGTAGCCGACGCCTTCGGGTCCCAGCACTTCGCCGCATTCGCGGGCGACGGATTTCCAATTGGCTTGGAACATGGTCACGATCACGTCGCTGCGGTATCGCGCGGGATTGAAACGTTCCCCGCCGCCTTCACGTGTCGGCACGTGAAGCGTGGCGACTGAGACACCGACCGATACCGCGACGCATACGACCGCCGTAATGACACGTGTGATTCTTCTTGCGATTGCGCCCATAGTCATCGACCTCTTCGTCACTTCGCCATGCTCCCGGTTTGCATACGTTTGCAATATCACTGTATACCAATCCGGGGAGACCGGGATATGCGTCGTCCTCATTGGCACGAAAAAGCCGGATGCCTTAAAGACAGGCATCCGGCTGGATCCATGACGGAATGTCGATGTCAGCGTTCTTCCAACAAGTGCGCAACCGCTTCGATTGCCAGCTTGTAGCCATAGAATCCCATGCCGGTGATGGTGCCGGTGGCCACCGGAGAGATCACGGAACGCTTGCGGAACTCGTCGCGTGCGGACGGGTTGGAGATATGCACCTCCATAAGCGGCAGTCCTTCGTCGATCACCATGTGCGCGGCGTCCGCCAAACCATAGGAGTAATGCGTGAAAGCCGCCGGATTCATCACGATCGGCGTTTTCTCGTCCGCGGCCTGATGCATCCAATGAATCATCTCGGCTTCGTCGTCGCTTTGACGCACCTCCACGTCAAGCCCCAGTTCATGACCCCATTCGGTGCACAGTTTGCGCAGGGTCTCAAGATCCTGCTTGCCGTATACGTCAGGCTGGCGCACTCCGAGACGGCCGAGGTTCGGTCCGTTGACAACCACTACTTTGGTCATATTGCTTCCTTTTGTGTTCGTTCTTGCGATTGCGTCCTACCGCTGGATGCGTCGGAACGCCTCCTCGACGGCGTCCGCCGGCGGATCCTCGAGGTGGATGGGATGGCCGAGCGAGCCGAGTATGACGAAACGCAGTTTGTTGCCGCGGGCCTTCTTGTCTCGGTGCATGAGCGCCAGCACATCATCCCAGCTGCCATTGTTCCATGATGTCGACAGGCCGAGCGAGCCGAGCAGCGAACGATGGTAGTCGACCAGATCCTGGTCGATGTAGCCGAGCAGATGGGACAGTTCGGCCGCATAGACGCAGCCGACGGCGACGGCGTTGCCGTGCCTCCAGCGGAAGTGTTCGAGTTTTTCGATGGCATGGCCAAGCGTATGTCCGTAGTTGAGGAATTCACGCAATCCGGCTTCTTTGAGGTCGGCGGACACATGGTACGCCTTCACCGTCACGGTACGTTCGATGAGTTCGGCGACCACATCCTTCAGATCGGAGTCAAGGAACGTCGAACCGTCGAACGAGCGCAGCTCGTCGGCATGGTCTTCAAGCATGCGCAGAATCTCCGGATCCATGATGAAACCGGATTTCGCCACTTCGCCCAGACCTTCGATGAAGATGTCGTTCGGCAACGAGGCGAGTGCTCCCATGTCGGCGAGCACGCCGGCCGGCGTATAGAACGAGCCGACGAGGTTCTTGCCTTGTGGAGTGTTGATGCCGGTTTTGCCGCCGGTGGAGGCGTCGACCATGGCCAGCAGCGAGGTCGGGCAGTTGACGTAGCGGATGCCACGCATCCATGTGGCGGCCACGAAACCGGCCAGATCGGTGGCTGCGCCACCGCCGAGACCGACAATCGCATCAGAACGGGTGAAGCTTTCCTCCCCCAGACGCTGCCAGATGCCGTTGGCCACTTCGATGGTCTTGCCGGCTTCAGCATCGGGAATGACGATGTCGTGCACGTCATAACCGGACTGGCGCAACAGCGTGCGCGCGCGGTCGGAATGCCGTTGCACCGGCTGGGTGTGAATCAATGCCACTTTGGCGGGCTTGTCCCCCAGCACCTGCGCAAGCTGGCTCATCACACCTTCGCCTATGCACACATCGTATGGTTCGATGGTGGATCCGGTGACGTGGACGATACGTTGATCGATCATTTCCATCAGCTTTCTCGCGGCCACTTGCGGGGTTTGTCCGTGGGTGCGCACCTGCACATTGGCCACGCGTCTGAACACCGGGTCGCGTTCCTTGTACAACTTCTTCCAACGCTCGTTGGCGTCGCCGTTGAGCATCGGACGGCCGCCGCCGCGGTTGGCGCGTTCCATGGCTTCCTTCGGATCGGCCATCAGATACACGACCTTGCCGCCGTCGGCGATGTATTCGGCGAGCCCCTGCTGGATGGACGGGGTCATTGGAGCGCCCCCGCCCAAGGAGAAGATGCCGTCGAAATCCTCCAGCATGTCAAGCACAACGTCGCTTTCCAGCTTACGGAACTCCGGTTCGCCGTACCTTTCGAAATATTCGGGAATCTTCATTCCCGCGTCATGTTCGATCTCGTTGTCGGCGTCGGCGAACGGCAGTTGCATCATCTGCGCCACTTCCTTGCCGACGCGGGTCTTGCCCGCGCCCATCATGCCGATGATGACGGCGACGGGTCTACGCATTCCAGCCATCGAATCGGTCACCTCATGTGCTCCGGCCAGGACGCCACATAGGATTCGGCGTTGCGCTTGGTTTCGGCCACGCTGTCGCCGCCGAACTTCTCCAGCACGTATTGCGCGATGGTGAGGCGCACCATCGCCTCGGCCACGACGGCCGCCGCGGGAACGGCGGTGTTGTCGGAACGCTGGTTGATGGCCTGGGCCGCCTCGCCGGTGGTGACGTCGACGGTGCGAAGCGCCTTTGGAATGGATGGAATCGGCTTCATCGCGGCACGCACCACAATCGGCTGGCCGTTGGACATGCCGCCTTCGATTCCGCCCGCACGATTGCTCAGACGTGTGATGCGGCCATCGTCGCCAACCACCATTTCGTCGTGCGCCTGGGAGCCGGGACGCATCGCCTCAAGGAAACCGTCCCCGATCTCCACGCCCTTGATGGCCTGGACGCCCATGACGGCACTGGCCAATGCCGCGTCCAGCCTGCGGTCCGATTCAACGTACGTGCCGATTCCAGCCGGAACGCTGTATACCACGACCTCGATCACGCCGCCTAAGGTATCGGCGTTCTCCTTGGCCTCGTCGATGCGTGCGATCATCTGCTGTTCGGCCGTCTTATCCAATGTGCGCACCGGCGAAGCGTCCAATGCTTCGAGGTCCTCAGGCTTCGGCAGCACCGCATTCTGCGGGTCGGTGATGCCAGCACCACCGATTGACAGCACATGGGAGACGGTACGTATGCCCAACGTCTGCTCAAGGAACTGCTTGGCGACCTCGCCTAAGGCCACACGCGACGCGGTCTCACGTGCGCTGGAACGTTCCAGCACTGGACGGGCGTCGTCGAAACCGTACTTGCGCATGCCAGTCAGATCGGCATGCCCCGGACGGGGACGGGATAGCGGCGCGTTGCGGCCTTCGCGCGGAATGTCATGGTCAAGCGGATCGGCGCTCATCACCTCGGTCCATTTCGGCCATTCGGTATTGGCGATCTCGATGGCGACGGGAGAGCCGATGGTCTCGCCGAAACGCACACCGGTGAGCATGCGGACCTTGTCCTGTTCGAATTTCATGCGCGCACCACGGCCATATCCGAGACGTCGGCGTGCCAATGCGCCGACGATATCCTCAGTAGTGACGTGGATGCCCGCAGGCAGCCCCTCGATCATGGCGACAAGCGCTTCGCCGTGCGATTCACCTGCTGTCTGCCAGCGCAACATGCCAACACTCCTTTTCTGCCAAATACGATTCGTGGACTATCTTAACGGTATGTGGTACATGATTTGCCTGCCGAGTCTGCTCTGTGGAATGGCCGTCAGCGTTGAGGATATCCGGGCACGACGCATTCCACGCATGTGGATCGCCGTAGGGTGTTTGGCGCAGGTCATTGTGGACATCACGTATGCGTTGTCCGTTAATTCACTGTTTCTGGCATTGCAGGCTCTGTTGTTCGCCGCGTTATCCGCCGTGCTGCAATGTGCGCTTGCGCTCATCAAGCCAGGGGCTTTGGGATTCGGCGACGTCACCACGACGTTGCTTATCGGCTTGGCCGTAGGCATGTTCGGCCTGTTTCCAGTGGTGTTCTGGTGGTTTGCGATTAGTGTGCTGGGGCTGCTGTGGCTTGCGATTTGGACACGGTTCGACCCGCAGAAGCATACGCGATTCGCCGGTAAGACGCCGTTCGCCCCGACCATTGTCGTGGCCGGGGCGATAAGCATCGCGATGCACGCGTTGTGTTAATGCGTGATACCGTCAGTTGGCATTCGCGTTGTTGCTTTTGTATTCGTCGCGAATCTTCCAGAATTCGTCTTCGGTTTCCACGAACTTCGTCTCGCCGGTCTTGAGGTTGGTGGTGACGAAGTACAGCCATTTGCCTTCCGGAGGATTCATCGCGGCTTGGATAGCGGAATCGCCGGGATTGCTGATCGGCGTCGGAGGAAGTCCTTTGTTCACGCGAGTGTTGTACGGGTTGCTTCCATCCTCAAGCTGCTCGTCTGTCAGCTTGCTGCCTGTGGTGTTGAACCCGTAGGCAACGGTGCTGTCCATGCCCAACGGCATGTCCTGGTCGATTCTGTTCAGGATGACCCTCGCCACCTTACCGTAATCGTCAGGATTGCATGCCTCGGATTCGGCGATGGACGCGATGTTCATGATACGTTCGCGTTCGCTTCCATCTGGCACGCCCAATGTGTCCAGTTTGTTGACGCGTGCCGTGACCATTTCCTTGAGGATGTCCTTGGCGGACTTGTCCTGGACGCTGTAGGATCCGGGCTCAAGCCATCCTTCGAATTTGCCACCCGCTTCATCTGGCAGAATGCCCGCGCCGCCACCGTCGATGACCGCTTGGAATTCGGACACGTCCTTGCCTGACATCTTGGCCGCGTTGGCGATGACATCGGACACCCGTTCGCCGGCCTTGACTTCGGCGAAACCGCCGGCCTTGCTTTGGTCGGACAGGATCTTGACGACATCGGCCGCTTTCATATGCGTCTTCAACGCGTACGAACCCGGGTAAAGCGTCGCGCCGGCGGCCGCGACTGCGGAGGTGAACGCCGATTCGGATTTGACGATGTCCGCCTTGACCAGATTTCGTGCGATTTCGGCTGCGCCTTGTCCGGTTTCCACGGTGAACGTCGTGTCTTTGTCTCCCGAACCGGTGTAATCCTCAATCTGGATTTGCGAGCCGTTGGCGTTCATCTGCCTGAGATGTTTAACCATGCGCACGCCGAAAAAGCCGCCGACGACGACAAGAATGACAACGACGGCAGCCGCGATGATTGTGACATAGCGACGACGACGTTGTTGCTCACGTCGTTTACGCATGTCGCGTCGCGATTTCGGCGGTTGCGGCGGCAACGCGGCATCGAATGACGAGCCCGCTGACGTATCATCGACCCACTGCGCGTTATCGGAGAAAAAATCGTTCAGATTATCGGTCAAAGGTCTCTCTCCCCTTACTCTCTGCTTCGGTCGAGCGCCGTCTGCAAAATCACCACCGCAGATTGCTGGTCGACCATCGGACGGTGCTTGCGTCCGCCGATGCGCGCATCGAACAACTGATGATGTGCGGTCACTGTCGTCAGACGCTCATCCACCAATTCAATGGTGGGAACCCGCGTCACCGAATATGATTCATCCTCCACGGCCGCATGCAGTCGTTTTTCAAGATTGACGGACCAGCGTCTCGCTTTTTTGGCGCTTTTCCCCTCTTCGCCGTTCAGCAGCAACGGCAGGCCAATCACCACATGGTCCACCGACTCGTCCCCAATGACGTCGATGACCTCATCCAACGCGCGGAAAGAATCCCCATACACTTGAATATTGCCTATGGGATGTGCGAGGGTGAGCTCGGGATCGGACAACGCAAGTCCGACCCGAGCATCACCCAGATCGATACCAAGCCAAACCATGCTTGGAGAATCAGCCCTTCAGAGCCTGGCCGGCCAATGCCTCAAGTGCCTCGTCGATCTTGGTGGCGTCCGCGCCGCCACCCTGTGCGAAGTCCGGCTTGCCGCCGCCACCACCGCCAAGAACCTTGGAAGCGCCACGGACCAGGTCACCAGCCTTGATGCCTTGCTTGCGTGCCGCTTCGTTGGTTGCCACGGCGACCATGGGCTTGCCGTCCTCGTTCATGCCGGCAAGAGCCACCACGACCGGAGCATCTTCGCCGAGCTGGCCGCGCACGTCGAGCACGGTCTTGCGCAGCGCGTCGAAGGAGCCGAAATGTCCAACGTTCTTCTTGGCGACCTTGACCGGAGCCGAGGAAGCTTTGGCCTCAGCCACCAGCGTCGGCACAGAGGCCGCAAGCTGGGACTCGTACATTGCGGCAAGACGACGGTCGGATTCCTTGAGCTTGGCAAGCAGCATGTTCACACGCTCGGCGAGTTCGTCGGGACGGGCGTTGACCATGTCGGAAAGCTGGGAAACCAGCGCGTGCTCGCGGGCGTTGAACTCATACGCGCCCTGGCCGACGACCGCGTCCACGCGGCGCACGCCGGAACCGATAGACGCCTCGGACATGATGTTGATGGCGCCGATCTTGCCGACGTGGTCGATATGGGTGCCACCGCAGAGCTCGCGGCTCCAGCCGTCCTCGCCGATGGACACCACACGCACGATGTCGCCGTACTTCTCGCCGAACAGATGCATGGCGCCAAGAGCGATGGCGTCATCGAACTTCATTTCCTGAGTGGTGACGGCAAGGTTCTCACGAAGCTTCTCGTTGACGCGGGCTTCGACGGCGTTCATGGCGTCCTTGCTGGGGGCGCTGGACCATTGGAAATCGAAGCGCAGACGGTTCGGAGCGTCTTCGGAGCCACGCTGGGTGGCCTGCGGACCAAGTTCCTCACGCAGCGCCTTGTGCACCATGTGGGTGGCGGTGTGGGAACGTGCAATGGCTCCACGGCGCTCGAGATCGATGTTCGCGTTGACTTCGGCGCCCACAACCAGCGTGCCTTCGGTCAGACGGCACTGGTGGACGATAAGGTCCTTGATCGGCTTCTGCACGTCGTCGACCTCAAGCACCGCGCCATCGTCGGACAGAATCTCGCCCTGATCGGCGAGCTGGCCGCCGGCCTGCGCGTAGAACGGCGTGCGGTCGAGGATGACCTCGATGTTGGCCGGGCCGGTGACGGCGGGAACGGAACCCTTGCCCTCCTGCATGATGCCCAGAACCTTGGCACGTGCGGACATGTCGGTGTAGCCAAGGAAGTCGATCGGCTGGAGCAGGGTCTTCTTGAAGTCGTCATAGACGGACAAATCCACGTTGTGGCGCTTCTTCAGCGCGTCCGCACGGGCACGGCTCTTCTGTTCGGCCATCAGCTCGCGGAACTTGGCTTCATCCACCTTCACGCCCTGGTCGGCGGCCATTTCGAGCGTGATTTCAATCGGGAAGCCGTAAGTGTCATGCAGCTTGAAGGCATCCTCGCCGGACACGAGATCCGAGCCGCCCTGCTTGGCCTTCGTCACGGCCATGTCGAAGATCTCGGTGCCGGATTCGAGCGTGCGGCGGAACGCGTCCTCCTCACCGTAGGCGGCTTCGGACACGTCGTGGAAGGTGTCGTTAAGCTCCGGATAGCTCGGTTCCATCGCGGCCTTGGAGGTCGGCAGCAAGGTCGGCATGACCGGCTCTGTCACGCCGAGCTCGCGCATGGCCTTGACGGTTCGACGCAGCAGGCGGCGCAGCACATAGCCACGGCCGTTGTTGGACGGACGGACGCCGTCGGACATGATCATCAGCGCGGAACGCACGTGGTCGGCCACGATACGGAAACGCACGTCCATGGCCTCGTCATCGCCGTAGGTGCGGCCGGAAAGCTTCTGCGCGGCTTCGATGACCGGGAAGACCTCGTCGGTCTCATAGATGTTCTGCTTGCCTTGCATCAGATAGGCGAGACGTTCCAGACCGGCGCCGGTATCGATGTTCTTGTTCTCAAGCTCGCCGACGATATGCAGGTCGGTCTTGGACTTGACGTTGTCGACCTCGTAGTTTTCGAACACGAGAT
>ERZ773239.1493-NODE-1493-length-17267-cov-4.342436_pt1 | contig 17267 bp, 10 predicted proteins | sample MGYA00580521_ERZ773239 | MGnify/ENA primary metagenome ERZ773239 (study PRJEB29015, sample SAMEA2737801) | human gut metagenome | biome: human gut; feature: human-associated habitat; material: faeces | place: China | collected 2012 ... | reverse complement strand
GACCTGCACATCGTTGGCGAGCTCGAGAACAAGAACATCGATACCGGTGCCGGCTTGGAGCGTCTTGCCTATCTGATGCAGGGTAAGCAGAACATCTATGAGACCGACGAGGTCTTCCCGGTCATCGAAGCCGCCCAGAAGCTGTCCGGCCGCACGTATGGCGATGACGAAGCCATGGATGTGCGTTTCCGCATCGTGGCTGACCATGTGCGTTCCGCATTGATGATCATGTCCGATGGCGTACGTCCGTCCAACAACGGTCGCGGCTACGTGCTGCGCCGACTGCTTCGCCGCACAGTCAAGGCCATGCGCGAGCTCGGCGTGACCGATCCGGTCATGCCGACCCTGCTGCCGACCTCCAAGGCAGCTATGGAGCCGAGCTATCCGGAACTCAACGACACCTTCCACGATGTGTCCGAAGCCGCATATGGTGAAGAGGACGCGTTCCGTCGCACGCTGGAATCCGGCACCGAGATTTTCGACCTCGCTGTGGCCAAGGCCAAGGAATCCGGATCCGACGCCGTTTCCGGCGAAGATGCGTTCAAGCTGCACGACACCTACGGCTTCCCGATTGAGATCACCCTCGAAATGGCCGCCGATCAGGGCGTCAAGGTCGATGAGGCGAAGTTCCGCGAGCTCATGGCCGAGCAGAAGAGCCGTGCCCGTGCAGATGCCCTGAAGAAGCGTCACAATGTGGATCTGTCGGTCTATGACGATTTCAAGAAGACGCTGGTCCAGCCCATCGACTTCCTTGGTTACACCGACATGTCCGCCCGCGCCAAGGTGCTGGGCATCATGCAGGAAGGCAAGGGCTCCGTCCCCGCAGTCACCGGTCCGGCCACCATCGAAGTCATTCTCGACCGCACTCCGTTCTATGCGCAGGCCGGTGGCCAGCTCGCCGATCAGGGCGAGATCCTTTCCGACGATGGTGCTGTGCTCGAAGTCGACGATGTGCAGAAGCCGATCAAGGACCTCATCGTGCACCAGTGCCGCCTGACCGAAGGCACGTTGGTTGTCGGCGCCGAAGTCAACGCCAACATCGACCTTGACCGACGCGGTGCCATCGCCCGCGCGCATACCGCGACCCACATGGTGCACAAGGCGCTGCGTGAAGAGCTTGGCCCGCAGGCCACCCAGCGCGGCTCTGAAGACGCGCCGAACCGTTTGCGTTTCGACTTCCAGTGGTCCAGCGCCCCGAGCAAGGATGCGATGAACTCCGTCGAGGCGCGTGTCAACGAGAAGCTGCGCGAAAACCTTGCCGTCACCACGCAGGAGATGAAGTTCGACGACGCCATCGCCTTGGGTGCCATGCACCTGTTCGGCGAGAAGTATGGCGACGTCGTGCGCGTGGTCTCCATCGGCGAAGATGGATGGAGCCGTGAGCTTTGTGGTGGTACCCATATCGACCATGTGGGCAAGATCGGTGCCATCAACATCATGTCCGAAGCTTCCATCGGCTCCGGCGTGCGTCGTGTCGATGCGGTTGTGGGCGAAAGCGCTTATGAGTTCAACGCTCGCGAGCATGCGCTGGTCTCACAGCTTTCCGACATGGTCAATGCCCGTCCGGACGAGCTTGCCGACCGTGTGAACGCACTGCTTGCCAGGCTCAAGGAATCCGACCGTCGTCTTGCGACCATGTACGAATCCCAGCTTGCGGCTTCCGTTCCTGCTTTGGTTTCCGAAACCAAGGCATCCCAGGCTCCGGTCAAGGTGGCAGCGAAGAACGTCGAGCACTTCGGCTCTTTCGACGCGCTGCGCAAGACCGTGCTGGATGTGCGCGGACAGCTTGGTGAGGAATTCCCGGTTGTGGTGGCTCTCGCCGGTGTGAACGAGGAAGGCAAGCCTATGGTTGCCGTGGCCACTAACGAGGCTGCACGCAAGCAGGGTATCAAGGCCGGCGATTTGGTTCGTGGCGCTTCCAAGATCCTTGGCGGTGGTGGCGGCGGCAAGCCGGACTTCGCCCAGGGTGGCGGCGCGGATGCCACCAAGATCAATGAGGCGCTTGAGGCTTTGGCCAATCAGGCCATGAAGGGCTGAACCACCAAGCATGGTTTGGCTTGGCATTGATTTAGGTGATGCCAGGGTTGGACTCGCACTGTCTGATCCTGGCATCACTCTTGCACACCCCGCAGGCAATATTCAGGTCTACGGGGATTCGTTCCGTGCATTGGACGAGGTCGTGGACGTCATCGAAGACGAATCGGTCGACCATGTGGTAGTCGGATTGCCGTTGCTACTAAGCGGAGAAGAAGGCAAAAGCGCGAAAAAAGCACGGCGATGGACTGTTAATCTTGAGAAGAGACTGCGTGTCGCAGTAGATGATGAGAACTATGCGCTAAAGGAAGTGCCGTCCATCGAATTGGTGGATGAGCGTCTAACTACGGTGACTGCACATCATCAGCTATTCGATGCGCAGGTCGGTGGACGAAAGCACCGTCCGATGGTCGACCAGCAGTCTGCAGTGGTGATATTGCAGACGGCCATCGACCGAAGAGAGAGACCAGAGGAGAGAGGCCTGTGACTGATAATCTCGACGATTTTTTCTCCGATAACGCGCAATGGGTGAATTCGTCGGATGATGCATCCTTCGTTTCGGCAATGCCGCCGCAACCACCGAAATCACGTAAGGACATGCGTCGTCACCGTGAGCAGAAGCGTCGTCGCCGCTATATCACCATTATCGCCGCTCTGGTGGTGATCGTGCTGATCGGTGTCGGCGGATTCTTCGGCGTGCGCGCGCTGAAACATTGGAAGGCCGTGAACGAAGCGAATTCTCAAAGCCAAATCGAGGATTACACGGGCCCAGGCGATAAAGGCGTGACGTTTGTCGTGGAATCCGGGCAGGGAGCCGCGGAAATCGCGGACAACCTTGTTAAAGCTAAAATCGTCAAATCCGCAGCCGCCTTCACTTCCGCAGTAAGCGGAGCTGGCGCCACGTTGTATCCGGGATCATACGCATTGAGGACGCATATGAGGGCGTCCGATGTGGTCAAGGTGCTTTCTGACCAAAGCCAGGCCGGCGGTTTTGCCGAAGTGCGTGCGGGTGAACGTGTGTCGGACGTCATCGAAAATGCGGCGAGTGTGTCCGGCTTGGATGTTTCACAGTTCCAAGCCGTGATGGACGGTGGCGGTGCTGGAATCCTTCCTGACGAGGCCGGCGGCAAATTCGAGGGATGGCTTGAACCAGGCAGCTACAATGTGCAAAACAAGTCAGCGGAAGACATCATCAAGGAAATGGTCGACGCGCGAGTGAGCAAACTCGATTCCTTGGGCGTACCTACAGGCAGCGAACGTGAGCGCATCCTGAATGTCGCATCCATCGCGGAGGCGGAAGTCGGCAGCGAAAAATACTACGGCCAGGTGGCAAGAGTGATTCTCAACCGTCTTGACGCCGATATGGCTCTCGGCATGGATACCACGGTCGCCTACGGTCTTGGTATTTCCGCAAGCCAGTTGACCGATGACCAGTTGGGCGATGACAGCAACGCGTACAACACCAGAATCCACAAGGGACTGCCGCCCACGCCAATCAGCAACCCTGGAGATGGTGCGATCACAGCAGCCGTCAATCCTCCGGACGGCAAGTGGCTGTACTTTGTCACCACAAACCTGCAGACCGGCGAAACGAAATTCGTGGAAACCGAAGATGAGTTCTGGCAGATTCGCGACGAGTACAAGAACAACAACGAGAACGCGAACTGATCTCAGAATAAAACGCCAATCGCAATGCCTATCGCCCCAGCTGCCACAAGCGCTGGGGCGAACGGCGTTTTACCGGCATATGCGGTATGCTTCTGCGGATCGAAACGTGTCCACAAAACGAGCCATAACAAGCCGACCACACCAATCGCAAGCCACCAAAACACCACGGCGAACAGACCGAACATGCCGACTGCCAATCCCATCAGCAAGGTGGCGGTGACATCGCCAAAACCCAATGAACCAGGTTTCACCAAAGCGAGCGCGCATTGCAGTACGGCCGACAGTACGGCGAAGAGTATTGCCTGCAATGCCAGGTACAGAGTGTTGATGGAAAGTGCGTATATGAGGTTTACGATGATTTGCGCTGTGCATCCGGTGGCGATCCAGGCGCGTGGAATGCGGCGTGAACGGATGTCTTCAACGCTGATGGCCAGTCCACAAAGCAGACTTGGCAGGCAAATCATATACCACATACCGTTAAGATAGTCCACTAGTTGCATTCGTGAGAAAAGGAGTTGGCATGTTGCGTTGGCAGACAGCAGGCGAGTCGCATGGTGAGGCGCTTGTCGCCATGATTGAAGGATTGCCCGCGGGCGTTCATATCACCACGGAGGATATTGTTGGCGCGTTGGCGCGTCGTCGTCTTGGGTATGGTCGTGGCGCGCGTATGAAGTTCGAGCAGGACAAGGTTCGTATGCTGACTGGTGTGCGTTTTGGTGAGACGATTGGTTCTCCGGTGGCCATCGAGATCGCCAACACCGAGTGGCCGAAGTGGACTGAGGTGATGAGTGCGGATCCGCTTGATCATGAGCTTGCTCGTGAGGGCCGTAATGCCCCGTTGTCTCGCCCACGTCCGGGGCATGCGGATTTGACTGGCATGCGTAAGTATGGTTTTGATGATGCTCGTCCGGTGTTGGAGCGTTCTTCCGCGCGTGAGACGGCTTCGCGTGTGGCGTTGGGTGAGGTTGCCAAGCAGTTCTTGGAGCAGGCGTTCGGTATTCGTACCGTTTCGCATGTGCTTTCCATTGGTGGCGCAGGTATTACCGATCCGCAGCAGGCCACGCTTCCCAAGCCGGAGGATCTTGAGGCGTTGGACGCTTCTCCGGTGCGCACTCTTGACAAGAATGCGGAAGAGCGGATGATTGCCCGTATTGATGAGGCGAAGGAGAACGCCGATACGTTGGGCGGTGTGATCGAGGTTGTGGTGTACGGCGTTCCCGCAGGCGTGGGCACGTATGTTGAATCGGATCGTCGTCTTGATGCTGCTCTTGCCAGTGCGGTGATGGGTATTCAGGCCATCAAGGGCGTGGAGATCGGTGATGGTTTCCTTGAGGCCATGCGTCCGGGTTCTCAGGCTCATGACGAAATGGTGGTGGGCGATGACGGCCGTATTGCGCGTCTAAGCAACCGTGCGGGTGGTATCGAGGGTGGCATGTCGAATGGGCAGCCGATCGTCGTACGTGCGGCGATGAAGCCGATTCCTTCCATTCCGAAGGCGTTGCGTACCGTCGATGTGACCACGGGCGAGCCGGCGCAGGCCATTAACCAGCGTTCCGACAATACTGCGGTTCCGGCGGCGGCTGTTGTTGCCGAGGCGATGGTGCGTTTGACCATCGCGCAGTATGTGCTTGAGAAGTTTGGCGGCGATTGCGTTGCTGAAACCAAGCGTAACGCCGAGCAGTACGTTGCCTCATGGCCTGAGCATATGAGGTGATTCGTCTATGAGTGGTATGCGTAGGCCTGTCGCCGTGATCATCGGCATGATGGGGGCGGGCAAGACTCGTGTCGGCAAGGAAGTGGCGCAGATGATGAAGCTGCCGTTCGCCGATGCGGACAATGAGATTGAGCATGATGCCGGAATGCGGATTCCCGAGTACTTCGAAAAGTATGGGGAACCGGAATTCCGGAGGCTGGAAAGCGACGTCGTGCTTGATATGCTCGAGGATTTCGACGGTATCTTTTCCTTGGGTGGGGGAGCGCCGATGACGCCTTCCATTCAGGAAGGATTGGCGCAGTATATCGCGGACGGCGGCAAGGTCGTGTATCTTATGGCCGATCCTGAGGAAGCCATGGAGCGGGCAAATCGCGGTGGAGGCCGTCCGATGCTTAATGGCGATGCCAATGAGCGTTGGAAGAAGCTCTACAAGGAACGTGACCCGGTGTTCAGGAGCGTGGCGAACGTGCATGTGGGCACGCGTGGCCAGTCTCCCCAAGCCGCGGCGAGAAAGCTGATGGAAATGATTGATCAACGTATAGTCCATGTCACCGGTTCCACCATCGAACCATACGATGTCCGTATCGGAGAGGGTGTGATGGGCCAGCTTGCGCAGGTGTTGGGAAGCAAGCCTGACAAAGTGGCGCTTATCCACACCCAGCCGGTGCAGCGTCATTCGGACCGTGCGCGTACTTTGTTGCGTCAGGCGGGCTATGATGCGTACGATATTGTGATTCCCGACGCGGAGGCCGGTAAGACCATTGAAGTGGCCAATGGTATCTGGCAGCGTTTGGGGGATGAGGGTTTCACTCGTTCTGACGCGATCGTCGGCCTTGGTGGTGGCGCGGCAACCGATTTGGCGGGGTTTGTGGCTGCCACATGGATGCGTGGCATTCGCTACGTGAACTGCCCGACGTCGTTGCTGGCCATGGTTGACGCTTCGACCGGCGGTAAAACCGGCATCAATACCCCTCAGGGGAAGAACCTGGTCGGCTCTTTCTATACGCCTGCCGGAGTGCTTGCCGATCTGAAATCGCTTGCGTCACTGCCGAACGACATCTTCATCGAAGGATTGGGCGAGGTCGCCAAGTCCGGTTTCATCATGGACCCGGAGATTCTGCAGATCCTCGAGGACCATGCCGGTGAATTGCGTGCCTTCGACGGGTCGACGTTCTTGGATTCCGGCCTGAAGGATGTGGTCGCGGAGCTGATCGAACATACCGTGAGCGTGAAGGCCTACCATGTGTCCGCCGACCTTAAAGAGGCGGGATTGCGCGAATTCCTCAACTATGGGCATACGCTCGGTCATGCCATCGAGAAGCTTGAGCATTTCCGCTGGCGTCATGGTAATGCGGTGGCGGTCGGTTGCGTGTATGCGGCCGAACTGTCGCATCTTCTGGGGTACATCGATCAGGATCTCGTGGACTATCATCGTTCGTTGTTGGGATCTCTGGGGCTGCCTACGTCCTGGAACAATGGCACATGGGATGATGTGCTCGCATTGATGCACCGGGATAAGAAGGCTCGCGGCAATAAGCTTCGTTTCGTGGTGCTTGAGGGCGTCGGCCATCCGATTCATCTTGAGGATCCGCCTGCGGACGCCGTTGAAGAGGCGTTCCGTCGTATTCAGCAGTAAACAAGGTAGGGAAGTGGAATATGACTAAAGTAGTGGTCGTCAATGGGCCGAATCTTGGCCGTCTTGGCGTGCGTCAGCCTGACGTGTATGGCAAGCAGGATCTTGAAACCCTGCGTACCCTGTGCGCGCAGTGGGGCAGCGAGCTTGGTCTTGACGTGGAAGTGCGTCAAAGCGATGACGAAGCCGAGATGATCGGCTGGATGCACCAGGCCGCCGACGAGAAGACCCCGGTCGTGATGAATCCGGCGGCTTTCACCCATTACTCCTACGGTCTGGCCGATGCCGCGCACATGGTGATCGATGAGGGATTGCCGCTGATGGAGGTTCACATCTCCAATCCGTCCGCACGCGACGAATTTCGCAAGCGTTCCGTGATCTCGCCAGTAGCGACGGGCACTATCACCGGTATGGGGTTCTATGGCTACAAGCTGGCGTTGGATGCGGTGGCGCATCTGTTGGAATCGAAGTGATGATTTTCCGATTTCCCCTTGAGATAGTCTCGGAGGAACTATGAATGCCGGATGCTCTTGATGGGCATCCGGTTTTTACATAGCATTGCATTCGTTTGCAGAAAAAGCTGCAACAATCGCAAATATGATTGCCGTTTTGCGCAACACAATGAATTGTTGCTGAAAGCATTTTCTTTCGCTTGTCCTTCTTTTCCGTATATTGCAATCGGTCACGCTGTTTCATTGCGATGCGCAGCATCTACTGTACGATGAACCCCGATCTAGGGTGCAAACGTATGCACATTCATCGCAGAGTGTGTCTTAGATGATCCGCAGGTAACGCGGATGACCATGGCGCATACGTTGTCGAAGGGCGGAACCTGCCATGGGGGCCGGAATTCGATCTCAACGATGAGAACGGAGAACAATGGTCGTTCAGCGAATGAATCGGCCGGCTAGCCGTGCGGTGGCCATAGGCGTCGCCGCCGCCATGGCGTGCGCCACCTTGGTGGCGGTACCGCATATGGCTCAGGCTCAGCCCGAGGCGCAAACGAATGCGAAGAAAGACGTGCAGGTCATCGCCTTCCAGCAGACATGGAACACGGTCGCCAAGGAATGCACGAGCACATACGGTCCGGAAGACGTGGCATACGTCGAGGTGTCGCCGCCGCAGGAATCCATCCAAGGCACGCAATGGTGGACGTCCTACCAGCCGGTAAGCTACAAGCTCGATTCCAAGCTCGGCACGGAAGCCGAATTCAAAAACATGATCAAGCAGTGCAATGCCGTCGGCGTTGACATCATCGCCGACGTTGTGCTGAACCAGACCACCGGTGCCGACGTGGCCGACGGCAAGCAGACCGGCGTCGCAGGAACCGAATACAACGGTTCGACCGGCGACTACCCGGGATTTGCCACCGAACAGTATCCGGAAGGCATCACGGCCTCCGACTTCCACAGCTGCTCCAAGAACATCTCCAACTACGCCAACCAGCAGGAAGTCCAGGAATGCCGCCTGAGCTCCATGTGGGACTTCGACTCCGAGAGCGAAAAGGTCCAGGATATTCAATCTGACTATCTTGCCGCCCTGTGGAATGCTGGTGTTCGCGGCTTCCGTATGGATGCCGTCAAGCACATCCACACGGACAGCATGAAGGCCATCAAGGAGAAGTTCGCAAAGAAGATCGGCGTGAACGCCGACAGCATCTACTGGATCCAGGAGGTCATCGGGAACTCCTCCGAAGCCGCGGGCATCCAGCCGAGCAACTACGTGCAAAACGGCACGGTGACCGAATTCGGCTTCAAGTCCGAAATGAACCAGACCTTCAAAGACAAGATCGCAAACCTCAAGGGACTTAATGAGCGGTTGAGCAAGGATCTCGCCTCCGAAGACGCCAACGTGTTCGTCACCAACTGGGACACCGCGCGCAACGAGGGCGCCCTGACCTACAAGGACGGTGCCAAGTATCAGCTGGCCAACGCATTCATGCTTGCCTACGACTACGGCACGCCGCGTCTGCTTTCCGACTACAAGTGGGATGAGAACGACAACGGCGCACCGGGAGCCACCGCCACATCCGTTCCGGACGTGAATATGGACGAGGTCTGTTCCACCAACAGCTCCGACTGGAACTGCGAGCAGCGCTGGACCTCCACCCGAGGCATGATCGCCTTCCGCAACTACGTCAACGGCACCAAGGTCGCCGACTGGCAGGATGACGGCGGCGACAACATCGCCTTCTCCCGCGGGGATAAGGGCTTCATCGCCATCAACAACGGCAAGACCGACAAGGACGCCTCCTACACGACATCGCTCGCCGACGGCGAATACTGCAACGTGTACGCCACCATGGACTGCTCCCAGACTGTAAGCGTCAAGAACGGCAAGATCGAGACCACGGTACCGGCGCATTCCGCCATCGCACTGTATGCAGGCGCCACCAAGGACAGCCACCCGGCATCCAGCGTGGCCAACGACCCGTCCGATCCTGACGTGAACCAGGAAGGGGACGAGACCCTGCCCGACGACAGAAGCGTCACCATCTACTACAAGCCCGCCGATTCCAGCTGGAAGAGCCCGAAGGTCCACTACGGTCTTGGCGATGACTGGAACCAGCCGGAAGCCGACATGACCCTCGACGAGCAGGGGTACTATCGCGCCACCATCGACACCAGGGGCAAGAAGATCGACTTCGTGTTTCACGATACCGGCACCGACCAGTGGGAGAACCCGAAGGGCGGCGGCAACTACCACGCCAACGCGGGCATCACGCACGTGGGTGTGGCCGATCAGGCCGCGACCGTGGGTAATCCGGAATCCGTCAACGGCCAGACCCGACTCGTCGTGCACTACAAGCCAGCCAGCGATTCCGATAATCGCGGCGTGTACGTGTGGGGCACAGACGCTGGCGGCTCGAGCCTCTCGGCAGTCAACCATCCCTTCACCGGAGCTGACTGCTGGGGCAAGGTGGCTACGCTGACCTTCGGCGGCAAGTTCGACAAGTTCGGCTTCATCGTCACCACCGCAGACTGGAACAAGTACGGTGGCGACCGTAGCGCCACGGTGAACGCCGACGGCACAGCCGAAGTGTGGATCGACGGCACCAAATATGAGGATCAAGGCGAATCGACCACCGTCGAAACCCTCGACTCCGCTCCGAGCGACTACGAATGCAAGGCCAACACCGTTACCGTGAAGGTCCACTACAACCGTGATGACGGCCTGTACTACAACGCCGAAGACACCTCGGTCACCGTTCCCCAGTGGGACATCTGGACCTGGGCTTCCAATTGGAACGGCGGAGCCGCCACCTTCACCACCCACGATGACTGGGGCGAGGTCGCGGAATACTCCTTCGCCAACTACACCTACTACAACGTCGACGGAGCCTCCGACATCGGCATGCTGCGCCGTTACGGAAAGGATGCGTGGAAGGCCAAGGATCCGGATGACGCCGATTACAAGATCCCGTCAAACGCCTTGGTGTTCAACGAATCGGACGGCACCGCATCGGCCGAAGTGTGGCTGATGGGCGGCGACGCCACCGTGTATTCCTCACGTCCATCGTTGGGAGCGTCCATGAAGTCCGTTGAAATCTCCGACGTCAACAAGCTGACCGCAAGACTGTCCAAAAAGGTCACTTCGGATGAGCTTGAAGGCAAGGTCTCCGTCACTGACGCCGGCGGCAAGGCTGTAGATGTCAAGAACATCAAGACCGACGGCACCAAGGTGATCATCACCACGGCCAAGGATCTTGACGTGCGAGGCAAGTACACCGTCGAAGTCAAGGGCTTCGGTTCGCAGGACGCCATTGCGGGCTCGGTGGTGCGTACGGATGCCTTCGACAAGAAGTACGCCTATGACGGCGACGATCTGGGCGCCACTTACACGAGCGCGAAGACCGGATTCAAGGTGTGGGCTCCAACCGCCACCAAGGTTGAGCTTGTCACCTACCAGTCCGACGATGTGAATGCCGAAGTCGACAAGACCATCGACATGGCCTCTGAAGACAAGGGTGTGTGGAGCGCCCTGGTGAAGAACCTTGCTAGCGGCACGGCCTACTCCTACAAGCTCACCTTCGCGGACGGCACGGTGAACGTCTCCGCCGACCCGTACGCGACCGCTGCGGTCGCCAACGGCGAACGTTCCGTGGTGCTCTCCAGCGAAGACATGGGCTCCGCAGGCGACCGCATGCCGGAATTCGGCAAGACCACTGACGCCACCATCGCCGAAATGAACATCCGCGACTTCTCCATCAACCCGAATTCCGGAATCTCCGCCGACAAGCGGGGCAAGTATCTGGGTGTTGTGGAATCCGGAACGAAGACGGCGAACGGCGCCACCTCCGGTCTTGACTATCTCAAGCAGTTGGGCGTCAGCCACGTGCAGATCATGCCGATGTACGACTACGGTTCCGTTGATGAGACCGGCGATCTGAGCTACAACGCGCAAGGTGCGCAGAACTGGGGCTACGATCCGGAGAACTACAACGTGCCGGAAGGCTCGTATTCCTCCGATCCATCCGACCCCGCCTCTCGCGTCACCGAAATGAAGCAGATGGTCAAGGGACTGCACGAGAACGACATTCGCGTGATCATGGATGTGGTGTACAACCACGTCTACAATGCCGCCAACCACTCGTTCAACAAGACCGTTCCCGGCTACTACTTCCGTTATGATGACAACGGTTCCCTGGTCAACAACTCCGGCTGCGGCAACGATACGGCCTCCGAGCGCAAGATGATGCGCAAGTACATCGTCGATTCGGTGACGTATTGGGCGAAGAACTACAACGTCGACGGCTTCCGATTCGACCTCATGGGTCTGATCGACACCGAAACGATGAAGGAAGTGCGTGCAGCGCTCGACGAGATCGACCCGTCCATCATCATCCTCGGCGAAGGCTGGGATATGAACACCACCATGGACGAGGGCGAGATGACCATCCAGCCGAACGCGTACCAAGTCGCGTCCGACGGCACGAACAACGGCATCGCGTTCTTCAACGATTCCGTGCGTGACGGCTTGAAGGGATCCGTGTTCTCCGACACCGACACCGGTTTCGTTTCCGGCAAGGCCGACCAGGAGAGCCTGATCGCCCACAACGTGCTCGGCTGCCAGTACGACGAGAACGCGACCACGACCTGCTGGAACGGCAACGCGCAGGATCACTACGCCGATGCCGGACAGGTGGTCAACTATGCCGAAATCCACGACAACATGACCCTGTACGACAAGCTCAGGAAGTCCGTCCCGACGGATGACGACGCCACGACCGTGGCACGTGCCAAGCTTGCCGACTCCGTCGTGTATCTGTCGGAAGGCATCCCCGCGATCCAGCTCGGCCAAGAGTTCCTGCGCACCAAGGGCGGAGACGGCAACAGCTACAACACGGGCGACGCGGTGAACGCCATCGATTGGGACCGCACCACCCAGTACGCCGATTCCCCGTCGACTACGTCAAGGGCCTGATCAAGCTGCGCAAGCAGATCAACGCGCTGCGTCTGACCGACTACAACGACATCAACGCCAACGTGACGATGCTCAAGTCCGCTGACGGCGTCGTGGCCTACCAGGCCGAGCAGTCCGACGGCACCTACGTGGTGATCTTCAACGCCAACGCAGACAAGACCGCGATCGAAGGCTTGGCAAACGGCTCCTACCAAGTGCTTGCAGCCGACGGCAAGGTCTACTCCGATGATGCTATCGCCAATGTCGATCTCGCTGAAGGGGCCTCGTACGAAGCGGGCGCACTGTCTGCCACTGTGCTGAAACTCGACAGCAGCACCAAGCCCGATACCGACAGCGCGCCTGTCATCAAGGGTCTGGTGGCTTCCGACAGCGTGACTCTGGGATCAAAGTTCGATCCGATGTCCGGCGTCAGCGCATGGGATGAGGTTGACGGCGATCTGACCGACAAGATCACGGTCGAAGGTTCGGTCGATACCTCTAAGGAAGGCGAATACACGCTCGTGTACTCGGTGACCAACAGCAGGGGCAAGACCGCCACCTTCACGCGCACGGTAACCGTGCGCAAACCCGCGGTCCAGCCAGCTTCCGACAAGAAGAGCGATGCTGTGCAAAGCCCGAATACTGGTTCCGCCATCACCGGTTTCGCACTGGCCGCGGTGGCTCTTGCCATCGCATCCGTGTTCGCGTTCGCGGCCTCCCACAGAAAGGAGGACTGATCTCATAAGCCAATGATTGACTGAATGTATCTCCTATTCCTGCTAGGCGGGGCCATCAAGGCAATGATGGCCCCGCCTTTTTGTATTGAAGAAAACACGCCGCGTCTCATGCCGCTGATAAACTGAAGTTCCATGGTTAGAAGACAACATGGCAATTCTCAAGAGCACGTTACCAAGCATATTTTCGTCACCGGTGGCGTCGTTTCCTCTCTCGGCAAAGGTCTGACCGCCTCCTCCCTCGGTCGCCTGCTTCGTAGCCGCGGCATCAAGGTTTTGCAGCAGAAGCTCGATCCGTACATCAACGTTGATCCGGGCACTATGAATCCATTCCAGCATGGTGAAGTCTATGTCACCGAAGACGGTGCCGAAACCGATCTCGACATCGGCCACTATGAGCGTTTCCTTGACGTGTATCTGAGCCAAAAGGCAAACGTCACCACCGGCCAGATCTACCAGGAAGTGCTGCGCAAGGAACGCGCCGGCGAATACCTTGGACAATGCGTGCAGGTCATCCCGCACATCACCAACGAAATCAAGTCCCGCATGCGTGCGCAGGCGTCCGATGACGTCGACGTGATCATCACCGAAATCGGTGGCACCGTCGGCGACATCGAATCCCAGCCGTTCCTGGAGGCCGCGCGTGAGGTCCGCCGCGATCTGGGCGCCGAGAACTGCATGTTCGTGCACGTCTCCTTGGTACCGTACATTGCCGCCGCCCATGAGCTCAAGACCAAGCCGACCCAGCACTCCGTCATGATGCTGCGTCAGCTAGGCATCTCCCCGGACGCGCTGGTGCTTCGTTCCGACCGCCCGCTGAACCAGTCCATCAAGGACAAAATCTCCCTGATGTGCGACGTGGATTCCGAAGGCGTGGTCAACTGTGTGGACGCTCCGAGCATCTATGACGTGCCGAAGACCCTTTTCGACGAAGGCCGCGACGCCTATGTCGTGCGCGAGCTCGGCCTGCCGTTCCACGATGTCGATTGGGACGAGTGGGAGGACCTGCTGGAGCGTGTGCACCACCCGAAGCATGAGGTGAACATCGCCATCGTCGGCAAGTACATCGATTTGCCGGATGCCTACCTGTCCGTCACCGAAGCCATCAAGGCCGGTGGTTTCGCCAACTATGCCAAGGTGAACGTCAAGTGGGTCGCCGCCGATAAGTGCGAGACCGAGGAGGGCGCGGCCGCCGCGCTCGACCAGGTCGACGGCATCGTCGTTCCCGGAGGCTTCGGCATCCGTGGCATCGACGGCAAGATCGGTGCCCTGAAGTTCGCCCGTGAGAACAAGCTGCCGGCCCTCGGCCTGTGCCTCGGCTTGCAATCCATGGTCATCGAATACGCCCGCCACGTCCTCGGCTTGGAGGACGCGAACTCCACCGAGTTCGAGCCCGATTGCGCGACCCCAGTCATCGCAACCATGGAGGAGCAGAAAGACATCGTCGCCGGCAATGGTGACATGGGACACACCATGCGTCTTGGCTCCTATCCGGCTGAGCTTGAAGAAGGTTCCATCGTCGCGGAACTGTACGGCACCACGCATGTCACTGAACGTCATCGTCACCGTTACGAAGTGAACGTGGCATATAAGGACCGTCTGCGTGAAGCGGGTCTGCGCATTTCCGGCCAGAGCCCGGACGGCGAACTCACCGAGTTCGTCGAGCTTCCTCGCGAAGTGCACCCGTTCTATGTGTCCACTCAGGCTCATCCTGAGTTCAAGTCCCGCCCGACCAAGCCGCACCCGCTGTTCGCAGGTCTGGTCAAGGCCGCTCTGGACCACCAGCAGGAGCGCTAAATCGACGAATTGTGATTAACGTCGGATAACCCGATATGCAACATGGTCATGAGTCCAAAGGAGTTCATGGCCATGTTGCATAATAAGGGCTTGGCCTTGAATTATCAACAAGACGTATTCGTAATGAAAAACCTTTACGAGGGAGCATGAGCTTGAACGATATGGATTCTCCGGAAAGCGGCAACGGTAAGTTCGCCTTCCCGAACATGGGCGATGAACCAAAAGTCATCTCGCAGGTGAACTTGGATTCGTTTGCCGAAACGGCCGATCCCATTGATGATGGCGCAGCGTTGACTGTGAATGCCAGCAAGAAGCGCCATCTGTTGTGGCTGTGGATTGTTCTTGCGGTGATGCTTCTTCTTGGTGCCGTGGCCGGCGGCGGATACTGGTTCTTCCAGTCACATGCGTTGCCAGGCGTTACGCTCTGGGGCAAGCCCATGACAGGGCAATCCCGAGATCATATCGTCCAAGAGATTTCCGATACGGCGGAGTCATTGACGGTTCCCGTTTCCTATGAGGGAACGAGCAAGAAAGTCACGTTGAAGGATCTTGGCATTGCCGTTGACGCGGAATCCATCGCCGAAAATGTGATGAACGCGAAACGTAACGATTCCTTTTTCCAGAAGTATGCATTCTGGACCCGTGAGGATGTCGACGTCGAGTCTTTCGATGATTCCCGAGTCAGCGCCCAGACGGTAGGTGACATGTTGGGAGTGCAGTCCGAGTCCGCCACCAACCCGTCGCTACAGCTCAACGCGGATGGTACCGCCTTCGATGTGACGCCAGGTCGACAGGGGACTGGTATCGATGTGACGGATATCGTCAAAGAAGCCAAGAACGTGCTTGAGTCCTTTGGCAAGCAGACCGCTCAAACGGTGACTCTTGAAAACACGGTTACTGATCCCGTCATCACGGATGACCAAGCCAACGAGGCCAAGGCCTGTGCTGACGCGTGGATAGCGAAGCCGGTGGCTATCAAAATCGGCGACCATAAAGTGGCGGAATTCGGTGCGCAAGCCATAGCATCGGCCATCACGCTTGGACCGGATAGTGAGAAGATCGGCGATAATCAAATCCGAAATGGCTTTTTGACCATCGACGGTGACAAATTGCAGCAATACTATAATGACTCCATCAAATCGAACTTCCATGCAAATCGAGTTGACGGTGATGTCATCGTTAATAGTGTCGGTGATGTGCTGCAAACCAATGTAGCTGGGCATGATGGTATAACCGTTACTGATGGTAGCGACACCAGTGTTGGCCGTGATGCCGCTGAGGCGTTTGCCAAAGGTTCTGATTCAGTAAGTATTCAAGGCACTTGCGACCCACAGAATGAGAAAAAAACCACGCGTACCGTGGTAGTCAGTTTGTCTTCGCATACCGTTACAGCCATTGAAAATGGGCAGACCGTCCGTGTCATGCATATGTCTGCCGGTCAGGGCAATGATTATCAGACGGGCCAGTGCCAGCCGAGCGGCGACTTGTGCACGCCAACCTACTGCGATCCGAACTCCTACGACAACTGCACGCCTGACGGCGACTTCAAAGTGTGGCTCAAGTACCAGTCCCAAGATATGAGCGGCACGCTTACCCTATCGGACGGAAACACCGAGAAGTGGGATGTCAAGGATGTTGGATTCGTCAACTATTTCTCGAAAACAGGTTGCGCGATTCATCGCATCGCCACTCAAAGCGCGTTTAACGACAGCAGTATTCAGGCTATGGGGAAAAACACATCCCATGGTTGCGTCGGCGTCGGCTGGGATCAGGCTGAATGGTTCTACAATTGGTGCCTGATGGGAACGACGGTTCACGTTCAGGCCTGATATGCGGGCTAACGGCAGAAAGATGCAAAGGCGGAAGACTGAATGTTCAGCTTCCGCCTTTACGCTATGTAAGATAAATCACGACAAATCATTGCCGAATAGCGAAAGGGGAGCTAGTATTTAGCCCCACGTTCTGTTAGGTTGTCATAGGTATAAACGAGTGATTGGAGGCAGCGTACGGTGGCAGAGAACCAAGCGCCCAACGCCGCGGCTGACGTGGAGATGAGCCAGTATGTGGCTGATCGCACGCGAGTGAACGAAGACAAAATCAAGCAGGATGACGAGATCATCCAGCAGTTCGGCGACTATACGTACGGATGGCATGACACGGATTTCGCCGGAGAAGCGGCAAAAAAAGGCATTGACGAGAATGTCGTGCGCGCTATTTCCGCAGATAAGAACGAGCCGGAATGGATGCTGGAAAAGCGATTGGAAGGGTATCGCGATTTCATCAA
>ERZ773239.1482-NODE-1482-length-17452-cov-6.896706_pt1 | contig 17452 bp, 3 predicted proteins | sample MGYA00580521_ERZ773239 | MGnify/ENA primary metagenome ERZ773239 (study PRJEB29015, sample SAMEA2737801) | human gut metagenome | biome: human gut; feature: human-associated habitat; material: faeces | place: China | collected 2012 ... | reverse complement strand
GAACAACAGCTCCAAGGTTCTGGCTCTCTGACTTTACAGATGCACTCACACCTGTATTATCAAATCCGCCATAGACATCACTGCCGTTAACGGTCTTATAAGCACGGACTGTATAGAAGTAAGTAATTCCAGCTATAACTGAGCTGTCTGTATAACTTGTTGTAGTATCGGATGTTACATTAGTGAGCCCCTTCCAGCTGCTTCCGGATGTCTTTCTGTAGATACGGTAACCTGTCGCACCGGAAACCTTCTCCCAGGTTACATCAATGCCTTTCTTTCCATTATCTTCTGCTTTCTTTAAGACAACTGTTGCAGGAAGAACCGTTGCAGTTACGCCCTTACTGTCGAATCCGCCCAGAATATTTTCTCCATCGGAATTCATATAGGCACGAACTGTATAAGTATAGGCTGTTCCGATTGTACCTGTTGTATCTGTCCAGCTGTTGTCATCTGCACTCTTTAATTCTGCTGCACGCTTCCAACTTTCCTTTCCGCTCTTTCTGTAAACAAGATAGCCATCTGCATAACTGACTTTCTTCCAGCTGACATCAACGCCCCCTTTATCATCTGCTTTTGTAGCGTTCAAAGGCGTGGTAACAACCGTGTCTTTCTGGGCTGTGAGAACTTCTCCACACTCAGAACAGTGACTGCCTTCTGTTTTGCCCGGTTTTTCAGTGGTTGCTGCAACCGCAGCATCTGTGACAATTGTATGTTCATGTTTCTCTCTGGCAAGACTTCCCAACTTCGTTGGTGCATTCGTTACATCCCATACAGAACCATCTGTACGGAGGGCATATGTCTTATCCTGATCTGTCCAGCTATCTACTACATGGTCAAGAAATACTGTATCATACTTCACAAGAGCCTGTTCATGGTTATCATAAGTTGTGTATAAAGAGTACTCATCAATATTTTTGATCCTTACCTGTGACATCTCATTTACAGACTGGTCATCTGATACTCTGTAATACTTGCCATTCTGCTTTTTGTACTGCCATGAAGTTTCTATCCCATCACGATAATCACGATTCAACAGACTTACCCCTGAATCAACTTTTATCAGATCATTTCCCCAGTCTTCCGTCAGATAAAGTGTATTATCTTCTGATAAAACAAGATTAAATGCACCGACATTTAAGATATCTTTTACCTTTACATTCCACACACAACGATCATCATCCAGCAAATAAAAATATCCATTCTCATCATAATAGGATCTTTCATATGAACCAAACGCTGATGCATCCACATGATATTCTTCTGTATCACAGCTTGATTTGGAATATCTTATACTAACAATCGTTCCATCTGATTTTAGATAACCGCCGCTATTAGAATCCCACCGTACAATATCAATGACATTATCACTCAGTTTACTGAATACTCCATTCTCTTCATAGCCGCTTCTTCCCCATACAGACCCATCAGATTTCAAAATCATCGTAAAACCTGAACCAGATTGCCACTTTGTAACATTCGCAATTGGCTTAGGATCATCCGCATGAAGATCATAAAAATTGCCTTTATTATCTATAGCACCACCAGGACCCGCTTCTGCAATATTTTCAGCAATCTTCTGATGCTCTACTGTCCAAAGTGTATTGTCATTGTCTACATAATAACCTAAATATGTATCAATTGGCCAATAATCTATTTCAGATGGTTTATATACACTGTCAGCAATATACAGTTTTACATTCTCCTGAATTTTCTTAACTTCCGGATTCGTGCTCCATAATGTACCGTTACTATCAAGCAAATACGCCTTGTCTTCTGAAATTTCAGAATTTTCATTTTTTTCCAAATCTGCTTTCTTAATTTCCACATTTCCCTGATAGTTATCCCCCAATGTCTGATCCTTTGGCGAATTTACCTTAACGACAACGTCTTTGCTTAATTCTTTTGTATAAGTAACATGAATCTTGGCTGTCCCCTGCTTCAGAAGTGTTGTCTCAGCATAGTCACCTTCTAGTTCCGAAATATATTCTGCACCATCAAGAATATCTGTTTCAATGTCAATTAAAAAATAATATTTTAAAATCGGCATCTTATCACCGGGAAGGCCACTTATTTCATCTGGAATCTCCTGAAAATTCCACTTTTCTTCATCAGAAACCCCCGTATTATCAAGCTCTAAACATCTTAAACTTTTTAAATCAGCTAATGCCTGAATATCCGTAAACTCATCATTATTACTTAAATCAAGAAGTCTTAATTTTTGCATTTTACTTAACAACGAAGCATCCGTAAATCCAGTACCTGGAAGCTGTAACGATGTCAAATTTGTTAATTTTTCTAAGCCATCCCATGAATCAACTTTTTTTGCATTAATGCTTAAAGAACTGAAATATTTCAAATTTTCCAGGCCCTTCAAACAGCCTATCTCCTCAAATTCCCCCTGAAGCAAATTTAACTTTTTACATTCCGAAAGCCATTCGAAATCATCAATTTTCTTGCATCCGTCTATGTACAATCTTCTTAAATTGTTTAATTGCTTAAATACCGAAAAGTCACTGATTTCGTAGCACTCTCCCACACTAAGTCTTTCAATATTATTAAAGCTTTCCAATCCATTCAAACTCTGAACCTGATCATCATGCCATACGCAGCTCACCCACAGATATCCGTCCGCAGTTGTTAACTCATCTTCTGTTAAATAACCGTTTGCATCTTTATCGTATCTGCTCACCATCTCTGACTGTAACACAGGATCTTCAAATACAACCGCATTTGCCGGCTGTTCTATAACAGTAATGTGATATTCAAATAAAGTTGTTCCATCAGCATCCTTAATATGAATATCCGCTTTTCCCAGTTTAATAGCATGTACTTTAAAATCAATCGTCTGATCCTGGTCACTCTTATTTGTTGTGATATTTGTTACTGTACATACTGCCTGATCACTGCTGTCTACCGTGATATTATCCAGATCCGATGCAATCCAGTCATATTCTTTTTCATCATCTGCATTATAGCTATAATTTGATTCAGAAAGCCATATATTTCCCGGCGTCATTGTCTTATTCCAGTTCTTCTGCTCTTTAATGTTAAATCGATACTCAGCAGAACCCGTATAACGGCCAATTCCAGTAATGATAACACGCCCTGTTCCAACTTCCATGTTATCTTTGTAAGTTAATGTGTAGTCTATACCTTCTTCCAATTTTACGAGATCAAAAGATACTTCTACAGACGGTATTGCTGCCTGTCCATCAAAAATAACTACTTTTTGTACTGATATGTTGCAAACATCAATTGGAATTGTTGAAGCATCTAAATCAATAAAAATCAGATTATTATCTGACGCATATTTCTCGGCTGCTGTTCCGATTTTACCAATGATATAAAATTTCTCTATCTGCGTATCATAGCTGTCATAACCAACTGCATACTCATCAATTTTCTCTACGGACTCAGGAATCTCCATCTTTCTAAAGTTGCATCCCCTGAATGCGGCATATCCAATTGATTTTAACGTTTCAGGCAATTCTATAGAATCAAGTTTCTCACAATATTCAAAAGCACAACTTTCTATTGATTCTAACCCTGTTGGTAATTCTACACATTCTGCATTCTTAAAACCACTGAACATACCATTTGGAATTTCCTTAACCTGATTGCCAATAATAATCTTAACAGAATCATCTTTGAAACGCTCCCATGGATAAATACCATCCTCTTGGGCTTGCGTCAGATCTTCTCCATCAATTTTCAGTACACCATCATCACTGTAACTCCATGATACACCATTGATTTCCCCAGAATTTTCCAGATTATCAACAACTACTTTGATAATCTGCTTAATTGGGTTATCCCCTGAAGGATTATCATAAGAGAAATCAAACCGGTATAATTCTTGCGCCGAAAGTTCTGATGTGGCTGTTATAATTGTCCAATTATCATTATAATTTCTATTGGACTCAAACCCGGCATCAATCCAGTAGTGACCCTCTGCTCCTTTTTCAACTTTAAAACGATAATAACCGTCCTCTTCCGGAGTAAAATCTGTTTGATTTTTTCCATTCTCTGTATCAATCTCAATATAGTTTTCACCGAGACTCAATTTGTCAGTGACTTGAACAACTTCAAATTCCAATGTCTTTTCACCAGAGTAGTTTCCTATACCTTTAACAGTTACTGAAGCAGTTCCTACTTCCTTATTATTCTGATAGCTGACTTCATAATCTTGTCCTTCTATCAGTTTTGTGCCGTCCATCACTGTAATGGCAGGTGTTTTTGGTGTACCATCATAAGCCACACGCTTCTCTTCTACTGAAACAGAACATAAATCCAAAGGGATTTCCGGATGAGCTACATCAATAAATGTAAATCCCTTTGAAGCAGCATATTCTTCTGCGGATGAACCCTTGGCTCCAATGATATAGAAATTAGATATTAACTCTCCGCCATCAGCATATCCAAAAGAATAATCACCAACAGTTTCAACTGTTTCCGGTATGGTGACATGATGCATACCACAATTCCAAAAAGCATACCATCCGATAGTTTTTAATGAATTCGGAAAAGATATGGATGTCAAACTTGTATTATCTGAAAACGCACCTTCCTGAATTTCTGTCAATCCATCCGGTAATTCTACACTATTCAATGTTCTGAAATACTCAAATGCTCTCGTTGGAATAACTTTTACCTGATCCCCTATAACAAGCTTCTCTGCTTCATCCTTAAAAGTATTCCATGGATAATATTCTTCTTTTGCCTGTGTCAAATCAGTGCCATTCACTGTGAGTACTTTATCCTCACTATAATTCCACGACACACCATTAACCTCTCCCGAAGTCTCTAATTTTTCACAAACAATTTTTACAACTTCATCTCTTCTCAGATTAGAAATCGTAATGTTATACTGTTCTCCAGCAGAAACTTTTGCTGCTGTTTCCATAACTATCGGATAGCCCTGATAATCACTGTAGGCACGAGAATTCATTGAGCTTTCCAAATCAAAAATATCAATGCTGGATGTGTCAATATAAAAACGATAATAACCATCTTCTTCCGGGATAAAATCAAGTCCGCATTCACCATCTTCCGCGTGAATATCTACAAAATTATTGCCCATCGCTAATGTATTAGATGGATTCACAATCTCAAACTCCAGTGTCTTTTCCCCGGCATATGTCGTTCCATTTCCCTTGATTGTTACAGAAGCTGTACCAATATCCGTATTACTGCGATATGTGAGTGTGTAATCTTCACCGTCCACCAGTTCCGTATCTCCATCAATCACCTTAACAGCCGGAGTCTTTGGTTCACCATCATACACAATATATTTTTCTGCCAAAGATGCCGAACATAAATCTAAAGAAATAACCGGGTTAACTGCATCGACAAAAGTAATACCTCTGCCATTTGCAAAAGTTTCCGCAGCAGAACCTTTTACTCCCACGATATAAAATCGATCAGAAACTTCATCGAATGCGCTGTCTTTAATTTCTTTCACACTCTCTGGAATTACAGCTTTAGCCAAAGCTTTACAATACCAAAAAGCATTTTCATCAATCTTTTCCACACCATCAGGGATATTAACTTCCTTTAATGCAGTACATTGATACAAAAATCTTCTTGGGATTTCCTTTAAGGTTGAAGGCAACTGAATCATAGTCAGATTAGAACAAGAGTCAAATTCGCATCCATTCAATGCTGTAATTCCTTCTTCTATAATGACTTTTTTGATTGTCTGTCTATACCATGGTGTATCACTGACATCCTCATAATCATATAATGCACCTTCACCTTTAATAGTTAATGTCTCATCGTGATCCAGTGACCACTTAGCATTCTCCCCACATCGATCCATATCTGTTTTTACATACACATCAATGCTACCTGTTAATGAGTCATTCAAATATTTAACAGCTAAATAATAAGTCTTTCCACCTTCTAAGGAACATATAATTTTAAAATTATAATTTTCCCCACCATCATCATTTGACATCAAGCAATTCTCATCACTGTCGTAAAGAGATGCATAGGTGTCTTCACTTCCGGTTGAGTAAAAGCCATATACACCACTTTCACTTGGTGTATATGCCAACACTTTTTCGTTACCGCCTTCTGCAATCTCAACTGAATTTTTCCCTACCTGCAATTCTTCTGCCATTTCAATTGCACTGTCATCCAGATCCTGCACAGCAGTTTCTGTTTCTTCCTCAACTGTCGTCTCCGTTTCTGCAGATACAGTTTCTTCCGTCATTGGTATCTCATCTGCTTCTGTTTCCAACACTTCATCTGTCTCTGCTAGCGTTGTATATTCCTGTGCATAGACCGTTTGTCCAAGAAGCATGCTGAACGCCATAACGACAGCAACGAATTTTCTTTTCTTCATAAACTCTTCTCCTTTGCTTTTTATTTGCCATAGCAAGCACAGCTTCAGTGTAACATATTATTTTTACAAACCTTTTACTGATGCAAAAAGTGCAGATTATTTGTCGTAATCTGCACTTTTTTAACATAATGCCTAATTTTAGTTCATCGATATATTAATTCTTACACTTTGCGCTGACACCTTTGCTGTCAAACCCACCCATTGCTTCTTTTCCATTGATGGTCTTGTAAGCTCTGACAGTGTATGTGTAAGTTGTTCCGGCTGTACCGCTGCCATCAGTATAGCTGCTGACATTCTTGTCTGTGATCTTGGTCAGTCTGGACCAGCTTCCGCTTCCGGATTTTCTGTAAAGGATATATCCATCGCAGTTTCCGGCCTTCTTCCATGTCACTGTGATTTTTCGTCCCGATTCGGCGGTTGCGGCCAGCAGCTTCACTATTTCCTGAAGACTTGTCACTACTGCCGTCTTTCCTGTCTTATCGTAATCACCAAAATAGCTCTTACCTTCATATTCCTTATACGCACGAATTGTGTATACATAACTCTTGCCCGCTGTTACATTCTGGTCTGTATAAGTAGTTGTCGCATTGGATGCCACGTTGCCAAGTCCCTTCCAGCTTCCTCCGGCTTCCTTTCTATAGACGCGGTAGCCTGTCGCTGTGGATACCTTGTTCCAGCTCACTGTAATGCCGCCTTTTCCATTATCCTTAGCTTCTCTCAAAGTTACCTTTGCAGGCAGTTTTGTCGCTGTCAATCCCTTGCTGTCAAATCCGCCAAGAACTTCCTTGCCGTCCACATGCTTGAATGCGCGGACTGTATAAATATAGGTCTTTCCTGTTACACCAGAACCGTCATCATAACTCAGCTGATCTGCTGTCACATTAGTTACTCTCTGCCAGCTGCTTCCTGCAAACTTCTTATAGATGCGATAGCCTTCTGCTCCATTCACTGCTTTCCAACTAACAATGATGCTGCCTTTTCCGCTGTCTGCGGTCTTGTCGAGAACAACAGTTTCAAGTGTTTTGATGGTATCCTTAAACACTGCCGTTACACCATGGTTGTCATACCCACCCAATACCGCATTTCCTTCATAGACTTTATATGCCCTGACAGTATAATAATACGTTCTTCCTGTGTTTGCGGTCTTGTCTGTATACATAACCTTTGTATTGGATTCTATGTCTGCAATTCGCGCCCAGCTTCCTCCATTCTCTTTTCTATAGACACGATAACCATCTGCATTAGATACCTTATTCCAGCTGATATCAATACCGTCTTTTTCATTACTCTTGGCTTCCTTTAATACAACCGCTGCTGGGAGTTTTGTCGCACTGACTCCTGTCTTATCATATTCTCCGGCTATTTCCTTTCCATCTGCCATTTTAAAGGCCTGGACTGTATAACTATACAGCTTTCCGGTTACTCCCGAACTGTCTACATAACTGAGCTGATCGGCTTCAACTTCTGCCAGCTGTTTCCAGTTTCCGCCTGTAAATTTTCTGTAAATACGGTAGCCTTCTGCCCCTTCTACAGCTTTCCACGACACCTCAATCTCCGCTTTTCCAGTATCTGCCGCCTTTATTAACTCAACTTTTTCCAAAGTTTCCTGCGGCTTGAAGTGGGCAGTTAACGTTATATCCTCTGACACATCAAATTCATATTCCGCATCATCAGATACTTTTTCATCACCATTGTACCATCCCATAAATATGGCATTCTCATCTGGAACTGCTGTCAATACAGCCTTCTCGCCGATAAGATAACGTCCTGATCCGATGACATAACCTCCGTCTTCTGCTTCAGCCTGAATATAAATGAATTCATCATGAATAAATCTCGCTTCAATATCTGCATCTTCACGTGCTGTAAATTCATAGCTGCTATCGACACTTAACAGTTCTTCTCCCTGATACCAGCCGGTAAAATAGTAACCTTCATATGTATTTGCAGACAGTACTACTTCATCACCACGTATGTACATACCTGCACCGGATATTTCTCCGCCTTCTGAGCCATCATCTGTTGTCGGTGTACATATAACTTCTACACCGGCCTTATCATCTACAGATACACATTCGTCTGCATAAATTTCATTGCCATCTGATGTAATCGCCAGATTTTCTTTGTTTGAGGCCAGATCATTCTTCATGACAATTTCAAATTCGCTCTGCGTATTCAAATCGATATCGTAGTAATTTAATCTGCTCACAGGCTCATAGTTTTCATTGTACTCCTCGATTGTACAATCCAACTTTCCATAATCATAACTTGTAACTTTAAAAGTTGGAAGATCACCATTCAAAATGCAAACTTCTTTTGCCCCGCCCAGATCTGTGATTTCCAGATCATCTGTATACCAGACGTCTGTTTCGTCCACATAGCCAATCTTTTCTCCATCTGAATTATACACTTCAACATTGACCGGGCATTTAAACTTCACTTTAAATGCACATTTTGAATCTCCTGTAACTGTTCCCGCTATATAGCCTTCACATTTTTTTGTCAATTTATTTGTTGCTGATTTTAATACTGAGTAAGCCTTTTTAGCAGCTGCATCTTTAATTGTCGTATCCTTAAATTCAAGTGAAGTTATATTTTTCGTTGCATCAACGATATTATCATATTTACCTTGATTAATCGTTTTTGTAATCCACGTATAATAAGTGTAGCATTCATCCAAATCTTTAATGATATCACCTACACCTGCCACTTTGAATTTTTCCGATAAAGATACAGCAAGCCTTCTCTCGATTATTCCTGCAGTTTTATTTAAATAATCCTTAGAAAGTGTAGATAATGGTTTCCCCAGAATATCTGTATAGACTGCACTGGCAACATTATAAGCAGAAGTCGTCGCCAGATCTTTTAATTCATCCACATATGATTTAATGCTCGCTTCACATTCTTCTATTGTTGAACACACAGCAACCGTTCTCTGTTCTATCTGCTTACCGTTTTTATCATAGACCGTGTATTTCAGGTCACCAAATCTTGCACTGCCTGCCGTAAATACGGAAATGGATACTTTCACATTATCATAATCATATTCCTTTGAACTGTTATAACAAGCTTTCAATATATTGTTAACCAGCTGTGCACCACTGAATGTGCCTGAAACATCAGAAATACCAACACCCATTTTGGTAGAGGTATTGTCATAAAAGAACTCCGCCAGACCTTTATAGGCATATAATGAATACTGTCCAAGATTTCCCGTCAGATACTTGCTGCTTGACTCTTTGTCATTTTTCTGCATTCTTTGAGCTTCAGCTGTTATGATAGCTTCCTTCTTTTCTTCATCCATACCGGCCATTTTGTCAAAGGCATCCTTTAAAGCCTGAACATAATTATCATATGCTTTATTCCATTCAGCAGCATATTTCAGCAAAATACTTTCTTCTTTTGTTGGCGGCACATAAGTATCATAATAACTCACTTCACCAGACGGCACATAGTCCGATACATGATAAATAAATCCCAGATCATCATATGTATATTGTACAGAAACATTGGTAAATTTTGTTTTTCCCAGGAATTTGATGGTTTCAGCATCAGCAAGACTACTGAGATAACCTTCGGATTTAATCTTTATTTTCCTGTTATCTGTATTCCAGTAGGTCAGCTCTCCTGTTCCTGTCTGCAGTATCTCGATTTCCTTTAATTTTCCTTCACAAACATGATAAAGGACTTCTTCACCCTCATAATCTACAAAATCATCTAGCCCTTCCGATGAAGAATACGTCTCGTCACCAATAACAATCTTATTTGAATCCACAGATTCCACAATTCCTATTTTGCTGTCAACCGGACGTATACTGATCAATGTATCAGAATCTACAAGATTATCATCCCTCTTCTTCGTTTCCACAAGTACATAATGACCAACCAACTTATCCACATCATTAATAAATGATGTGTCGGATTCCTCACCTACACGACTACCCAGCAGATCCATTTTACCGAAATATGCAGTCTGAGTCTCAGCATCCCACTTCTCAAAAAAGCGTACGCTTTCATCATAATCTTTTTCATCATCGTGTTCTTCTGAATAATTCCACTCTACTTTATCCCACGACGATGGATATGTCATTTTTTCTCTGTCTTTTTCTGTACCATTATAATGAATTGTTCTTAGTCCACTCGTAAATGTTTTGCCTATATGTGTAAGATTTTTTGAAATTGTTATCTCACTAAAATTACCAAAAGACTCATCTCCAATGGACTTGATATTTTCAGGTATTTCTATACTACTTCCACTATGCTTTCCATAAACCTTATCTTTGATGACTGTTAAACTAGCAGGAAATTGTATATCAATATTTTCAGAATTGTAAAAAGCACCCTCTCCTATTTCACTAATTCCATCCGGAAGTGCAACATTGAAATTCCTGCAGTTTGCAAAAGCATACTCACCAATTTCTGTGACACTTTCCGGAAGAGTCAAGTCCGTTGTATAGGTTTCTTCAAATGCATGTGCACCGATTCTCTGAATTGTATCAGGTAATGTTATACTATTCAGCTCTTTTCCTGCATAGCTGATAACATAATCAGAAAATGCATAATCTGGGATTTCTTCTGTCCACTCGAATTCGTAATTGTATCCGCCGCCTGCTGGTCCTGCTGTTTCCAAACCCGTACATACATAAAATGCATCTTTACCAAATTCTACAATACTCTCAGGAATTACAATTTTTTCCAATGTTTCACAATAACCAAACGCTTTCTGCCCTATACTTTTACATACACTATTTTCTTCAAAAGTAACACTCTTAAGGGCAGGGGTACAATCTTCTTTATCGTATCTCCCCCAATTTCCCGAATCATCATATGGTACAAATAAATTTGCAGGTATTCGTTCAACCCTTGCCCCGAAAATAACATTTACCTCAGAATTTCTTCCTACCCGATAAAATGCAAAATTTGTTTTTTCAAGATCTTTCAAACTAACAGCATTGTAATGAATCTCCTCTAGCTTAACACATGCAGCAAATGCAGATCTTCCGATTTCTGTTATTGTTTCCGGAATTGTAACACTTGTTATAGATTGACCAGAAAATGAATTTGGTTCAATTTTTACAACAGGCATTCCTTCAATCTGACTTGGAATAATGACTTCCTTAGCTTCACCTTTATATTTCCAAACATGAACGGTGTTATCTTTGTCCACCCAATATTCCTGTCCATAATCTGTTGTTCCAAAGCGAACAGGATCCACGCATACTGCAGCATCGCCGCTCCAATGATCTCCTAATTCTGAAGGCAATACTTTCGTCTCAAACAGCAGCAAAAGTTCTGTACAATTGTCAAATGCATAATCCCCAATTGCCGCAGTACCACTCGGAATTGTTAATTTTGTTATAGCACTGCATCCATCAAACGCATGTGCTCCTATAGATGTAACACCCTCCGGCATTACCAGTTCTTCTACATTATAACAATCCGCAAATGCATATTCTCCTATCTCTGTACACTTCTGAGGATTATCAAATGTTATTTTCTTTATACCAATGGCTCGTTCAAATAAATGTGGTGCAATTTTTGTAACACTATCTCCTATAATTAATTCACAATCCTTTGAACTAGTAATCGAAAAAACTTGGTGAGCCTGCTCATTTTTCATCATATCTGTATTAAAATAAATCTTTTTCACAAAAGACATATCCTGAAAACTATTCCGAGACAAATAAGCGACGCCTTCTGCAATTTCTATTGTCGTAACATCATAATGATAGTCATACCATGGCGGACTTTGATTAAGTGAAGAATAATCCGTCATCTTTCCAGAACCGTAAATTTTTAATACACCATCATCTGTTATGCTCCACTTTAAATTTTCTCCACAACTTCCACCATCAGATGTCCTGCAGTACCATGTGGCATTTTTTAATGTTTCATCTACAAGATTAATTTCTTCCTTGTTTTTCTCAAATCCATCATAACTTACTTCTATATCACTGCATCCCTTAAAAGCATCATCCCAAATACTGCTGATACTCTTTGGCAATCCTACTATTCTTAAACTACCGCAATTACCAAATGCATATGAATATATATATCGGACACCTTCCGAAAATACAACCGAAACTAATCCTTTGCAATTGTAAAAAGCATAATCGCTTATTGATTCTACATTTCCGGGAATAACTAAATTTTCTAAATTCTCGCATCCCTCAAATGTATGCGCTTGAATTTTTTTAATTCCGGTTGGCAATTGTATGGATTCCAGTTTTGTACAATTATAAAAAGCTTTTTCAGCAACGCCTGTTACTGCCAGACCATTTACGCTGTCAGGCACAATTAAATCTTTATCAACACTATTATCATAGCTGACAACTGTACAGCTTTCGCCATCATCGTTTACCTGATAAGTCAGTCCACCATCTACAAATGTCTCATTTTCTGTCGCTAATTTTTCTTCGGTCTCTACTGCTTCTGTTATTATTTTCTCTGAAATCTCCGTTTCTTCAGCGACATCCTCACCATCTGCATCTACTTCCATTGTCTCTTCAGCACTCTGATTATCTGCCACACTCTCAAATACCCCAGATGTCGTTGGACTTATTTCCTGCCCATATACCGTCTGGCTCATCATCATTGCAGCTACTAATATAAGCGTTATTCCCTTTTTACATTTTTTCATAGATTTTTCCTCATAATTATAGAAAAAATCCCCGAAGCTGCCTCGAATACTTTTCTGGCAGCTTCGGGGAATTTTTATGCTACTGCATTTTTAATATAACTTAATTTTTTAATTCTTGCACTGTGCAGTAACACCCTTACTATCAAAACCTCCCATCGCTTCTTTTCCATTGATGGTCTTGTATGCTCTGACAGTGTATGTGTAAGTTGTTCCGGCTGTACCGCTGCCATCGGTATAGCTGTTATCCTTCTTGTCTGTGACCTTGGTTAATCGAGACCAACTTCCGCTTCCGGATTTTCTGTAAACAATATATCCGTCGCAGTCTTCGGCCTTCTCCCATGTCACTGTGATCTTTCTTCCCGATTCAGCAGTTGCTTCCAGCAGTTTCACTGTTCCCTGAAGGCTTGTCACTGTCGCTGTCTTTCCTGTCTTATCATAATCACCCTGATAATTCTTACCTTCGTATTCCTTATACGCACGGATCGTGTAAGTATAGCTCTTGCCCGCTATTACATTCTGATCTGTATAAGTGGTTGTTGCATTGGATGTCACGTTGCCAAGACCCTTCCAACTGCCTCCGGCTTCCTTTCTGTAAACACGGTAGCCTGTCGCTGTGGATACCTTGTTCCAGCTCACTGTGATGCCGCCTTTGCCATTATCCTTAGCTGCTTTCAAGGTTACTTTCGCAGGCAGTTTTGTCGCTGTCAATCCCTTGCTGTCAAATCCGCCAAGGACTTCCTTGCCATCCACATGCTTGAATGCACGGACGGTATAAGTATAGGTCTTTCCTGTTACGCCGGAACCGTCATCATAACTCAGCTTGTCAGAAGCTACGTCTGTTACTTTCTGCCAGCTGCTTCCTGTAAACTTCTTGTAAACACGGTAACCTTCTGCACCTTCTACTGCTTTCCAGCGGACGATGATGCTGCCTTTTCCGCTGTCTGCTGTCTTATCAAGAACAACTGTTCCAAGGCTCTGGCTCTCTGCCTTCACGGATGCACTCACGCCTGTATTATCGAATCCACCGTAGACATCACTGCCATTGACTGTTTTGTAGGCACGGACTGTATAGATGTAAGTAGTTCCAGCTGTAACTGAGCTGTCTGTATAGCTTGTTGTCGTATCAGATGTTACATTAGTGAGACCTTTCCAACTGCCTCCGGATGTCTTTCTGTAGATACGGTAACCTGTGGCACCTGAAACCTTTTCCCAGGTCACATTGATGCCTTTCTTTCCATTATCTTCTGCTTTCTTTAAGACAACTGTTGTAGGAAGGACCGTTGCTGTCACACCCTTACTGTCAAATCCGCCCAAAATATTTTCTCCATCAGAATTCATATACGCACGGACTGTGTAAGTATAAGCTGTTCCGATTGTACCTGTTGTATCTGTCCAGCTGTTGTCATCCGCACTCTTTAATTCGGTTACACGTTTCCAGCTTTCTTTTCCACTCTTTCTGTAAACAAGATAGCCATCTGCATAGCTGACTTTCTTCCAGCTGACATCAATGCCGCCTTTATCATCTACTTTTGCAGCGTTCAAAGGAGTGGTAACAACCGTATCTTTCTGGGCGGTAAGTACTTCTCCACACTCCGAGCAGTGACTTCCTTCTGTTTTACCCGGATGATCTGTTGTTGCTGTTACTGCTTCATCTGTTACAACCGTATGTTCATGTACTTCGTCTGTTACATGGATGATTACATCCTTATTCAGCTGATCTGTGTAACTAACATGTATTTTAGCTGTTCCCGGTTCCAGCGCATCAAATTCATTACGATAATATCCATCACCAACGACGCTATCACCATCCACAATGCTTGTCTCTACATCAATCAGCCACGAATATTTCAAAACCTTATATGTATCGCCCTGGTTTAATGTTACCTCATCCGGAATGGCTTCAAAATTCCACTTTTCCTCATCTGTAATACCTGTATTATCAAGTTTCAAACAATTTAGACTCTTTAATGCTGATAAAGACTGAATATCTGTAAATTCTTCATTATAACTCAAATCAAGCGTTTTCAAATTTTGCATGTCACTTAATACTTCAGCAGATGAAAAACCGACATGATTAAGCGTTAAACTCTCTAAATCGGTCATCTTTTCCAGACCCTTCCAGGAATCAACTGCACATTTTGTTAATGTTAAACTCCGTAATACTTCTCTTGCCTGAAGCCACTCCATGCTCTCCATCTCAGCATTACTGATATGCAAACTTTCCAGTTTTGACATCTGATTTACGGCCGAGAAATTTCTAACTTCATTGCAGTCCTGTAAATCAAGACTTGTAACTTTTTCCATTTTATCCAAGCCATCCAAGCTCTGAACATACTCTCCATGATACACACATTTTAGTGACAAATAGTCATAACTTGGTATCTCATCTTCTGTCAGATAACCGTTTTTATCACGGTCATAGCTATCTGTCATTTCCATTTGCAAAACCGGATCTTCAAATATCACCGCATTTTCCGGTGTTTCAACAACATGAACCTGTGTTTCAAAAAGGACTGTTCCATCACTGTCTTTCACATAAATCATTGCTGCTCCTGTTTTTAAAGCATGTAATTTTAATGTAATTTTTTGTTCCGGTATAGTATTATAATTATCTTCCTGAATCTCGTAATCTACTGCTTCACAAACTGATGGATCATCACTCTCTACTGTAATATTATTTAAATTAGCTGCAATCCATCGATATTCACGATTCCAATCAGCGTCATAATCATAGTTTTTTGTCTCATACCATGAATTGCCAATGATCATATTTTTCTCATACAGCTTTCTTTCCTTAATATCAAAAGTGCATTCTGCTGTTCCTTCATAATGTCCGATTCCTGTAATAATCGCCCGTCCGGTACCAATCTCTACATTATCTTTATATACAATGGTATAGTCCTCACCCTCTGCAAGTTTCTGTCTGCCATCCATAATGATTACTTCAGGTTTCTTTTCTGTACCATCATATTCTACAATTGTATGTTTCAGTGAAATCTGACATCTGTCCAGAGAAAACACAGGATTATCAATATCTACAAAGGGAATATCATTCTCATCTGCATAGGTTTCTGCTGCTGAACCCTTGACTCCCACAATACAAAAATACTCCGATACATTTACACTTGGAAAAACAGATTCTCCAAAATTTGTTACACTGTCAGGAATAACTATTTTTCTCAGTGCACTGCAGCCAGAGAATGCATAACTACCGATTTTTTCTATACTCTCTGGTATATTAATTTCTTCCAAATAATAACAAGAGTTAAAACAACTTTTCGGAATTTTCATTAACCCTGAAGGCAAACTAACAGATGTTATGTCACTATTAGAAAAAGTATTATCACTTAAATCAGTAATACCTTCCCCTATAACCAGTTTCTTAATGGTCTCACCTGCCCAAGGTTCCTGTCCATTGTAGTCCTCCAGTGCACCATCACCCTGGATTGTCAATGTCCCCTCTTCATCCACTGACCAAGTTACATTATCTGCTACCCTAAAAACACCAAAATCAACAGTTCCTGTATTCCAATCAAAATTATATTTAACTGAAATATAATAAGTTTGTCCGGCTTCTAATGTATAAGTAAATTTAAAATCATCACTGGTGTTAATATTATTCTCACTAGCCAGTAAATTCATTTCACTATCATAAAGCTCCGCTTCAACTTCATAGGAACCTAGGATATTATTTTCACTTATAAAAGCAAAAACATATTCTCTGCTTTCTTCAGGACTAAAAGAACCAATGGCTTTCTGTCCACCTTCCGTAACTTCAAGAGAATTTTTTCCTTCCTGAAGCACAGAATAATTTTCAGAATCTTCCGATGTCAGTACTTCAGCAGACTCCGTGTCTTCAATGTTCTCTGTTTCTGCGTTCTCTCCAATCGTATTTATTTCTTCTGTCTCTTCGATTACATCTGTTTCTTCCACCGAAACTTCCGATACTTCTATTTCCTGTTCCGCTTCCAAAGCTTCTGCCGACTCAACCGGCATCACCATTTCCTGTGCATAGGCCGTCTGCCCAAGAAGCATACTGAACACCATTACAGATGCAACAAATTTTCTTTTTTTCATAAGCTTTTCTCTCCATATTCTCTACTAATTTAATATGTACAATTCTAATACGTATACAAAAATTGTTACATATGTTCATAAAATCAGTTTACCATAGGTTTTTTACATCATTTTTACCAACGCAAAAAGTGCAGATTATTTGTAATAATCTGCACTTTTTATAAATAATGACTACATTGAATCAAGAAATAAAATATTTAATTAAAGCAGTCTGAGTAACTGCACCAGTTCATGTGACTCTTGCTCCTTTGAAGTGGTTTGTCTGGTATCAAATTGCGAAAATCTATTATCGTTATAATATTTCAACAGTTTCCGATCATTATTCGCTTCCAGAAGGTTCTTCCGCAATTATCCGTTATTATTGTTATATCCCATGTACCTCAACTTTG
>ERZ773239.1476-NODE-1476-length-17496-cov-8.030331_pt1 | contig 17496 bp, 24 predicted proteins | sample MGYA00580521_ERZ773239 | MGnify/ENA primary metagenome ERZ773239 (study PRJEB29015, sample SAMEA2737801) | human gut metagenome | biome: human gut; feature: human-associated habitat; material: faeces | place: China | collected 2012 ... | reverse complement strand
TGATCAACGCCGAGGGCAAGCGCTTCATCGACGAAGTGGGCACCCGTGACGTGGTTTCCGCTGCCGAGATCGCACAGACCGGCAGCTACAGCTGGCTGGTGGTGGATCAGGCTATGGCCGATGCTTCCAGCGTCATTCAGGGCTACATCAAGAAGGGCTACACCGTGACCGGTGAGACCTATGAGGAACTGGGCAAGGCAATGGGCGTTGATGAGGCTGCTTTTGCCGAGACCATGAACACCTGGAACGGCTATGTTGAGGCCAAGAATGACCCCGACTTTGGCCGCACCAGCTTTGCAAACCCGCTGGATACTGCTCCGTACTATGCAATCAAGGTCACTGCTGGTGTGCACCACACCATGGGCGGCCTGACCATCAACACCAACACCGAAGTCCTCAAGGAGGACGGCACTGTGATCCCTGGCCTGTTTGCAGCAGGTGAGGTCACTGGCGGTGTGCACGGTGCAAACCGTCTGGGCGGCAACGCTGTTGCAGACTTCACCGTGTTTGGCCGCATTGCAGGTAAGGCTGCCAGCGACTACGCTGCATGAGTACCCGCAAAGCACCTGAAAACGCTTCCGGCTCCAAAGGTCTGAAGCCATGGATGAAGAACCTGATCTTTGCTGCAGTGATCCTTGTGCTGGCAGCAGCGCTGTATTTCGGCGTGCGCGCAGCACACAGCAGCAAGGGCAGCGGCCTGCAGGCCACCGTCGATTTTGGCGATGGCATCACCGAGACTCTGCCGCTGGATACAGACCACGATTACCTGTATGATGTGGGCAATTATGTCGTGCATCTGCAGGTAAAGGATGGTGCCATCGCGTTCTTGGACAGTCAGTGCCCGGACCATGTGTGCGAGCAATTCGGCTGGCTGGACAAGGACGGCGCATGGGCGGCGTGCATCCCGGCAGGGGTGTATGTCATCGTGGAAGAAACGGCAGAATAAAGATCATACTGCAAAAAGGGGCAGCGCTCCGGGTAACCGGAACGCTGCCCCTTTGTTTGCATCTTCAGAATGGCCAAAACTTTTCTGCCTTTTGCGGGTGTCAGTCCGTCAGGGGCATGATGCTCTCCGGTGCGGCGCACAGAAAGGCGGGCAGTGCCGGGGCAGGGGAGGAAAGCGTGAGTTTGCTTACCTTCCACCACAGGCGGATGTCATGATCCGGCGCGGTGCAGATGAAGTTCCAGTCAAAAGGATTTTCGCTGGAAGAAAGCGGCTTCACGGGCAGGGCATTGAGAGCGTCCGGGCTGCAGGGGGCAAAGTCGTGGGCGCGGATGCCGACAGCGGTGCAGTTTTTCGGCACCGGCAGAGCCAATTGCAGTGGTGCGTTCCAGCCGGGCAGGCGCACCGTATGCGCATCCACCCGGGTGCAGGGCAGGATGTTCTTGCACCCGGTCAGCCGGGCTGCCGTGACGCTGCGCGGGTCGGCAAAGACATCTCGTGTATGGCCGGTGCGCAGCACACGGCCGCTGTCAAGCACGACCATCTCCGGGCACAGGCGGTACGCCTCGTCCCGGTTGTGGGTAACGAGAAGCGCTGTTCCGTCAAAACCGGACAGCAGGCTGCCGACTTCGCCCTCCACTTCCTCGCGCAGGTAGCTGTCCAGCGCACTGAACGGCTCGTCCAGCATCAGGATGCGGGGGTTTCCCACAAGGATACGGGCCAGCGCAGTGCGCTGCTGCTGCCCGCCGGAAAGCTGGGCCGGATAGCGCCTGGCCAATTTTTCCAGCCGCATGGCCCGCAGCATTTCGGCGCAGCGGGCCTGCCGGGCAGCACGGTTTTTTTCGGCTTTCAGGCCGCAGAGGATATTCTGCTCCACCGTCATGTTGGGAAAGAGGGCGTAGTTCTGGAACAACAGCCCTGCACCCCGCTGCTGGGGCAGAAGGTCGATGTGCTGCTCGCTGTCGAACAGTACCTGCCCGTCCAGCACGATGCGGCCGGAGTCCGGCTTTACGATACCGGCGATGCAGCGCAGGGTCATGCTCTTGCCGCAGCCGGAAGCGCCCAGCAGGGCGGTGGCGGTGTCCCCGGCAGAAAACTCGGACCGCAAGATAAAACCGTCCAGCTTTTTCTCGATGTTCACTTCCAGACTCATGCGCGGCCACCTGCCTTCTGTTTCTTTTCCAGCAGATTCACTGCCAGCAGCACCACTGCCGAGATGACGATATCCACCAACACCCAGCGCATGGCCCCGGCTTCGTCGTTGGTGCGCCAGAGCTGGTATACGGTGGTGGCGATGGTGGCCGTTTTGCCGGGTGTGTAGCCTGCGATCATGCTGGTGGCACCATACTCGCCCAGCGCCCGGGCAAAGGCCAGCACCGTGCCCGCCAGAATGCCCTGTCGGCAGTACGGCATCCGCACCCGCCAGAAGATCCATGTGTCGGACTGCCCCAGTGTCTGGGCCGACCATGCCAGCGTTTCGTCAAAGCTTTCGAATGCGCCGCGTGCGGTGCGGTACATCAGCGGGAATGCCACTACGATGGAAGCAAAGATCGCGCTGTACCAGTTCATGACAAGCTTCACGCCGAAATGCTCCATGAAAAAAATACCCAAAGGCCGCTTTGCTCCGAAGAGCAGCAGCAGAAAATAACCCACCACGGTGGGCGGCAGTACCATGGGCAACGTGAGCACCACATCCAGCACACCCTTGACGGTGCGGGGCAGCTTTGCAATATAATAAGCAGCAAAAATTCCGAGGAAGAACACCGCCGCGCAGCTGATGAGGGCGATGCGCAGGCTGTTCCAGAGAGGATACCAGTCCATTGTTGTTCTCCTGTTCTTTATGGAATGAAACGGATGATCTTTCACAGTACGGTACAGGATACGGTGCCGCCCACCGGGATAAAAACGATCTCAAAGAATAAAATACAAAAAATGGGCAAGTTCGTCAAGCGGAAAACCGTCCGAATTTTTGTGTCCGGCTGTGAAAATTACAGGAGCGTGGATGCCGGATGCGGCAAGGGGGGAAATATCTCTGCGGCGGGCCTTTCCGAACGGTCCTGGACGAAAAACAGTTCGGGTCAGGGAGCACTGGCAGAAGAGCGGTACAAAAAGATGCCGTAAAAGGCCAAAAGGGAACTTTATGGTACCGTTTTATCTGTAGAATATCCTCAGAAGAAGCAGAAATGCTCTGCGGATGGAGGAAAAGACGATGGCAAATGAGGACTACGGGTATTTTGGCAAAGGTTCCACGGGATATGCCCAGTATATGACGGCGTTCAACCGAAACTTCGGCGGCTCGTCCGGCGGCGGAGGAAACCATAGCGGCGGGGGAAACGGCAGCGGATGCTCATGTGCCGCGGCGCAGCCGACCTATTCTTTCATTTCCTGAATGCTCATATCGCACTTTTTCAGGCAGATAAGGTCCTTCAGCCATTTGACGTCATGTTCGTCGAAGACGCGGCGGTTGTTCGCATCCCGTTTGACGTTGGGGACAAGTCCCTCGTTGCAATAAAATTTCAGGGTCTGATAGGTCATATCCAGCTCCCGGCAGACCTGCATCATCGTGTACATAGTGTGTCCCTCCTGTGGCAGCAAATGGAATTGTTACAAAAAGTTCACCCGCTTTGCACAGGTGGTGTTTGATAAGCAGACGGCGGAAGAAGGTCTGGACGCACTGGAAGCCTTTGTCAAGGAATGCGGCCTGCCGACAAAGATGGGCCAGCTCAGATCGAAGGCCGAGATCACCCCGGAGGTGCTGCGCAAGGTGGCTGATACCTGCAACATTATCAAGTGCAACCCCCGCACCCTCACCCGGGACGAAGTGTACGATATCCTGATGGAGTGCATGTAAAAGAAACAGAAGAAAATGCAATGCCCACCCTGTGCCTGCATGGGGTGGGCATTCTTTGTCCGGTTCCTTTTTTTGCAGGGAGAAGTGTGATATACTCAGTTTGGCAAAAGGAATGTTGAAACGGAGAGGAAATAAACATGACGATGGAAGAACGGGCAGCAGCGGCTGCCGAACTGAAAGCAGCCGGTAAATGCAACTGCACCCAGTCGGTGCTGAGGGTATTTGCAGATAAGCTGCCGATGGATGAGGACACTCTGATGAAGCTGGGCGCAGGCTATGCGGCCGGCATGGGCTGTATGGAAAGCACCTGCGGTGCCCTGATCGGGGCTGTGATGGTGGCTGGTATCTGCACGGACGGCAAGAGCACGCCCCGTGTTTCCGGCCAGCTGGTACGAAACTTTGAGGCAAAGTGTGGCGCAACCATCTGCAAGGAGCTGAAGGGCATCGAAACCGGTGCGCCGCTCTGCCCCTGCCCGGAGTGTGTCCGCAATGCGGTGCTGGCACTGGGCGAGGTGCTCGGCCCGGAGGCAGAATAATGCGGGGCTTGGAACTGTCATCAATGCACTGGCCATCCTTGCAGGCGGAGCGCTGGGCATCCTGTGCAGGAGCTTTTTGCAGGAACGCTACCAAGACACCATCATCAAGGCCACCGGCTTTTCAGTGGTGTTTCTGGGCGCGGCAGGCACCCTCTCCAAAATGCTGAACGTCTCGCCGGACGGCAGCGGCTATGAGGCGCGTTTTTCCAAATGCGGCATCTGCGCCCTGATGCAGGAGTTGAGACTTTCCGACCTGACCCCTGCCATGTGCCATCTGGATTACGCCATGAGCGAGGCGGGCGGCGCAACAAATTTTGTGCGCATGTATACGCTGGCTTCGGGTGGACCGTACTGTGACTGCGGCTATAAAAAGAAGCAGATGTGAAGGAACAGACATAAAAGAAGATGGAATAAAAATCGCGTGGTCTGCATTCGCAAAGGCAGTTCACGAAGCTGTGCGTTTTCCAGAAGCAGTATGCGATGTGAAACTCACAGTTGCTGCAAAACGATTTATATTTTTTAAAACCCAAAAAAGCGGATTTCTGCAATTTGATTCTTGTGGAAAAAATGGTGTAGAATGGTGTAGAAAAACGTGGATCGGAACGAAAATGGCTGAGAAATTAACTGTAAGAGTAACACGCAGCATCGTGATATGAAGACTTATAAAGGATGATATGAAAAGTTGTAAAATCCTATTTATTTGCCACGGCAATATCTGCCGCAGTCCGATGGCGGAATTTGTAATGAAAGATTTAGTGGAAAAAGCGGGGCTTTCCGCTCAGTTTGAAATCGCATCGGCGGCGACCAGCATGGAAGAAATCGGCAACCCGGTCTATCCGCCGGCACGGCAGAAGCTGGCGGAACACGGTATCTCCTGTGCTGGGAAAACGGCCCGGCAGATGACCCGGCGGGACTATGAAAACTACGATTATATTATCGCCATGGACCACAACAATCTGCGCAACATGGCCCGCTTTGTGGGCGGCGACCCGGAGCGCAAAGTATCGCTGCTGATGGACCACACCCGCCGCCTCGGTGATGTGGCGGACCCATGGTATACCGGGGATTTCGAGGCAACATGGCAGGATGTTCTGGACGGCTGCACAGCCCTGCTGGAAGAACTGCAAAAGGGGGAAAACAGAAAATGACGATCGCACAGATCATGGAAAAGATGATCGCTTTTTCGGAGGGAAATATCCACGATATCACACACCTGAGCTGCGTGTGGACCTATGCCAGAACGATCGGTGAGCTGGAAGGGCTGGATGCAGAGACGCAGTTCATTCTGGAAGTGGCGGCCATTACGCACGACATTGCCTGTCCGCTCTGCCGCAAAAAGTATGGTAATACGAACGGAAACTATCAGGAGCGGGAGGGCGGCCCGCTGGTGCGGACATTTCTGGCAGGTACCGGCATGACGGCAGAGCAGATCGACCGGGTGGCTTTTCTGGTGGGGCACCACCACAGCCCGGCGCAGATCGACGGCATCGATTATCAGATCCTGATTGAAGCGGATTACATCGTCAATGCGTCCGAGAGCGGATACAGCAGGAAAGCTATCCGCGATTTTGTGGAGCACACGATGAAAACAGTCAGCGGCATCCGGCTGATCAAAGCGGTGTTTGACCTCTGATAGAATCGGAGCGGTAAACCTTGACTTGAAGCTGGCTTTAAGTGCGATGATTGATATGCAAAAGACGCAGTATTCCAAGTTGCTCTCGGCCATCCCGGAGCCGGACATTGCTATCTCCATGGGCTGCAACGTGGGCTGCCCGTTCATCGGAAGACCCTTCGATGACAACTGGGGACTGGACGACCCAACAGGGAAAAGCGACGAGGAGTTCCGGGCGGTGATCGAACAGATCCGGGAAGATGTCCTTGCGCTGAAGAAAAGGCGGAGCGGAAATAACAATAAACCCATTGACATAATATGAAAATAGGATTATAATAACGCCATCCAAAACAGGGAGGAACGGCAGATGCTGGCTTACCATGCGGCCCGGCGCATGACCGGGCGAATGCCTTACTCCCAGACAGTTTTCTGGCAGGAAGCCTGAATCCAAGCAGGACGATGCCGTTGTCTGGGAGCATGATCCGAAAAGAAACTGCAGAACAAAAAAGGAGAACCGACAATGGCAGACTATAAACTGTGGAACGCACTGAAGGACGCTAAAAAATATCGCTGGGTGGAGCTTTCCCACTCGCTGAACAACGACAGCCCTTACTGGTCCGGCATCCCGGATGGCTCGGTGGAGCTGGCCAAGACCGTGTGGGACTGGGGCAAGCCGGAGCTGGAATGCCTCATCCAGACCTTCAAATTCCCCGGCCAGTTCGGCACCCACATTGACTTTCCGGGCCACTTTGTCAAGGACAGGGCGCTGTCGGAGCAGTACGACGTGAACGACCTTGTTTTCCCGCTGGTGGTCGTGGACATCTCCGAGCAGGCAAAGAAGAACCCCCGTTATGCTGTGACGGTGGAGGACATCAAGGCCTATGAAGCTGAGTACGGCCCCATCCCGGACGGTGCTTTCGTGGCACTGCGCAGCGACTGGTACAAGAAGTGGCCGGACATGAACGCACTGTCCGGCATCGACGCCGAGGGCAAGGAGAATGCACCCGGCTGGTCGTTGGAAGCACTGGAATACATCTACAAGGTGCGCAATGCCGCAGCCAACGGGCATGAAACACTGGATACGGATTCCTCTGCTGTGGCGGAAGAGCAGGGCGACCTTGCCTGCGAACGCTATGTGCTGGCGAACAACAAACTGCAGGTGGAAGTGCTGGCCAATCTGGACAAAGTCCAGCCTGCTGGTGCGGTGATCGTGGTCTCCTATCCGCGCATCGAAGGTGCCACCGGCCTGCCTGCACGGGTCTGGGCTATTACGGAATAAGGACGGGAAACGGCAAAAATGTCGTTTGAAAAAGCAAATGCAGACCTCGAAGCCAAAGGGCTGGGAGATCATATCATCGTGCTGAACGAGTCCTCTGCCACGGTGGCGGAAGCGGCGCACGCACTGGGCGTGGAACCGGCCATGATCGCAAAAACGCTGTCGGTCCTGCAGGGTGAAACGCCGGTGCTTATCGTGACCGAGGGCACCGCCCGACTGGACAACCACAAATACAAGAGCCTGTTCCACATCAAGGCGAAGATGATCCCCTATGATGACGTGGAGACTCTTGTCGGCCATGCGCCCGGCGGCGTGTGTCCCTTTGGCATCAACGAGGGCGTGGAGGTTTATCTGGACGAAAGCCTGCGTAAATTTGAGACGGTCTACCCTGCAGCGGGCAACGGCCACACGGCTGTCCGGCTGACCTTGCCGGAGCTGGAAGCTGCTGCCGGTGCAAAGGACTGGGTGGATGTATGCAAGGAGCCGGAGGCAGAATAAGGTACGCCTGAACCGGATGATAGAAATGCAAAAGAACGCTCACCCCATTCTGGACGAATCGTCCGGGCAGGGTGAGCGTTTTTTTCTGTGGAATGCGGAAAAGGGGATGCAAGTCGGCATCAGGAATCCTGCTTCATCCACTGCGCCAGTGCATCGGCGGTCTGCTGCTGTTGTTCTTCGGCGGTGAGCGTCGGGGTGCCGTCACCCTTCTGGGTGCCGTAGCTGCCGAAACCGGCGTGGCAGCCGCCTTCCAGAATCACTTCGGTCGTATCGGCAGGGATGTTCCGATGATTTTATTATAAAACTCTGCGACGGAAACTGCAAAGGCGATTCTTCACAAAAAATCCGGCAGGAAAATTGCAGCAAAATGCCCACGGGACGCATGTGCTTGCGTCTGTCTGCCGGATGTGGTAGGATGGAGAAAACGCACAGGAGGAAAACAGCGATGCCCTTTCTGATGATCCGCAATGATATCACCCGGGTGGAGGCGGACGCCATCGTCAACCCGGCCAATCCCGCTCTGCTGCAGGGTAGCGGCACCAGCCGCGCCATTTATCAGGCGGCGGGCGAAACGGAACTGACTGCCGCGTGCAAAGCTATCGGGGATTGCGCTCTGGGCGGGGCGGTGTGCACACCGGCGTTCGGTCTGCCGGCAAAGTATATCTTTCATACGGTCTGCCCTGCTTGGCGCGGCGGCACTGCCGGTGAGGCGCAACAGCTGGCCGGGGCCTACCGCGCAGCGCTGGAACTGGCCGTGGAATACCATTGCGAGAGCGTGGCGGTTCCGCTGCTTTCCACCGGAAACTACGGCTATCCGAAAGAGCAGGCATTCCGCATTGCGGCAGATGTCATCACCCGGTTTGTGCTGGAGCATGACCTGACGGTCTATCTGGTGCTGTACGACCGGGAGTCGCTGGCGACCGGGCAAAAGCTGTTCGCCGACGTGGCGGAGTACATCGACGACCACTATGTTGCCGGAAAGGACGAAAGCTACTGGTTCGGGCGGCGCCGCGGACGGCAGGAACCGGAAGCAGTATTTGCACAGCCGGAAGTGGCGATGCCGGAACGACCGGCAGCCCCGGCGGCACCCGGCAGTCTGCAGAGCCTGATGGACAATCTGGGCGAAAGCTTTGCGGCCCGGCTGGTGCGTCTCATCGACGAGCGGGAACTAAAGGACTCCACTGTATACAAGCGGGCCAACATCTCCCGGCAGCTCTTTTCCAAAATTCTGTGCAGCACAAACTACAATCCCAAAAAGAAAACCGTGCTGGCCTTTGCGGTGGGGCTGCGCCTGACCGAGCAGGAAACGACTGACCTGCTGAAAAGTGCGGGCTACGCATTCTCGGACAGCTCCAAACAGGACTGGATCGTCCGGTACTGTCTGGAACACAAAATTTATAATATCAATCAAATCAATGCACTGCTGTTCGAGTACGACCAGGATCAGCTGGGCAACTGAAAGTGTCGCCTGAAAGTTGACCTTCTGCCTCCGGTTTTGTGGTATCCTTTTGCCATCGAGCAAAATGACTGCAAAAACGGAGGTTGATTTTATGTTGGGAGCAATTCTGGGCGATATCGTGGGCAGCCCCTACGAGTTTGACTGCAATAATTATAAGCACAAGGATTTTCCGCTGCTGAGCGCACGGTCGAGGTTTACCGATGATACGGTCATGACGATCGCAGTGGCGCAGGGGCTGCTAGCCGGGCAGGGCAACCCGGGACGGACATTTGCCGAGGTGCGGGAAACGATGGGGCTTTGGGGTGAAGCATATCCCCATGCCGGGTACGGCGGGATGTTCCGCCGCTGGCTGCACTCGGAACATCCGCATCCTTACGGCAGCTTCGGCAACGGGTCGGCCATGCGGGTGTCGGCGGCGGGGTGGCTGTTCGATACGCTGGAAGAAACGTTGGAAATGGCAAAGGTGACTGCCGAAGTCACCCACAACCACCCTGAGGGCATCAAGGGTGCGCAGGCAACTGCAGCGGCCATCTTTCTGGCGCGCACCGGCAGCAGCAAACAGAAGATCCGCCGTTACACGGAGAAGACCTTCGGGTATGATCTGAGCCGCACCTGCGACGAGATCCGCCCCGGCTACCGTCATGTGGAAACCTGCCAGCAGACCGTGCCGGAAGCCATCACGGCCTTTCTGGAAAGCACCGGCTACGAGGATGCGCTGCGCAACGCGGTATCCCTTGGCGGCGATAGCGACACCCTCGCCTGCATCACGGGCGGCATTGCCGAAGCGTTCTACGGTATGCCGCCGTACCTGCAGGCGGAAACGCTGAAGCGCCTGCCGGAAGATCTGCGGGATATCTATGAGCAGTTCCGGGAAGAAGCGGCCCGCCACGCTTTTTTTTCATCCGTAAAATGAAATTGCTTCTTGTCCTCTTTCCTGTGAGGGATTATAATAAAAAAGATAAAAAATACAAGGAGAGTTTCGGCAATGAATTCCTCACAAGACAGCACAGCATCCCCAAAGAACCTTTTTTCGCGGTATAAGGAGCACATCACCGGCGCAATTTTTGCGGGTCTGGTGCTCGGCATCCTCACCGGCCTGTTTCTGGCAGGGCGCTTCCCGGCGGTGCTCACCGTGACCCAGCTGCTGGGCAGCATCTACATGAATGCCCTGAACATGATGATCTTCCCGCTGGTGTTCTGCTCCATCGTGGTGGGCATCACCAGCATCGGCAATGCCAAAACCACCGGCAAGATCACCGGCGGTGCCATGATCTTTTTCCTGTGCACCACGGCGCTTGCCAGTCTTGTGGGTCTGGTCATTCCCCGCGCCATCCATCTGGGTGAGGGTGTCCGGTTCGAGATGGCCACTTCGGACATTGAGGCCAGCAAGATGACCAGCATTCTGGATACCCTCAAAAACCTCATTCCCTCTAACCCGGTGGCGGCCTTTGCCAACGGCAATATGCTGCAGGTGCTCACCTTTGCGGTCATCATCGGTTTCACTCTCATCGCCATTGACGAAAAGGGCGAACCGCTGCTGAAAGTCATCGAGGCAGGCAACGAAGTCTGCCTGAAGATCATCAGCACCGTGATGTACTTCACGCCGGTGGGTGTGTTCTGCACCATCGTTCCGGTGGTGGAGGCCAACGGCACCGACACCATCCTCTCGCTGGCAACCCAGCTGGTGATCCTGTACATTGCCTTCTTCGGTTTTGCCGCTGTGGTGTACGGCGGTGCGGTCAGGTTCCTGGGCAAGGAAAGCCCCATCCGCTTTGTCAAGGCCTGCCTGCCCGCAGCGCTGAACGCCTTCGGCACCTGCTCCAGCTCGGCCACCATCCCCATCAGCAAGCAGCGCATGGAAGAGGAAATGGGTGTGTCGGATAAGATCACCAGTATCGCCATCCCGCTGGGTGCAACGGTGAACATGGATGCCGTTTCCATCCTGATGTCCTTCATGATCGTCTTCTTCGCCAATGCCTGCAGCGTGGAGGTGAGCACTTCCATGATGGTGGTCATCCTGCTGGCCAATGTCATCCTGTCGGTGGGCACGCCCGGCATTCCCGGCGGTGCCATTGCGTCCTTTGCGGCGCTGGCCACCATGGCCGGTCTGCCCGCGGGCGTCATGGGCGTTTATATCAGCATCAACACCCTGTGCGACATGGGCGCGACCTGCGTCAATGTCATCGGCGATATGGCCGGCTGTGTGGTGCTGAAGGAAAAAATCAAACTGGAAGAGTGATCCCAGAAAGGAGAAAATCATGGAATTTACCAATGTGATCGAAAAGCGCTATTCCTGTAAAAATTACAGTGCACGGAAGGTGGAGGACGAAAAGCTTACTGCCATCCTGAACGCCGGACGTGTTGCGCCTACGGCCAAGAACTTTCAGGAGCAGCGCATCTATGTTGTCCGTTCGGAAGAGGGCCTTGCAAAGATCGATGCGGCAACGCCGTGCCGCTACGGTGCGCCGGTCTGCCTTGTGGTGGCATATGACCGCAGCAATATGTTCACATACCCCGGCGGAAAGCACACCTCCGGCGCAGAGGACGCCGCCATTGTGGCGACCCACATGCTGCTGGCTGCAGCCAATGCAGGGGTGGACAGCTGCTGGATCAACTTCTTCGACCCGGAAAAACTGGCCGCAGAGCTGGGCCTGCCGGAAAACGAAGAAGTGCTGATGTTGATGGACCTCGGCTATGCCGCCGAAGGTGCAGGCCCGCTGGCAAACCACGGCCTGCGCAAGCCGCTGGAAGAAACAGTCGCTTACCTCTGAGAAAAATAAAACAGCGCAGATAGAAATATCCCCGATGCCGGATGCCCGGTATCGGGGATATTTTTTGGACCGTATTTTTATGCCCCAAAAATCACTGCAGCTTGGAGACGATCTCTTCGGCAGACATGCCGCTGGCCAGCAGTTTTTTCAGCACAGCCTCGGCTTCGGCCTTCTTTGCGTTCTCGGCAGCTTTGGTCTCGGCAGCAGCCTTTTTGGTCTCTGCCTTGGTCAGCTCCTTGGTGGCGGCCTTTACAGCAGCCTTGGCGGTTTTCAGCTGTGCCTTCAGCTCATCGATGTTGGCAGTCAGTGCTGCAACAGTGGCTTCTGCCTGCTCTTTGGCAGCAGTTTTTTCAGCGATGAGTGCTGCATAATCGATCTTATTTTTTGCGGTGCGTGCAGCGCGGGGAGTATGGACTTTATTTTTGCTTCCTTTGGGTCTGGGCATGGGGGGTGTCCTCCGTTTCATAAAAATAAATTTGTAATCTTAGTATATTTCCGAACGCGATAAATTGCAATAGAAAAATGCCAAAAAATTATCAGAAATAGATAAATCCGGGATACAAAATCGGAAGCATGAAATTTGCCGAAAAACGAACGTAAAATCCATCGATAAAAAGAAACTAAAGTTCATGATGTCGGTCATCCTGACCATTGCTTCGCTGGGCACCCGCGTGGCGCTGGCCTATCTGCTCTCGGCTACGCCGCTGGGGGTCACGGGCATCTGGCTCAGCGTCCCGATCGGCTGGGCGCTGGCGGACGCCATCGGCATCGGGTACTACCTCAAAACCAAAACGGCATAACGAAACAGCCGGGAGGCGTTCCAAAAGGGAAGCCTCCCGGCTGTTTTTTTATAAGTTGTGTGCTCTGCCCGGTTACTTGAGCAGGGCGCTGTGGTCTGCGCCGCCAATGGTCAATGCCGCGCGGGGGCCGGTGTGGGTCCAGACGACGGCCGTTTCATCGGGGGCGTCGGGTTCAGCCGCCAGCAGGGCGTCCACCGAGACCGTGGTGGAGCGGGAGAGCAGGGTGGTGAACACAAGGGTCTTCACGCCCTGAGCCTTCAGGGTGCGGACCATGCCCAGCGTCAGGTGGGCCGAGGTCACGATGCCGTTGGCGCGGATGGTCAGGGTCGTGCCGTTCTGGGTGCAGGTGTGGGTGATCTGCTTGCCCAGAACGTTGGTGACATACAGCCCCTCCACCGTGACCGGGCGCTCCACTTCCGAAGGTACTTCTGCCGCTTCCGTTTCGGTGGGCGCTTGCTCGCGTACAACATCACCGGGCTGGGAAACATCGTCGCCCTTCGCATTGCGGCGGGTGATGGTCGTGCCCACCTGCAAACCGGAGAACCGCGTTTCGCCGTTGATCGAATCGCCAATGGCTACATCGCCGCCGCCAGTGGCGTCGATCGTCACCTTGCCTTCAACGGTAATATCAGACTTTACCTCAGTAGCACCGTCAGCAACGCTGCCGCTGCCGATGGCCGCAGCACCACCGGGAAGAGAAACATAGTCATCCTCATAAGCTCCGCCGCCTGTAGCAGTAATGTTAGGAGAACCGGCTTCGGTGCTCTTGATGGAAACTTTGTTTCTGGTATCCTCGGTGTCGGGTTCTGTTTCTGCGCCGCCACCGATACCGGCAGCACCAGCGCCGCCCTGTGCATTTTCGATGGTGACATTGCCCTCGATGGTCACGTCACCAGTGCCATGAACACCGCCGCCAATACCGGCACCTTCATCGCCGCCGGTGGCGTTGCCGATTTGAGCGTTGCCTCTAATGATTACATTGCCGATGCCAAGAACGCCGCCGCCAATGCCGGAACCACCATAACCACTTTTTGCATTTTCGATTTTGGCGTTGCCTTCAATGGTCACGTTGCCGACAGAGGGAACGAGGGCACCATAACTAGTAGTGCCTTGGCCGCTGCCGATGCCAGCGCCGTTTGCGCTGCTTTCGGCATTTTCAATGACTGCATTCCCTCTGATGAGGATCTCGCTGTCACCATAGGTGCCACTGCCGATGCCGGCTCCAGCTCCACCGCCCTGTGCGTTTTTGATGACTGCATCACCTTCAATGGTCACTGTGCCCAGACCCTGAAAGCCGCTGCCGATGCCAGCAGCCATATAGCCACCAGAGGCTTCGGTGATGGTGCCGCCGCTGATGGTGACAGTGCCATTTCCTCCAATGAGGGTGCCAGATGGTTTCGGTTTCGCGCCATAACCGCCGCCAATACCGGCACCATAGTCGCCCGTAGCCTTTGCGGTGATATCGCCGTCGGTAACTGTGACAGTACCATTGCCGTAGGCACCGCCGCCAATACCGGCACCCAGACTGCCGCCCGTAGCGGTGATCGTACCACCGGAAATTGTCACATCGCCGTCACCGCCGACGGCGGCGTACTTGTCACCGGCACCGCCGCCAATACCGGCAGCCCCATTACCACCCGTGGCGGTGATCTCACCACCCGTAATGGTCACTTGGCCGTCGTGTTCGTCACTGCCGCCGATACCGGCACCGTCGATACCACCGTTGGCAGTCAAACTGCCAGTAGTATCGGACGCACTGCCCTTTGCGGAGCCATCATCATTCTTTTCGTCCTGAATCGTCAGCGTGCCGCTGTCGTCGGTCTTGTTATGCTCCAGACCGGCGTGGCCATATCCGCTTGTCAGCGTGTTGTTGCCGTTCAGCTCGATGTTCGTATTGCCGCTGCCGGTAACGCTTACAGCGGTCTTATAGGCGTTCGGGTCATAACCATACTTGTACCCTTCGTCTACATTGATCGTTACGTTATCCAGCGTGACATTCACCGTCTTGCCTTCATCTGCATCGATCGTTACTGTATTCGAAGACGCGGTAGAAGAGTCCTTGCTTTTAATAACGGTGTCCGTATCATTCTCTTTTGTCGTACTTCCCTGTGTGACATTGTTGCCGGTTTCACCAGCCGAAATCGAGATGTCACCATCTTCAATGTACCATGTATCCGCAAAGGCGGGGAGCGTCATCCCGACCACAAGGGCGGCGGTGAGGGCGAGGGCGGCGGCGCGCTTTGCGGTGGAGCGGCGGGCTGTTTTGACCGCAGAAACCGGGCTGTGCCCCAGAACACGCATGGCGAGTTTGCGATAAGAGATCATAAGTGGTGCCTCCTTGCAAAGTTTCAAATCCGGTAAAACATGGGCTTGTGCTTGTAAGGAAATTATACCACTCTCGGGGGGGATGCAAGTAAAACTGCGTGAAAGGCGGCGCTATTATGCAGTTTTTGACCCACATTATTTTCCTCTTGAACCTGCTCAAGGCCCTTATCAACCATTTCAGCTAAGGACGGTGACTGAATGGAAACCGTTCTCAAAGCCATTGCCGACTGGATCAAAGGCATCCTGACGGCAGGCATTATGTCAAACCTTTCCGGTCTGTTCGACGATGTGAATACCCAAGTAGGCAACATCGCCCAGCAGGTGGGCACCAAGCCCTCCAGCTTTGAGCCGAGAGTGTTTGCCATGATCGAAGCCCTCTCCCGGAATGTGGTGCTGCCCATCGCAGGCATCATCCTGACCTTCATCGCCTGTTATGAACTCATCGAGATGATCACCCAGCACAACAACATGGCGCAGTTTGCGGAGGTTGAGTTTCCTATGGACTGATTTTTGCCGCCTGCGGGCGGCGTACATAGAATTTTTCATTAAAGAAAAACAGCCGTTTCCGCTTAAATAAAGAGAAACAGCTGCCTTTTTCAAAAATTTGTTGTCACATGGAAATCCAGCCCAGCGTATTGGCCACTGAACTGATCAGAATGATTGCTGCAAAGACAGGGCAAAGATAGCGAATCATAAAGTTGAAAATCTTTTTGCGGCGGAACGGCTTACCGTCCACGGTGACTTCTTCTTCGATTTTTTCTACGCCGATGACACGGGATACCAGCAGGCAGGTGGCAATGGCGGCGATGGGCATCATAACAGAGTTTGTCAGAAAATCGAAGAAGTCCAGAAACTGCATCCCGAACACCGTCACACCGGCCAGCGGGCCGTAGCCCAGCGCGGACAGACTGCCTAAGACAACCATGATAATACCAATGCAGGCGGTAGCCATCTGTCGGTTCCAGCCGAGTTCATCTTCAAAGGTGGAAACGGCACTCTCTGTCAAGGCAATGGAACTTGTAACAGCGGCAAAGAGAACCAACAGGAAGAACAGTACGCCTACAACATGGCCGAACCCCATGCTTTCAAATACTTTGGGAATTGTAATGAACATCAGCGAAGGGCCTGCCTGCAGGGTGTTCGGGTCACCGCCAGAAAAAGAAAATACGGCAGGAATAATCATCAGGCCGGCCATGATCGCAATGGCTGTATCAAAAATTTCGACATTTTCCGTGGATTCTTCAATGGAAACATCCTTTTTCATATAGGAGCCGAAGGTCACCAGAATGCCCATGGCAATGGACAGAGAGTAGAACATCTGGCCCATAGCGGTGACAACAGTCATCCATGAAAAGTTTGCAACGTTGGGAATCAGGAAATACTTGACACCGGCCAATGCGCCCGGACGGGTGACCGAGTAAATAGCTATGACCACAGATAACACCACCAGAACAGGCATCATCAGTTTGGACACACGTTCCACACCATTACGAACACCGGCAAAAATGATGCTCAGCGTGAAAACCGTAAAGATGAGGAAACATACTTCGGCAGACTGGCCGCTGGAAATAAAAGCGGAAAAATAGCCATCCTGTGCTAACTCACTGCCGTGTCCACTGACATAGGCGGAAAGATAACGGATGACCCAGCCACCGATGACCGAATAGTACGGTACGATCAGAATGGGAATGATGGCATTGATCCATCCGCCAAACTTCAGCTTGCCGCTCTTGCCAAATGCTCCGAAAGCGCCGACCGGGCTCTTTTTGGTCATGCGGCCCAGCGCGGTTTCTGCCACGATCATGGTGTAACCAAAAGTAACGGCCAGCACAATGTACACCAGCAGAAAAATACCGCCGCCATATTTTGCGGCCAGATACGGGAAACGCCAGATGTTGCCAAGGCCAACGGACGCGCCTGCGGCCGACAGCACAAAGCCGATCTTGCCGGAGAACGCGCTCCGCTTTTTGTGTTGAGATTCCATATTTTTCTCCTATCTCAAATTCCAAAACGAACGAATCCAGTGTAACACAAGCCATCGGTAAATTCAATGCACCGGAACAGTAATGTTGCCATGCCCGGCCCCGCAGGCGTTCTTGTGTTCCCCCCGCCGCCGTGTTACAATAGTCTCAGGCGTTTTTCGTGTTTTTTGTCAAAGCCGGTCGATTTTTGCCGTGCTTTGCTTTACGAATTGCACTTTGTTGAAAAATTTCAACTCAAAGGAGAGATTTCATGGCGCAGACCAGACAGAACATGGGGAGCGGCAATGTCAAAAAGCTGCTGCTCCAGCTCATGATCCCCGCCGTTGTGGCTCAGGTGGTCAACCTGCTGTACAACATCGTGGACCGTATTTATATCGGCCATATTGCGGGCATTGGCGCGGCGGCGCTGACGGGTGTGGGCCTGTTTGCCCCCATCCTGATGC
>ERZ773239.1465-NODE-1465-length-17581-cov-6.266404_pt1 | contig 17581 bp, 17 predicted proteins | sample MGYA00580521_ERZ773239 | MGnify/ENA primary metagenome ERZ773239 (study PRJEB29015, sample SAMEA2737801) | human gut metagenome | biome: human gut; feature: human-associated habitat; material: faeces | place: China | collected 2012 ... | reverse complement strand
TCTCTTAAATTAGTCTACTCTTTTTTAAACTGTCCTTGACAAAGGGTATAGTTTATTTCGTATTAACCCTGCATGTCTTTTTTTTATCTTACTATATTCTTTAATTTTTCATCTAATTCTTCTTCAGATAAGTCTTTTATTTTATCAATATCATAATAGAAATTTGCATATCTAAATTTACTTGCTCTATCAATACCAAAAGCATTTGATAAATCCTCTAAGAAATCTATTTCAGTATTTTCATACTCTCCTTCCTTTATCTTCAACTTATATTATACCTGTTTTTACTTTTAAAATCTTCTAAATATATTTTTTAGAAAACTTCCACTCTAATTATATTTCTACAAGCATTCTTTTCTTACATTTACTTATACTATACCATTCACAATTTCCACATATATCGTCCATAATTTCCTTAGTAATATGACTCTTTATGTACCTTATTAAAGATTCATATTCATATATTTTTTCTTCTAACTCAAAATATTTTATTACTTTATTATCAATAATATTAACAGTATCTGATTTGCATATATTATTTTCAGATAAATTAGGGCACTTACTACATATATCATCTTCTGAAAATATCAACTGTACTTGTACTTTTTCATTTTTTATTGATTTAACTATTTCAGTCATATTTTCGACAAACTCTCTACTATATCCTTTTCCACTATATCCTTGAGTACATAACAAATGATGTGGTCTAAGCTTTATCATAACTAATAATTCCTCTTATTGATTTATGATTTCTTAACATGGAACCAATTATAGTTGCTAATACGGCTTTAATTACACCTACTAAAATAAATGGTAATACGCATACTAAAAAAGCATTATACATATTTGAGCTTGTTACTAATGAAAATTGAATAGCTCCCAGTAGGTAGTTAGGAATTGAACCTAATATCATTGCTAAAAAAATCAAAATTTTGTTGTCTGTTCTTTCACAAATTAACCCTATAATAAAACTCATAATTGGAAAAGATAAAATAAAACCTCCTGTTGCTCCTACTATTGCACCAATTCCTGCTGAAAATCCCGAAAATACCGGTAATCCAATTGCGCCCATTAATACATAAACCAATATTGATATAAATCCCTTTTTACTACCTAAAAGTATTCCTGCTAAAGAAACAGCAAATGTTTGTAATGTTAATGGTACTCCCCCTGGTAAAGGTATTGAAATTTGTGCAAGTATTGCTGTTATTGTTGCAAATATACCACAATATACAATATCTAAAGTTTTTCTTTTCATAACAATTCTCCTTAACTTTAAATTGTTAACTATTTTAAATATTTTGGTTTACAAATATTTTATAATACAAAATTTTCTAAGTCAAACTTTTTTGTTTTATAATAAAAATATAATACTATTGCAAAATTCACAAATTAGTTTTTTAATCATTTCACCTTTAACAATATTATTTATCCATGCTTCACAAATATCATTAAGACCATAATATATTCCCGCTAATCCTCCAACTACAGCTGCTGTAGTATCTGTATCACTACCTAAGTTTACTGCTTGTAATACTGTATCTTTATAATTATCATTATTAAAAAAACACCATAAACTTGCTTCAATAGTATGAACTACATATCCTGATGACTTAATATTACATAACTTTTCATTTCCTATATTGCCTTGCAATACTCTTTCTAAAGTTTTTAAAGCTTCTAAATACTGATCATCTTTATAATAATTTAATATTACCTTTTTCATTTTTTCATAAGCTTCTTCTTTGCTATAACCATTAATAAGATTAATTGCAAACTCTACATATATTGAACAAGCTATCTTTGATATATTATGTCTATGTGTTATAGATGAAACATCATGAATTGTTTTAAACTTTTTATCTGAATCCTTCTCATATTTAAGATAAAAAGCTAATGGTAGTATTCTCATTAATGAACCATTTCCATTATCGTATTTTGATGCTCCACCTGCTTCTGTTACCTTTACTCCAGCCTCTATGTTATAAATAGCTTTTCTTGTAGTATTTCCAACATCAAAAGCTACTCCATATGGAGTCATAAATCCATATCTATACCATTTTACAAAATTATTTGCTATTTCATTTAAGTCATATCCCTTAATTAAATTATCTACTAAACATAATGTCATTGAAGTATCATCTGACCATATTCCTTTTGGTTGATTATGTGTACCATCTGATCTCATATCTATTACAGGATTTTTTTCTAACTCTTCTCTATCTTGAAATTCAACTGGCACTCCTAATGCATCACCAACTATTAATCCCCAAAGCCCCCCTTTTATAGCATCTATTATTTTTTTATTCATCTCATTACCCTCCATAATATTAATTTTTTATATTATTATAAAAATATATTAAAGGCTCTGCAGTAATGCAAAGCCTTTATTTTTCATTTATCTTTTCTTTATATTCTTTTAATTCCTCACTAGTATAAATTCTATATTAACCCATTTCAGATATTTTTTACCTCCCTTAAATATCTTCATTTAGCTCATAAAACCCTTTATAAATAATAAAAATTCTTTTTTTATGTCATTATTTTCTTCTAAAAATTCAATTAAAACTTCTATCTTAGGTTGTTTATATCTATGTCCAATTCTATTTCTTAATAATCTAGCTGAATTTAAATAATTAGCAAATTTATCAGTAAGAACATTTTTATCTTTTAATAACTTTATAGCTGAATCTATAGTGATTCCTATTTTATAAATATTATATTCTTTTAAAAGCATTGATATAAAATCTTCATATAAAATAAACATACTCAAATATTTATATTTAAGACTATTGGAAAGTTCTTTTTTTAATAGTTCATTATCAGAATATACTTGTATAAACTTTAAAGATTCCTCAATATCCTTATACTCTAATTCTAGATCATATAGTAACTTTTTTAATCTATCTTTATTCACTATCTAAAACCACCTTATCTAATCTGCTCCAAAATTCAATATTTTCTTTAAATAATTGATCATAATAATTGAATTTTTCATTATATTTATCATCTTTTATTATTATCATTTCACTATTTAAAGCTTCTATCTTAATTAGATTTTCTATATCTTCATCATTAATATCTATTAAATCTATACTTCTTTCTAAAAAATCTTCAAGTTCCAATGTCAAATTCAAATCTAAATTAGATGATATTTTATTATCTCCTATAATTGCTATATCAATATCCGACTCTTCGTTAAATTCATCTTTAGTTAAGCTTCCAAAAATAATTACATTTCTTATATTATGTTTTAAGAATATATCTTTAAACTCTTTACTTTTTACTAAAGTTAAAATCTCATCCTTAGAATTATTTCCGAATATATTTCTATTAAAACTCAAGTCAACTTACCTCCAAATCAATATTAATATAACATCCTCTTTTTTTGTTACATTTATTATTCACTACTAATTATAACACTTACATAATAGTTTTTCATTAATTTGATAATATATTTATACAAGCATATCTTGTACCATTATATTAAGATTGTTCATCTAAATTTATAAAGATAAGTTTTAGTTTTAAATTAAACCTTGGACCATTTTTGGCTTTTTATAAATGAATCATAAATGTTATTTGCATCATTTACTACACTAGTTTTAAAGTCCATTACTTTTAATAATTTTATTGCATTTCTTGTTGTTGATGGACCATATTTGAGTTTATAATCAAAAAGCACATTAGTATCTGTAATAGTTTCTCTAAAATGATAATTATCATATCCAGTTGTAATCATTTGTGTTAATTCAATATCATGAGTTGCAACTAACATACGAGCATTAGTTCTTCCAACATATTTTAGTACTGATGCTGAAGCTGATATTCTTTCAATTGTATTAGTTCCTTTTAATATTTCATCCACAAATGCCAAAATAGGAATATTACCATTTAAAGAATCCAATAACCTTTTTAAACTTTTTACCTCTGCAATGAAATAACTATCTCCTTCAAGAATATCATCTCTTATTGCCATTGATGTTATAACCTTGGAAAACTGACATCTATATTTGGAACACAATGCCATATTTAAACTTTGTGCCAGAATACAATTCAAAGCAACAGCTTTAATAAACGTAGATTTACCAGAGGCATTTGAACCTGTAAAAATAATATTTCTATCTATAGTTATTGAATTTTTTATTGGGTTGTCTATAAGAGGGTGGTAAATATTTTCTAGCTCCATGACATTTTTATCAATAAACTCTGGAGTTACATATCCATCTATACTTTCCCTATAATAAGAAAGACTTACTGCAAAATCTAATTGAGCTACTAAATCATATATTAAGTAAAGATATTCTTTATTTTCCTCTAATATCTTAGCTATATTTTGATATGCAATAATATCAATCATAAAAAACATCTTTATATATTCAGTAACAAGGTCTATATCCGAAAACAAATTAGCTCCACGCTTACTTAAAGCAAAACTATATCTTTTAACTTTTCTTAATTTTGCAAAGTTACTTAATATCTTTTCTGTCTCTAACCTAAACTTACTAAAATCATTATCTTTTATTTTAGATAATTTCTGACATAACTTAATATTATTTAATAGATATGCCATCACACTAAAATTATCTTCTAAATAAATTTTAGCACTTTGATAAAACAAAATATTAATACACATAAAAAATACTGTTCCAAATATCCCTATCTTATTATCAAAAAACATTAGTAATACTGATATTACTAAACTTACCGCCAATAATGGATATTTATAATAGCCTTTTATTTTATTAAAATCAGGGTTATAAACAAAATTAATAAATCTCTCATCATTAATTTTCCCTACTTTTGAAAGTTCCAATTTAATAGAATTTCTTAAAGAATCATTCTTCATCAAACTATTTATCAACTCTTCAGTAATAGCCCATTTTTTGCTATCATATGCTACTTCTCTAAATTTATAGTACAAATATGTTTCCCCAAATGTTGTACTAGTATAATTTGTTCTCTTGAAAACAGTATCCATATCCAGGTCATTCCAAGTTAATTCATCAATAGATTCATTAACATTCTCGTTTTCTTTACGGGCTTTATAATACGTTCTAACAAAATTCATATCAAATTCTTCATGAAAATCTTTAGGTTTTTTACCAAATTCATTACTTATTCTATTCAATATATTAAGTTTCCTTTTATGATTACTAAAGCATATATATACTACTAATAATATTAATAGTATAAGAACTAATATCTCCATATAACCCCTCCAATTTAATAATTTTCATAGTCTGTATTATCGTCTTATAATACAATTCTTCAATACTGTACACTTTTATTATACATAATTACTAATTATAATTCTATAAAATTAGGGATATTGGGAAAATATTGTTTTATATCATTTTTAACATTTTCTATCTATAATTAGATACAAAAGTTCTATATCTCTTCTTATAAATTGTCTATTAATCTAAAAGAATTACCTATATTTTTTTTATTTATTATTATCTTTCTACATTACTTATAACTTTAATATTAATTTTATTTATCATAATATCTATTATTGCCCCTACTATAATTCCAATTGTATAACATACTAGATCACTCCATAAGAATCCAAAACCTAATATTAGCCCTCCTAAAGTTGTATTTCTTATAGCATCTATCCAAGCTGCATGATATAACTGACTTATTTCTATGCTATATGATAAAATTATTGCCCAGGAAATAATAAATATTGTCGATTTTTTATTAAATATAAATGCAATAATTAAAAATACCATAAGTGCCCATAATATATCTCCTGAATATAATTCTATTATTTTAGGTAAGTCATTTATTTTTCTTGATAATAATCCTAATATCATAACTATTATTGTTAATAGTAAATATAATAATCTATTTCTTCTCAAGTAACCTCTCCCCCAATACCCTTAAATTATAATACTTTTATTAGCTTTATTAATCATACTTGCTGGAATTTCTTCATGAAGCTTCCATACAAAGCTAATAGGTTTATCACCACTATGACTTCTGTATTCACATGTACCTAAATAAGTAAATGGTGATGTAAGTCCATCTCTAGTTTTATATTCTCTAACAAAAAGAGCTATCTTATTACCAGTTTTTAAATGATTGATATATCTTTGTCCTGTTGTACTTTGTATTGATGTTTTACTTTGAGTTTGCCAGTGAAATAACTTTTCATTAATTGCATAATCTTCATAGAGTGTAGATGGTGAAAAGTCTTTATCACTCTTATTTAATGTTATAAAGAATATATCAGTTTTCTTACCTTCAAAATACTTAACACCTTCTCTAAAAGCTGGCTTTTTCTCTTCATTAAAGTATCCAAAAGCAGCCATAATTACATCTGTTGTATAATCACAATGTAAATCTAAAGGACAATCAAAGCCTAAATCAACTTTCTTATCTATAAATTCAATATGTTTATAATTATAGCTTAATATATCAGAAACTTCTTTCATCATAGTTTTATTAGTAAGTAACTTATTAATTCCTTCATTTATAGATGTTAATCCTACTTTATTAGGTGCATCATTATAGAAAATATAATACACCATATTTAACATTAACTTTTCTTCATTATTAAAATCAACTTCTGAAATATTATCATAGTTATTAATTATATTAATAATAAACTCTATGAATCTTCTTGAATTAATAAATAATAAATTATATAGCTTTTTAGTTATTATATCTTCATTTTCATCATAAAAATCTTCTTTTTCTTCTGCAAGTACACACATTCTTGAAAAGCTTCTGTCTTTAGACTTTCCATAAAAATCTGTTAATGATAGATTATGATAATCTAAAAAGTTTTCTAAAGTTAATTCTAAGTCTGTATCACCTTTAAATGTTCTAAGCTTACTTATTAAATTTGTTTTTGTATTAGCTGCAGATTTTATATTTCTTAAAATATATTCTTTAGCTTCTTTTTCTAATTGAATATAACATCCCTTAGGTAAAGTTAAAAATCCATTTTCAATATACTCTTTTACAGATTTATTACTTCTACCAATTAGTGATCTAAACTTTTCCTCAAAGTTATAATTTTTATGTGCTTGCCCAACATAATCAAGAACAGTTAAACATTCTTTTCCTTCACTAAGTCTTAATCCTCTTCCTAGCTGTTGTAAGAATACAGTTAAACTTTCTGTTGGTCTTAAAAATAAAATAGTATTAACTTCTGGAATATCGACACCTTCATTATATATATCAACAACAAAAATAAACTTTATTTCTCCATTAACTAATCTTTCCTTAGCATTATTTCTATCCTCTTTTTTACTTTCATCTGTTAATGCTAATGATGGAATTCCAGCTTCATTAAATCTTAAAGCCATAAATTTTGCATGTTCTTTACTTACACAGAATCCTAGCCCTACTACTTCATTTATATCTGTAATATATTTATTTAAACTTGTAAGTATATTATTAACTCTTATATCATTACCTGTATAAACTTTATCTAATTCACTTATATTATAGCCTTTTCTTTGCCATTTAAGCTTGGATAAATCTACTGAATCAGATACTGCAAAATATTGAAATGGACTTAATAACTTTCTATCTATTGCTTCTGGTAATCTTATTTCTCCTGATATTCTATCTTCAAAATATTTAAATATATCTTTATTATCATTTCTTTCAGGAGTTGCAGTTAATCCTAATAATACTTTAGGCTTATAATAACTTAATAATCTTTGATATGATGGTGCGGCTGCATGGTGGAATTCATCAACTATAATAAAATCATAGTAATCTTCTGATGTTATTTCACTTGAAATACCTCGACCACAAGGGTACGAAGATTCTTTAAGCGTAGTTTGATATTTAAGTTTCCACCTTAATAGGCAACCCTTATACGCTTTGGGTGATTCCAATTACCCTTATCCCTCATAGCATTTACTAAGTCGGGAATACATTTCTCGGCTTTTCTTAATATATTTAAGCTACCATTTATATCTGCATTTAATACTCCATATCCACTTTTGAAAAGTCCTCTTGTTATTCTTCTACTCTTATTATAATATTTCTTTGATATTGGTTCTAAATCTATAGCACTGCATCCACTCGTATAGCTTTCTTCTTGTAACTTTATTTCTATGCCTTGTAACTTAGCTTTATATGTTATTAACTCAACTAATCGTTGTATCGGTATCTGTACAAAAGACTTATTATAATTCATATCTTGCTTAATATCTTTTAATTTACCAATAACTATTTTACCTACATTATTTTCAAGAGCTTTATCAATTATATTTTTACTAACTTTATGAAGATAGTCATTAATATAATTATTCCTATACTTTCTTAATCTATTTATTTCTTTAGTATTCTTAAATTTATCTGAACCTACCTTCTTCATTTCAATAGCTTGTAAATATGCTATTCTCTTATTAACATAAGAGTTTACGGATTTTAGTTCTTTACCACAGAATATATATTGATTAAGTCCATCTTTAAACGTTATTGTAGCTAAGTTATCTAAACCAATATCAATGCTCATAACATTAGTTAAAGTATTTTCTACCTCATCTTTATTATAGATTATAATTAAGTACCAACATTTCTGTACTTTATCATAATTAAACCTTGCTTGTTGTATTCTATCCCAATTTATAAGGCCTTGAAGTTTATTTGAAACTTCAAAATTAAGACTTTCTACCTTAAATAATTTTTGAATAGTTTTAGATAGAGATAATTTTAAAACACCATCTTGAAATCGTATAGCTAAGTTAGTAAAGATAATTTCATTCTTATTTCTTTCAATATTCTTAAATTTAGGTGGTCTTGGACATCCTCTGTATTTAGTTGGATTGATTCCAAAATCCTTAATACTAGTAAAATAACTTTTCCAATTTTGTTCTAATACCTTAAACATTTGTTGTCTAGTATGACTATGAAGAAAATCACAATGCCAATTATTCTTATACATTTCTTCAATTTCATAATAATTTTTAAAACCATTCTCTCTAAGATCATAGTTAATTATATTATACAGTTTAGTTGTATGATAACTTAACTCTTCTATTATTTCTAATTGCTTTGAATTAATTTGTGATTTAAATTTAAAACTTAATTTCAATCTTTTCACCTCCTTACATTATTATTTGTGCATTCATTATATAATAACACTAATTATTGTAAACTATGCATTTATAATAATGAGGTGATAAGTATATGACTAGAAAAAATGTTAATACAACAATAGATGAAGATTTGTATTTAGAAATTAGAATGTTAACTTTAAAGCTAAAAAGTAATGCTAAATGATTTAATAGAAGAAGGAATAAGGTTAATACTTGAAAGAGAAAACAAGAAAGACAAGTCATAGCCTATACACTATTAATTATCATATTGTTTTGTACCTCAAATATAGACATTCTATATTTAAAGTTATAGACTTCAACTATAATTTTTAAGTGTTAGAACTTTAAGTAATGGCGGACAATATACATTTATTTATATCTGCTCCACCAACTATTTATCCTACAAACATTGTTAAAATACTAAAGAGTATTAATGCTAATGGGATGTTTAAAGAATTTCCTAACTTAAATAAAAGTAAGTTTTGGCGAAGTGCATTATGGAGTAAAGTTTATTATTTAGGTACTGCTGAAGCAGTAAGTTCTGAAATTATAGTAAATTATATATAAAAAAAGTTAAGGGAGTTAGATATCGAACCTACTCCCTTAAAATGCTTACATCCACAGGTACAAGTCACAGTGTTTTTATGCATTATTCTATAAATCTTTGCTATTTAAACTTTGTATAGAAACAAATAAATGATCTAAGTTTTCAGGACTTCTTCCTCCTACCATTAATTCAGCAAAATTATTATTTTTTAATATTGCTCTAAAGGTATCTCTTGCTTGTTTTAATATTTCTTCACGATGAACTATAAATAATAACCTATTAGCCTTACCCCTACTTTCTTTACAAAAATCTCTATAATCAAAGGCTGAAATTACAGTTTTACCTACACCAGTTGCAGAAATAACTAAATTTCTATTTTTATTAAATATTTTTCTTTCAACTTGTAATTTTTCTAATATTTCTTTTTGATAAGCATATGGTCTTATATCAAAAGTAAAGTTTAAATCATTATCACTGTCTTTTTGTTCTTTTCTTAATGATCTTTGTAATCTTCTTTTATCTTCTTCTGTTCCATTGTAAGAAACAAATTCTGAATCATTCAAATTAAATCACTTACTTTATATATTTATAATTTTACTTAATTTCATAAAAAATATCCTCCTACTCATACAAGTATAAGGATATTTTTTATAATAAACCTCTATAAAAATCTTTTTTATATTTGAGTTATTAACTAGTCAAGTTAATTTAATAATAATTTTATCATAAAAGTTATTTTCATTTGCATAGTTATTTATTCTTCATAAGATAATAAAAAAATATTATCTTTTATACTATAATATACTACTAAAATTAATATTCATTAATTTCAACTAAATCTTCTATTGATTTTGAGCTAATACTTTTGCCAATAGTATCACAATTATCACAAGAGTTTAAAAATGGTTCAATTATTTTTTCTAGTTCATTTTTCACTTCAATATTATTTTTTAATATATTTATTCCCTTAGTTAAAATATACATATTGCTTTTATCACTTGGTACTTTATAAGAATTACCGGATTTCCCATGAGCTAATAATATTGCTGATAAATTGTTATTTCCATTACTATTTAATCCGATTAAATACGAAAGCATCTGATAATATGCATAGTTCTTTAATTTACTTTTCTGATAAATATCTATATATTTTGTATCTATTATCAATACTGGTTTATTTGTAAGTTTTTCAAATATAACAATATCAGAATCCATTTTTAAAAATGAGTTCTCAATTATTTGATATTTATTATCAATTTTAGCTATAGTATCAATTGTATATTGATACTCCAAGTAATATTTACTATATTTCAACCTTATAATTTCATCTAATATTACAAATATATATTGTTCAAATAATAAATCTGTTTTTATCATAAAATTACAAAACTTACTTTGTCCCCATTTTATCGACGAAGCAAATTTATTGTTTAAAATCACCATTGCTATATCTACTAATGTTTCATAATGTGTATTAGTTCTATTTTTTAAATATTTTATGTTACTTATATTAAATTCATTAACTCCATCTACATTAAATAAACCTTTAAATTCGTTGAAATACGTTAATAATTTACTTCTAGTATCTTTTTTAAGACTATACCTTTTAAGTAACTTATCTATTGTTAAAAAAATAATTATATTTTCTGATGTATAATATACTAAATCATTATACTTACAAAAAAATTTATTTCCTAAATAATTCTTTTTTATTTGTTTACTTATACTCAGTTTCCCTCTTAAAAAATATATATTATCCTCTTTTTTTATATAACACTTTGTATACCCTTTTCTTTTGACTTTGTCCAATTCTTTTAAAAAAATCAATATCAATACATCTATTAATTCTTTATTTTCATCTTCAACATCTATAATAACTTTCGGATCAAAGCATAAGTATCCTTTACTATTTATTTTCCTATGAGATGATGATGCAATCTTATTAATCATATTAAATATATTAAGCAACTCTCCTACTTTAGGATAAATTCTATATATAGTATTTCCTAATTCTAAAACTCCAACAACATTTTTACATGTCAATATAGTTTCATCTTTTCCCTTTATAAAGGTGAAACAATTATTAAATTTATCCCTTATATATTTTAGTTCCTTCGATGAATTCCTTAATGAAAAGCTTTCATTTTCTTTTATAAATACAACCTGCTTATCATTATTCATATTTATCGGATAACTCCCTAATTAACCTTATTACATCTTCATCTTTATCACATATAAAACTGCACGTATCTTCATTAATGAAGTCTTTTGGAATTATATCTACTATTTCCTCATACTCCCCTAAAAAATATTCTTCTAATAAGGGAATTATATCTTGAACCCAGATTTCTATAATATTTTTATCAGTTAAAACATCGTTTCCTAATAAATATGAATGTCCAATTAATCTATCTGCCCCTATAAAACTTACACTAGTTAACTTATTATTAATATACCTTATTGCATTAGCTGATTTTAACAAAAGATTTTCAGAGTTATTTTCACTAGGTATAAAATCATATAAATTATTTAATAGTTCTAATTTAGGCGGACACTTTACAAATCCAAATCTTCTTCTAATTGCTATATCCATATTAGCTATACTTCTATCACTTGTATTCATTGTAGCTAAAATATATATATTTTTAGGTATTCCAAATACTTCATTAGTGAATGGTAATCTTGTAACTTGTTCATTTTCTGCTCCAAGTCTCTTATCAGACTCTAGTAAAGTTATTGTTTCCCCAAATACTTTTGCCATATCCCCTCTATTTATTTCATCTATTATTAATACAAATTTTTCACTATAATCCCAAGATATATCACTCTCTAACTCTCTATATTTTTTATAACAACTATCCCAATCCTTTATATCGTTAAGTATATTATTTTTTTCATCTTCTGAAATTTCCTGTAAACTAACTTTATTACATAAATTCATCTTTATCAAATTTTTTAATGCTTTATAACAAATCTCTTTTAATATACCACTCTTATTATAATAAATAATTCTATCATTATTACTTTTAACAGATATTCCTTCTATAAAATTTTCATATTCAAAGGATGGATGTAATGTAATCATATCAATATTACTTTCATCACTATCTCTATATCTTGAAAATATTTCTTTAAGTTTATTTCTTCTAATTATAAAATTATCTTTTAACTTATATATTTTTTCACCTGAATATATATTATTTATACTATTATTATTTCCATTAATTCCTTCACTTGGATTACTCTCTAAGTATTGCTTAACAATTTTCATATTTTTTAATAATTCTTCTCCTTGAGAAGATAAATAATATTTACAAATATATCTAGGCTCTTCAGCTTCTTGTGCTACTACAAGCCCTAAATCTTCCAAATACGGTATTACCCAACTCAAAAATTCATTATCTTCCGCTTCATACCCAAAACATATTTTTAATAATTCATTTTCTTCTGTTGTTCTATTAATGCTTTTAGGTGTACTATATTTAAATATATAGCCTTTTTTACTTATAAACCATAATGCCCCTATTATTGTACTCTTCCACATACTCATATCATATCTATCAGTATTCTGTATTGAATTAATTATTGACATTTTAGCAAAGTCAGGTAGATTTCTCATTGAACTTAACTTAATATCTGAATTTTTATCTAATAAAGTTTTATATTCTTTTTTTATTTTTATGCCGTTTTCGGTTAACCTTACGCTTTTTTTATTTCCTGATAATTTTTCTTCAATAGCCAAATTAAAATTTGTAGCACTTCTTGAGTACTGAGCAAAAGTTGAAGAACCTTTATCTGGCCACTCCTCTCTTGTAATACTTGTAACGTCTTTATTTATTATCACATCCATAAACTTATTCAACGCCGACATATTTCTATAACATGTTTTCCCAGGCTTATATTCTCTATCATTTAAAAACTTAGACTTACTTATATTTTCATTCTTATCATATTCAAAAAATAATTCAAAAGCTTTATTAACAATTTTTAAATCTATCTTATCATCATCTTTAATAAAATTAATGTTTTTTAATTCTTCATCTATATTAGGATTAATAATTCTAATAGCAGCTTCTCTAGCTTCATATGTTTTTCCAGTACCAGGTGGTCCATAATATAATATTTGTTTTTTTGCCATATATGTATCTCCTCTTCCCTTTATTTACATAATAATTATATATTCAAAAAAAAATAAAGCAAAATAATTATTCTACTTTATTTTTATTTAAATACTTTTTTATTTGTATTGCTATTTCCTCCGCTAATAATGGTGGAACTGCATTGCCAACTTGTTTATATTGACTTGTTTTTGACCCTATAAAAACAAATTTATCTGGAAATGACTGTATTCTAGCACATTCTCTAACTGATGGTACTCTATTTTCTTTATAATGGAAATAGTTCCTGTGCCCTGTATCAATAGTATGTGATGGTTCTTTACTATTCATTCTTTGAAAAGCTTTATTATATTTTCTTATTCCCCAATATTCTTCTGGCAAATCAGATATTCTTCCTCCATCTTTAATCATAGAAATAATATTTTTTGTTTGTTCTGTATGCTTAGTTTCATTGTGATTATAAATCATATCACTATCTTTTCTCATTAGCTTTTGGTATTCACTAACTTCATCATCTTTATATGGATATATTTCTAAACATTCTTCCATTGCGTCTAATTCTGGTAAATCACTTAGCGCTTCAAATGTTGATACTTTATAATCCTTCTCTATAGGGAACTCAAACTCCTCTTCTTTAAGCCCCACAAAAAATACTCTTTGCCTATTTTGAGGTACTCCATAGTTAGATGCATTTAGAACTTTAAAAGAAATATTATACCCTAACTTACTAAATCTATCTATAATATCATCCTTAAACATACCTCTATTTAATGTCAATAATCCTTTTACATTCTCTATAACAAAAAATTTAGGTTTTATAGCTTCAACAACTCTACAGTATTCTAAATATAAATGATTTCTAGGATCATTTACATCTCTAGTCCCTACAGTACTGTATCCCTGGCAAGGGGGCCCTCCTATTACTCCTACTATATTTTCTTCTTGTGAAAACTTCTTTAAATACTCGCTATCTAGTTCATGTATATCTTTGCATATAGCCACGGGTTTAGAATGATTTTTATTATATGTTTGAATGGCATCATTCCATATATCAATAGCCAAAGCTACTTCAAAACCTGCATTTTCAAACCCTAAACTCAATCCTCCACAACCACAAAATAAATCTAAAATCTTTGGTTTATTCATCCCCTATTACCTCCTTTAATGCATCTGCTATTGCTTTAGACAATAATGGTGGAACAGCATTTCCAACCTGCCTATATTGAGCAGTTCTAGAACCTTTAAATATAAATGCATCATTAAATGATTGTAACCTAGCTGCTTCTCTAACAGTAGGTATCCTATTATATAACGGATGAAAATAATTACTATGAGCATTTCCAGTATCAATAGTTACTGATGTGTCTTTTTCATTTAATCTTTTAAATGCTGATGAATGTCTATTATTTCTATTATTCTCAAATAACTCTCGTGGAATATCCTTCCAATTACCTCCTTGTGGTACAAATGATATTCTCTTTTGAACAATATCTGCAGGATACTTTATTTCGTGATTATATATTACATTCTCTTCATTTCTTAAATACCTTTGATATTCAGTCTCTGCTACTGTATCAATTTTATAAGATTCTTTCAATGACTCTTTATCATAATTATACAGTTCTCCTATTGCCTCTTTTACAGTTACAATATTTTCTTTTTTCCTTAATAATTCAAAATCAAACTTTACTCCTTTTGTAATTACAAAAAAGTTTCTAAGTCTTTTTTGAGGAACACCATATAACGATGCATCTAAAATTTTATGATTAACTTCATATCCTCTACTTTCAAATATCTCATAAATTCTATCTTTTGCATATCCATTGTTACTTGTTACTATTCCTCTAACATTTTCAATAACTATTGCTTTAGGTTCTGCTAAATCTACAAACTTAACAAATTCAAAAAACAATTTATTTCTATCATCCTCTTCTTCTTTTTTATACCTATTAGCTGAAGAAAATCCCTGACAAGGTGGTCCTCCAATAATTACATCTATATTTTTCAAATCTCCAAAAGCTTTAATTATATTATCACTATCCATTTTTAACAAATCAAAACAAACACCTTTTGCATTTGAAAAATTAGCATTAAATGTATCAATTGCTTCTTTGTTTACATCAACTCCACCAACTATATTATATCCAGCAAGTTTAAACCCAAGGCTCAATCCTCCACAACCACAAAATAAATCTATTACATTTAGCATATATTCTACCTCTTTTCTTAAGTTATAAATTAAACGAACTATATTTTATTTCATCATTCTGTTTTTCTAACTCTATATATTTAATAGTTATATTTATCGATGAATGATTGAATAATTTTTGTAAATACTTCAAATCTTTATATTGTTTATAAAAATGATATCCAAATGTCTTTCTTAAGGTATGAGTTCCAAAATTCAAGTTTACTCCAGCATCTCTACAGGCATTTTTTAATATTCTATAAGCTTGTGTCCTTTCTATTGGATTATCTCCTCTTTTACTCTTAAAAATAAATGTATTTTTATTTTTAATCCCACTAGTACATATATAAACTTTAAGTGCATCCTTAATACATCTATTTATTTTATATTCAATTCCATTAAACTCAATTTTACTTAGAATATTATTTTCGTTATCAATTAAATCTGAAAACTTTAATGATAATATTTGTGTAATTCTCAATCCAGTATTAATCCCTATAATAAACATAAAATAATTTCTGTAATCTCCCATTATAAGAACTTCTTTAATTTTTTCTATATCTTTTTTATCCTTTATTACATCAACATTATTCATAAATCCTCTCCAAATACAGCATAACTTATTTCATTTTACAATATGCTGTATTAAAACACAATATTATTTTATGCAAATAAAAAATCGTCTAAATTTTTATTTATAAATATATATTCAAGATATATAATATATGTATACAAGTAATAATATTGAGGTTAAACGCTAGTAAAAGTTTATTAAATCCTAAAGTAGATTTTGTATTTGTGCGACAAGAAGTTGTGTTAGGAGCTGTCTAAGGCAATAATATGCCCTTCGGACTATTTCAGCTACTTGAAATAATGCTACCAGTAGGTGCATTACTGGTAACGGTATTGTACTAAGCTACTGGGACAAAGCAGGAAAATAGGTAATCCCTACGCTATCTACTGCAAGCATAAATGATTTACTATGAGCAGATTATTCAAACTGTTGCAAGGTTCGTAAAGTCTAGCAAGCGAAATGGGATTGATACGCTTAAGCCAAAAGGTATGGAGCATACACATTATGTTTGAACACGCAGAATATGAAGTAGCTGTTGCTCCCGGACTATAGACAGGCTCTAAGGTAAATTGAAATGGTCTTAACACAGAACTTGGTAAACCCTATACATATCCAACAAAAGTTGGACAGTAGAGGGTAGAGGAAGATATAAAAAGCGAATGATTTTCAGTAATAGAAAATATAGCTCTTCAAGATTTGGAGTAACCCGAAAGGGTGCAGACTTATATCATGGTCTTTGATTATGATGATAGAATGATACTTACGAACAAGGGAGGCAAGTAGACTGTACTATAACAGACAGCAAACTTGGATAAACAAATGAATATAAATAATAAACTAATCTGGGATAATATTGATTGGAATGAAATTAATTTGTTTATTAATAAGATTCAATCTAGAATTGTAAAAGCATCTCTAAATAAAAATTGGAAATTAATTAAAGATTTATAAAGATTATTAGTTAACTCTTATTATGCTAAACTTTTAGCAGTTAAAGTGTAAATGTCAATATATTTTTGTATAAAAACTGGAAAATAATTATGTACAATAATTAGAATTTACATCTTAGTCAAAGAGCTTTCT